>TARA_R100000808_G_C2155053_1_pt1 | contig 13380 bp, 4 predicted proteins | sample TARA_R100000808 | Tara Oceans TARA_R100000808 (sample SAMEA2622852) | marine metagenome | biome: marine biome (ENVO:00000447); feature: marine epipelagic mixed layer (ENVO:xxxxxxxxx); material: "saline water (ENVO:00002010), including plankton (ENVO:xxxxxxxx)" | depth 140 m | reverse complement strand
CCTCTACTTTCACTGATGCAAATAGTTGGGAAAGCTTGTTAGATGGAGATGATGATGACGGATAAGTTAAAGAAAATAGAAGAGAAGTTTTTTTCAGAACTTAATCAATATGAAACATTTGAAGATAAGCATGATTACATTCAAGCTCATCCATATAAAGATAGGATATTTGAACTTTCTCCTGATTTGAAAACAAAGGTAGATGCCTTTATGATTACTAATATAATGTCTGAACATGGAGACACATTAAGTAATCAATTTAACTTTTCTAAAGATATGTCTAATTCTGAAATATTAAGAAATATTACTTTGCAAGATGCAAATAAGGAATATATTGAAAACTTCTCTTTTCAAATATCTCCTGAGCTTGGAGAACAAATTAAAGGCTTAGAATTTATAGATTCTTCAGATAAAAATAATCCAGTCACTTATAAATATTCTGATTTTATGGAAGATAATAATGCTTGGATGGAAGATATACCTCCTAGTAAAAGGCATATGTACAGGCGTAAAGCTGAAGGCTATACAGTAAAAGGAACTGCTGCATTTAGAGCATTAGGGGATTTAAAGCATTCTGAATTTAAGCCTATTGAAAGCCAAAAGAAGTCATATACAGATAATATAAGAACATTACGACAAGAATTTGATGATAGAGTTGGTCATTTAAGCGCTTTAAGTCCTAGCAATTTAATTGAAAATAAAGGGTTCCCTATGATAATTCCGGGACTTAATACGGCAAGTAAAGCTATAATGCAATTAATGGGAGGTTGGGCAGATATAGGTCAAGATGAAGGATTAGAAAAAGTTGAAAATAGATTGTTAACTTATGATACAGAGAATAAAAGATTTGGCCCCGGGCCTGAGATAGGAAGGGAACAGTCAAAATTAAAAGCTGTTTATAGAGATGAAGAGGATTTAAAAGATAAATGGGCAGGCTATGATACTAAATATGATGAATTAAAAGAATCATTAGATACAGCTATAGAAAGAGAAACAAAGCTTCAAAAAACAGCTATAGATGAAGCTTTAAATTATACAGACATAGAAACCCTAAAGGGATTATTAAATGAATAGAATAGAGCCTATAGATAACGAAAGAGAAGAATTTTTACAATATTTAAAAGAAGAAAGAGAAAAGCTTCAACCAAATGTTTCTAATTATGAAGGAAGCGCTTGGGATGCTGTAGGTCAATTTGTATGGGGATTAACAGATCAAAGCCTTGTTGGAATGTTAGGTGTATCTGATGCTATAAGTGAAGCATATAAAGGAGATGCTGCTAATACATGGGAAGAAATGATTGCTGGAGGTCTTGGCGCTGAAACTGGTTCTTACGAAGAGCTTTCTGATTGGGGCAAAGGAGGCTATGCAGCAGGTGCAGCATTAGGTCAAATACCAAGCTTTTGGCTAGGAGGGATGTTCACTCAAGGTGCGATTAAAGGCGTTGGAAAGGCTACTGGGTGGGGTATTAAAGCGTCTGTTAAGAAGTCTGCTAAAGAGCTTGTAGAAGAAGCAAGCAAGATGAAAACAAAACAAGCAACTATTAATCTATCTAAAAGCGTTACTGATGATGTTGCTACTTCTATCGTAGATGATGCTTATAAGTTATCTCAAGGAGCAGGTGCTATTGGAAGAATAGAAGGAAAATTAGCTTCAGATATGTATGAAAAGGCTATGATAGAAGGATTAAAGGGCAATATTGGAAAGACTTTAAATATAGCTGATGATGAATTATTAGAAGGTGTTGCAAAATCTACCTTTGATATCATAACTAAAAATAATCCTGATGATGCATTCTCATTAATAACAACAGGTATTAGCAAACTACCCTATTTCAAGGATAGTCCTAAAGCCACTTTATTAGCTGGCGCAATGGGTTATGATGCTATTATTGGTGGTGTATTAGGCACAATGCGTACAGGAATACAAGAATTTCAACGTTCAATGTGGAATGTTGCTCCAGATGAATATGGTGACATGAAAAGGCTTGATGATCCTTATTCTTTTGATCTTGCTCGTGTTGGAAAAAATTGGGCTTATAATGCTCTTTTAGATGCTGCAATGTTTGCTCCAATGGGTGCTGCTCAGTTTGTAAGAGGTGGTACTGTTGGAGGTCATGGAAAAAGACTTGTTAATGGACTACATGCAGCTGCTAAATCTTACTGGAAGCCTTTAAGTAAATATACTAATAAAGAACTTAGAGCTCAATTAACAGCTATGGATGAAATAGCTGGAGGATATTTAAGCTTAGGAAGAGGTAAAGAATTTGAAAAATTAGGCGTTAAATGGTGGAGAGATGCTACTACTGATACAGATACTAAATTAATGAGGAAATATCTCGGACAGATAAGAAAAGAATATTTAACAAAAGCTCCATATTATTGGGCAAAAGAATTTTCTCAAGATGTATTTTATTCATTACCAAGAATGGCTACAGGCGTTCTTGCTATGCATACTCCGCAAATGATAATGGCATTTAACAGAGATGGCTTTAGCACTGAATCTTTTCAAAATGCTATGGGAAATAGTGGGCCAGAAATAGCTGCTAATATATTTACTGCAATGTATTTTACAAAGAAGCCTCATAGCTTTCATACTGAAACAACTTCTGCTACTTTTAATAATGTATTTCAAACAGGAAAGGTTCAAGAATATTATGGAGGGAAACAATCTAAGCTAAGAAAAATGCTTGGAGGCTTAAATACTTTTGGAGTTGATAGAGATGCATTAATGGGAGTAGTAAGTAAATATGACCAAAGGTCTTTAACAGATTATCAGCAAGAAGCTGGGGAGAATGCTATTAGAAGAGCTATTGATAAATCTCCTGAATTAAATGAAGTAAAGCAAATACTCTCCCCTCTTGAAGGAAAAGCTGAAGAAGGTGGTGCTGACTTTAAAATAGCATTTGCTAAAAAAATCCAAGAGCTTATTAAGAGTGGCGCTTTAACACCAGAAGAAACTGCCCCATTATATGATAACTTATTAATAGCTGAAAAGATTATTGAAACTTATAATAACAATGCTCCTAATAAACTTAATATACTTAATGTATCTCCTAATACGGCTTATGATTTAGTGACAAAGTTAAGCAGTATTAAATTTGATGGTCAGTTATTAGATAAAGCTAGATATCCTGAACAATTAAAATCATGGGCTGAACGATCTGTTAGTGATGCGATTAGACAGCCTCAAAATTTATTAAAAGAGTACATAGTTAGTATGTATAAGGCTTTAGGTAGAGAAGGGATTGAGATAGATGAATTTGGAGTTATAAAAGCTCCTAGTATTGATAAACTTGATTTCGGAAATAGTGAGATTAAGACTATCTTCCATACAATATATAATAGAGGTATTAAAAACAATTGGATACTTCCTGAAGGAATCTTAAGAAGAGAAGAGCATGCTATTGATGGAGAGATTCAAGGCAATTTAAAAACCGTTCATGATAGCATGAATGAGAGAATGATGAATTATGTTTGGGGCGGTAATTGGAAAGGGAGTATTGATCTTGACCCTTTAATACTTACTAATGATGCTTGGCACATGACATATGATAGTTATTTACGACATGAGCAAAGAAGAAATGCATATGAAATATTTACTGAAGGAACCAAGCATAACGCTACAAAGCAAGAAGCTACTGATCTTTTAGATGCTATAGATCAACTAATGCTCTATAGAAAGAGACCTGAAATTGAAGAAGATGCAGATGCAAATTATGACTATGGCGAATTAAATTCCTTTATAGATAATTTACATAGCACAGTATTAGCTTTAAATCCAACTATTACTAAACAAGTTGGAGGTTCTCTTAAAGCTGCTGAAGCAAACGCATTAATGAACGATGTTAATTCTTTAGTAGGAGATGTAATATCTAATCCTGAGTCTTTTAAGGAGTTTAAACAATATATATTTAATAAATCATTAGATAGGCTAGGTTTAAATGATATTGCTACAGGTGTTGATGTTAAGGCTAGTATTCTTTCTCTTAGAAATAATGTAGATTTTAATCAGCAAACTGACGGCCCTAGAATGATCTTGCCAAGCAGAGAAAGAATCTTGGGAGAATTATTAACTGCTAAAACTTCTGGAAAAATAAGTAAAGAGGCTTATGCAGAGTTAAAAGACCATTATAATTTTATTGTTGACAATATAGAAGCTGCAAGGTTTCCAGTTGACTTTGATCAAGGCCTTGTTAAGCCTGATGAAGAAGGCGCTTGGATAAAGGCTTTAACAAGATCTCTTGTTGAAGGTAAGGATAAAATAGATATCTTTTCTACAGATAAATCTAGACAAATGGCCGATCTGTTAGAGAATCTAGCAGACAGAGAAAATATGTTACATAAGCATATAGCTGCAGGTATGGATATTATAGACGATACTATGCGTAGAGATATGAAAGCTCAACTACAAGCTTTAAATGATAGCAGGGAGATTACTAGTAATTTTGCTGAACTTATAAAAAGAGCTTTAACGGAAAGGAATAAAGCTGTATTAGATGCTGTTGCAAGGAAGGAAGGTGATATCCAAAGAGTTTTAGATTTATTAGCACGTAATCCATATGATTCTGATAGAAATAAATACTTGACAGAATTAGCCAAGCTTGAGCAAAAAATAAAAACAGATTCTCAAAGGACTATTATTAAAGATGAGTCTATAAAAGAGCTTATTAGAACAGAGCTTTCTAGATATAATGATGATATTCCAGATAGAGATTTACAGGATAATGCTATGCGTATAACATCATCTCAATTCCAAGTTAAGTATAATATAAATCATAAATACATAGATGATATATTCAGTATGGATAAAAGCACTGTAAAAAGCTCTAAAGAAATACAAGCTTTTGCTGAACATTTATTTGGCGATTTCTGGAGTATGCCTAATGAAGTAAGAAGCCCTGAATTAAGAGATCAAGTTATTACAGCAATTAGAACTTTAAAAGCCACAGCTAGAGATGTAGAGCTTACTGATGTTAACTTTAATAACTTTGTTGTTAAGCCTTTAAAGCTTGCAATGAAGCTTGAGATGGATAAATTGCCAGAAAGTGATAGAGTAGATGCAGATGTGATGGCTGCAGATCTATATTCAATTACATCATCATACTTTTCTAAAACACCTGTTAAGACATTAAAAGTAAATCTTAATAATAATACGCTATCTTTAGGCAGTAAAGTGGTTGGAGATATTGATTCTCGTGGATTAATGGGGATTATTAATTATTTAGATAAAGGTCAAAAGAATATTTACTTAGCTGAAACTTCAGGTATAAATAAAGATGGTAGTACTATACGAGATATCAATGGTTGGGAATTAACAACTTTAAATGGGGCATTAAGTTCTGGTAATATGGAGCTAGATAATCCAATTGGTAAGAAAGATTTTTATAGACATGGAGATCCGACTACTTTAAAAGATAGAGATTTAAGAGGAGCAGATCTTAAGGCTAGATATAGAATTGTTCCTATGAATGAAAAGACGTCTTTAATTATTCGTGTAGATGGCGGGAAAGGTGGTATACATCAGCAAATACAAGCTCAATTTGGGAAAGATGGAGAGCTTTATAAAATGTTGTTAGCTGCTATGGATGGAGATTTAAGTCAAGATTCTAAGCGTGGAGTCTTAGACTTATTAACAAAAATTAGAGAGGCTAAAACAGATGTAGATGTAGTTGAGGCAGTTAAATTAACCAGACTACTTTTAGATTTGCCACATGCTATAGAAAAGGTAGTTACTAATGATGGTATAGATTTAGACCATGCTTTTATAAAAGAAACATTTAAACGTGCAGCTTTAGTTGAAACTAAAAATGGATTTGTTCCAACCAATAAAAACATGGGTAGGTTTATAAATCTTTATAAAAATTCTGAGTCTAATTTACATAGAAAAATCTATGAAACTTTGAGCAGAAAAGGCTGGCTTACTCCTGATGCTGATGGCAATTATAGAAAGTTAAAAACATTGTCTATAGATGATGAGGCTAAATTAGTAGATTCAAATGAAAATCCTTTAACTAATATCTTCAATTCATTAGATAGGGCTAAATTTGAATTAGATGAAAGACTTGATAAAAATGAGATTGATCAGCCAACATATGACAAAAATATAGCTTTAATTAAGGATGCAACAAAGTCTATTGTTGATGGTGAAATGTTTTTATCTAGAGATGCTTATTTAATGGCAATGAGTATGATAGGCGTTCATCCTGATATGGTGCGAATGGATGATAATGGAAGAATATATGGCTTTAAATCTGGAGGTATTAAGCCTACAATTACCCATTCAGATATTAACTTTGATAAATCTTCTAAAGAATATGGAAAAGTTCAGACTTGGTTTGGGAAAACGGCTTTCAAATATAATCCATTGTTAGATAAGCTAATGAAGCAATTAGGGGTAGACGCATTAACATTTAAATCTGCAAATAAAATTAATACATTAAAAGCTAAAAAGAATGCTGACTATAGCGATATGTATGCAAAACCTTTAGGATCTAAAGATAAAGCAGATCTTAGTAAAACTTGGGACAAATATCTATCTGATGGCAATATTGAGGATCCAACTTCTAAGATTATAGAATTGCCTTGGGAATCAATGAGCTTAAGAACAATATCAAAAGAACATGATCCGCTAGCTGGTTCTAATCTTGGAGTTCATTTACATCATAGAAATGGAATAGCTGACTGGATTGGGATAAATAATAAGATTGACAAGTACAATACTAATTTAACTAATATGTATAATAATTCATTTTATAGAACAAAATTAGCACAAAGGGTATTAGGCTCTCAGTCAGAGGCAGGAGATCCAAGCATTGTAAATAGTGCTATAGGATCTATTCTTGCTAGAGATGGTCTCATTATAGAGCCTTGGGCTCAAAAGATATTAGAAGACTCTATGATAGGCTACTTTATGAATAATGGAGGGATAGCAGGAGGTGTTGTAGAACATGGTTCTTTAGATGTTATGACTGCAGATATGGGTAATTTAAAAACTACAGTTCGTTCAGATATAAATGGAAGAAAAACTGTACAATATTATGGAGAGTTTTTACCTTCATTTTATGCAGCACAAAAGCATTTTGTTAAAGGTGGGGAAGATAATACTGGTGCTGAAAATATGCTTATACAAAGTATAAAATATGAAACTAAAGATCAAGCTCCAAGGTCTGCTGATGGCTTTATGTTAAAAGTTGATGATTCACGATATTTAATAGTTGAAGGAAGAGGAATAGACAGCGAAGGTCGTATAGTTAATTTAGAAAATTTTAATATTATTGGTAAGAAGAATAGTGTTAATAAGGTTGCATTTGAAAAAGCTGAAGAATTACACAATAAAGGAATGGGCTTAATTCCTGCAAATACTACCTTAGCAGATGCAGCTTTAGTATTACAGCAAGAAGGTTTAAGTATTGGAATGCTAAATAGCAGGCAACCTAGAAATATGATAGGAGATATAGTTATTAGTAAAATGGCTATAGTCGATGGTCAAGCACATGTTGATGAGGCAGCTGGTAATGTTAGTAGAATGAATCATATGGATGCTATTAAGCCTCAAGATGCTGATTTTGATATGGATAAATCATTTAACTATGTTGCAGCTCCAGCTTTGTTTTGGAAAGAAGCTTCTAGGGTAGCTGGAGAGATTACTCCTGAAAGCGTTGAAGGTAAACTTAATGAGTTATTTTCTCCAGATAGGCAGGTTGAAGGCTTTGCCAGATCCATTCCCGATCTATTAAGTGCAGACATTACTAATGATCAATTACTGCATGAAGTAAATAAAGCTAGAGGTCAATTTGTTAAAATGCATCAAACTGTTACTTATTTATCTAATATATTCAGAGATCATCCTGAAGTTTTAAAATTCGCTATGGCAGACGTGACAGGAAGGGATAAATCTTTAACAGTAAAGCTTAAAGATTCAAGTCAATATGCTAATACAGTAGATAATATTACTAGATTAGCTACAAAATTTATTGATGTTTATAAAAAATTACCATCTAAGTTAGACGCAGATGAGCTTCAGTTAAGAAAGACAGAAGTATTATTTGGGAAAGATGGTATATTTGAAATTTGGACTGAAGGTACAGCGAAGGGTGACAATAAGGTGTTGGATGTAGATTTAACTGCCCCTAAGTATAGAGATATTGTTGAAACTATCAATCGTAGACTAATTAATCCTATTAATAGATATCTTAGATATAATAAAGGAATATATGAAGATCCCGGTTCTGGAATAGAAAATAAAGCCACTATACGTAACTATCATGATGCATATGTAGAGCTACACCAAGCTATGAATAAATTTGATAATTTTGGTATTAAACCTACTGTTGATATTTCTACAGGCTTGACAGCTATGGCTGATTATTTTACTAGTTCAAGAAATCCTTTTGATATAGCTATGAAAGGATTACATGAAATTTATGAAAAAAGTACTCATACAAAACAAGCTGGAATGATGAGTGGTGAAAGCACAGAAGCTAAAGTGATAATGAAATATATTTCTGATGGCTATGGTGATGAAATAGTAGGTAAAACATTGCAAGAAAAGCGAAATCAATTACTTAACACAGCATTAAAACATTATGTTAAAGATGAAGGTGGTATTATACGATTAAATGATTTAGCAAGACAAGAAAACCATTTAAAATTAGAAATAGAAAGAAAAAAAGCCTTTGTTAAAGATGTAGATGATAGTCAAGAATTAACTAATTTAACTCAAAGATTAGAAAGAGTTTCAAGGCTTAGATCAGATATGGAAGAATCTCTTTCATATATGTTTAAAGATAATTTTATAGAGCAGCCTAGAACTATTCCACATAGAGGGCATAAGCCGTCTCGATATGTAAATAATCAAACTAAACCTGTTGTCATTGTTGATAAAGGTGGTAATATAAAAGAAGTTATAAGTGTAGGTAGTAGGAATGATAGATTTATAAACTTATCAGATAAAATTATTGAAAATGGAAGAAGGTTTGAGATAGGGGATGGTGAAGTTCAAAAAGGATTAAGAGTTTTATTTCAAGCTTTTTCTGGTATGCCTAGTATTATCGAGGCTGATGGCAATGTAAGAAGAATTAAAAAATCAGAATTTGAATACATTACTAGAGATTATAATGCTATTGTAAGTGAAGTAATGAGGCTTCAAAAAGTTGGTGTACAACGTGAAGGAATAGTTGATTTTGTTTTAGAAAAAGAAAGAGTTTTATATGATGCTTTATTTAATAATCCAAAAACTGCGGAAGATGTTTCATATAGAAAAGCTTTAATCTTACAAATGTTAACTCCTTATGTTTCAGATAAAGTTGTATCTGTCCGTGCATTAAATACTCATTCTAGTAAAAATGTAGTCTATGATTATATGTATAGTGAAAATGCATTAAGTAAGGATGTTTTATCTTTATTAGCAAAGATTCAATCTGGAGAACATAAAGGCGATCCTGTATTTGCAAAAGAAATGTTAGATGATATCAATCAATTAAAAACTGTAGCTTTAATACAAACAGAGAATCCTAATATTGACTTTAATTTAGTTAAAGCTAGAATGCATACAGAGCCTGCTAGTATAGATGGATATATGACTAAAGATAAATATTTAAATCAAGATATTTATGATAAGGTCAACTCAGGAGATGAAATTACAAGAACAGCTGCTGAAGTAATGGTAAAATATGCTCAAGGCGATGGAATTGTGGATCCTGTATTACTATATAAGGCTTCTCAAGAAATGGCTAAAAAGAATATTCCTTATCATGAACAATGGGCTAATAGAAGAATGATAGCTGATGATGATGGAGTAGTTAGAGATTTTGGAGTTAAAGAGCGGTTAATTAATGAAGCAGATTCTATTTCTAGAAAAGATTTAGGTGAACGTGGTGGGCAAGGAGAGACTGCTAGCGCTAGAGTTAGAGATATTTTTGATTGTTATGGATTAGGAGATTAATAAATGAGTATTTGGACATGTGCATTACATGCATTTAGGCGTAAACGTGAACAAGAGATGTCGTCTAAAGATAAAAAAGAAGTTCAAAAAAGAATGCAAGTTTTAGCTGATAATTGGACTAGCTTGAATAATAATATGTTTAATAATGTAAAAGATGCTAAATGGAATAATTTTGAAACTTTTGAATGGTTATGGGAGAAGTATACAAAAAAGAAATTAAATCCAACAGAATTTCCTGTTAACTTTAAAGATGTAAGAAAATTTGAAGCTGGATTGCATTATTATAATCAGCAGATAGCTAATCCACGTGGTTATTTTGCATCTAAATGGCATTTGCCTAGAGCTGCAATGCAGAATGTCCCTGAATTAATGAGATTTGAAAAAGAATTAGTAAATGAGACGTCATTCTATAGGGATTATACTAACGAAACTAGTAGGCAGACAAATGACTTTTTAAAAGAGTTTCAAGCTTTCACATTAGCTATGGGCTCCAAATATACAGATATTAGAGGTATAAGCAGTGGTGGACAAAGGCGTCTTAAAAAGCTTCAAGATGAATATACACAATTAAGGAAGCTATGGTTATCCTCTACAGATAAAAAGAAAATTGATGCGATAAGTCTAAAGTTACGTGCTAATAGAGGCGAGCTTATTAAATTTTATAATACAGGCTCAGGGAAAGCTTTTGAGCTAATTAATACTGTTCTACAAGGAGCAGACATAGATACTTTACGTGATTTAAATGGTAATCTTTTAGATAACGCTCAAAAGGCTAGAGTTAATTCTATGTTGCAAAATTATAATCTTATACGTAAAGCTGGTGTAACTAGCATGATTAGAGGATTACAGCAAATAAAAAAATTAGCCAAAGGTAAGAGATTGCAATATGTAGATGGGACTGTTGAACGTATTAATGGATTGATTAAGGCAATGGAATTTCAGCATACTATAGACGAGAATGGTGTAGTAACAGATTATAAAAATCTCCAATCAGAATCAGATTTTATACAATTAGGCTTTAAGTCTGGAGATAGATATTCAAATAAAGGAAATGTTAAATTTTCAAAACATTATATGTCTCAATATAGCCTTGGATTGCTAGATACTATTAAAAAATTAGAAAACTCTATTCATGACAATAAGCTATCATTAGATAAAAAAATACAAACAGAATTAGATAGCTGGGAATCAATTATTAATGTAGCAAAAAATAGATCTCCAATTATAAATCCTATTTATGATAATGACCCATATTTCTTTTTAAAGAAATATACAAATGATGTAGGTGTATTTAATTATAAAGCTCATGTTAAAGGAACTTTTAAGAAAGCTATTGACGCTATTACTAATGAACATTTAAAGCCTGCTAAAGAGAAAGGTAGAGATGATTTAGCAGAAACAGCTGAAGATATGAAACAATTACTATTTGATGTTTATAGCGAAATACAGCATGTAGATCCTAATGCAGATAAAAATGTATCTGAGTGGATGAGGGCTATGACTTCTCTTACTTATTTTAGATTAATGGGAGGAAATGTAAGGTCAGCAGCTAGAAATGCAACACAAAGATTATATGAATGGGTGGAATTTGGATTGAGAGCTTCTGCTCCTTTTGTAGGACAGGCTCAAAGATGGTATAAACAGGCAGGTGGTGCAGAAAATAATCGAACCAAGTTAGATAGGCAGTTAAAAAGATTTGGTTTGCAATGGTATGATGGAACAACAAGAAGGTCAAATGCTTGGGAAGCTCTTACCGGTAAAGATGAAAATATAAGTCAAGCTAGTAGAGGTGCATTAGAGGAAGCACATATGAAAAATAAAACTTTATATGTAGATTCTAATGGAGAGTTAGCTATAATGGGAGGAGAAAAACCTGCTGAAAGAGTGGCAAGAATAACTGGAAAAGCTGCAGCTTTAGGTGGCAAGCTTCATAAAATAGTGGAAGACTGGAATAGATCTAAAACATTCAGAATTGGATTTTCTTTAGCACATCAAAATTTAATGGCAACTTCTAATACCTTTAAGGCACAAGAGATATTAAAAAAAGATATAAATAAGATTAAAGAAAAAAAAGGTAAAAACTATCAAATAACCTATGATGATTTACAAGCAAAATATGGCTCAGAAACTCAAAAAGTTATAGATAATTGGGTAGAAAATCAAGCTGGTCAAATGGCTTATAATTCTGCATTAGATTTGCATTTTGAGTATGCAAAATGGAATAAAGCTAAGGCTATAAAAGCAACTAGTGAAGATAGTAAAGCTTTAGGTCTAGCAAAAATGGGACTTGGTCAATTTGCACATTATCGGTTTAATATGGTTAATTTAATGTATAAATGGGCGAAAGAAGCTGGTATTTCTCTTAAAGCTGGAGATCTTAGAAGTGAAGAATTTATGAGGCCTTTAAGATTTGCCTTTGTGCAAGCCATGATGTTTGCAGGTACACTTGCAGCTAGAACTAATTTTACTAAACTTGCACCTAATGATGTTTTAGATACAGCAGATATTGCATATAAATGGCTTACAACAGATAGAAATGATCCAGAGCAACTTGCAGAATTAGATCAAGCTACATATGGACAAGGTGGAACGTATTTTTTAGGTCCAAATGTTGGCATTGTGTTAAGTCTTTATGAATGGATGACACATACTAATATGGGCGCTTTACAAGATGAAGAGGTGCAGTTTGCTCATGAAGCATCTTTAAAAAAGGCTTATAAAAAAGATGAACAACAAGATCTTTACAAAACACTATCAATGTTTAATTCTCAATTAGCAAGATTTACAGCTTATACATTGCCAGTATGGAATAAAGCTGGGTTAAAAGACGCTGTATGGTTAGAGCTTGGATTGTTTGCTAGTCAAGAACAAAAAGAATGGCGTAAATGGGCTGATAATAAGCTTGGCCTTTCAGAACCTAAACGTGGTAGAAAGAAAAACATTAAGCAATCTACATCTCCATCAGATGCTAGAGCTATAATGAAAGCTTTAGATAGGCTTGGATAGGAATAAAGGGAGACTATTGTCCCCCTCTCTTCCTGAGTGTAGAGTTAATTAAACTAATAATATAGTCTAATTTATAGTTAATCTGTCTTATTTCATCAGATTTATTTTCTTCTTTATTTTTATAACTTTTTCTAGAATATAGCTGAACTCCCATTTATCTTTCCTCTACCATTCTAGTAATAAATTGATATTCTAACCAATCTTCAAGTCTTAGAATTACCAATGTTTCACCCCTATCTTGTTTGCATATAACAGCATCTACATGTTCAGATGGTTGTAAGAATGAAGCAAGTTTTTTTCTACATTTAGCCTGTACTTTAATTTCAGGATCCTTTCCTATAACTAGGTCGACTTCTTCATGCATACCAAGAGCAGCACCATTGCTCCCCCATGCTCTTTTTGCTGTTAATCCAGACTGGATTGCTTTATTT
>TARA_R100000808_G_C2155061_1_pt1 | contig 13419 bp, 8 predicted proteins | sample TARA_R100000808 | Tara Oceans TARA_R100000808 (sample SAMEA2622852) | marine metagenome | biome: marine biome (ENVO:00000447); feature: marine epipelagic mixed layer (ENVO:xxxxxxxxx); material: "saline water (ENVO:00002010), including plankton (ENVO:xxxxxxxx)" | depth 140 m | reverse complement strand
CTGGAATCCAATATGTTTTAACACGACATTTCTTACAAGTTCCATCCCACCTTATTGTTTTTATGTGTTTTTCATCATTCATCTTTTATGTAACTCCTTGCAACTTCTTGAACAGTTTTTCTCTCTTTGTCATATTTTTCTATAATTTCTTCTAGTTTTTTTTTGTATTCGTATTTTGTCGGCATATCTTCGTTTGACTTCCACCAATTCTCTTTTACAAATTCGCAAAATTCTTTTGGAAAATGTCTTCCTATTAATTGATACCAATCTTTATAAAGACGTGCTGTATTCCATGTCATACTTCATTCCCCCAAGCATCCCAACCTTCATGCTTTTGCCTAGCAAATAATTCTATTCTTGGAATATCCCCCATCAATTCAACTATTTTATCTCTGGTGCAATCCGGTTTTCGTGAGTGCTCTCTAATTGGGTCATAAATTATTTGATGAACAGAATTACTTTGTCTTCTAATTTTGCCCTTTGTGCCTATCAAACAAAGCTCTGAATTAGCTCTAGTCCAATAACCTAGCCCATAAAAAGTATTAAAAGAATCTTGCGGTAAAAAAGAAGTTTGATTTATGTTATAGTTTTTATTTGTTTTAACCCAAACAAAACCACAAGTTTTATATGTAAAACCCCAACTAGATAAAGTATCAATACCTTCAATAAGATTTGGAAACGTCACCCAAATAAATAAAACACAATCTTTTTCACAAATATCTTGTATAGGTAAACTTTTAATATCTTTAATATCCATAGTTTTATAATGTGCTGAAGCTGATTTGTGTCCTCCTTTTGCAGTCCAAGTTCTATAACTCCAAGGCGGATCAGCGTAAATTATGTTATATTTTTTATTAGGAAAAGGTATAGATTTATCTTCCATTAGAAAGGCTCCTTTTCTTTTGGACCTAAATCAGGTGTATTAAACTCGTGGTCCGTGTTACGATATGAAGGTATAGCCCAAACGCGAACAGATCGGTTATTAATTTTCATAACCGTGCTGGACCCATTTATATCTCGTAAGCGTTGGGCTATCTTGTGCGACTTATACTCAAAAAACTTATTCTTTTTAAGAAAGCTTTCAAAGTCTCTAAGTCGAAAATAGGTTAAGTGCGCCTCTTCATCTGTCCAAGGCCGTCTTAACAATATCTCTTCTTTTTCCTGAGCTTGCTGTAAATGTCGGCAAAACTCTTCTAAATAATCATAAAACTGTCCGCTTGTGCTAGCATCTTCCGCTACTTCTATAATAGCCGCATCATTCTCTTTCATCTCATTCAATAAAGCACTAATCCGTGCCTCCCATGCTTCTTTTCGCACAGATCGTGGCATAAAGTTAAGCTGTTCCATACACGCCTTTTGAAAAGTGGGCTGTGATAACAACGCTTCGGTGTCTAATTCTAAAGGTTCCCCGCTAACGTCCATAAACCACACAGGAGGGCTTGAATTATATTTTCGAAGGTTTGCTATGGTTGCGCCTTGAACAGCCGATCCTACCCCGTGTAATCGCGTTCTACATAGTTCTTTATTACAATGAGAGTTTATGGGCGCATCATTACATTTATAAGCATAATCTTTCTTTTTAGCTTGATTGGCTACAATGTTAACCTCCGATAACGGCAACGGAGGTTCTAAATAAGTCATATTATAAGTTAAAATTTCTGTTTCCCAACTATCCGGATAGGCCTTTCTTAAATAAACAGCTAAATTAAACAATCCATTGTTACGTCCGCCCTCACTAATTTTACTTGCACATAAGGTCTGAAGGCAAGGCGGACCATCTTTTATAGGTGTATCTTTTATGTCCTCAACCTGTAGAGCTAATATTTGCTCTTTATTCAGCTTATACTGCTCGTACAAGGCGATAAACTCTTTTAGGGTGGCAGAGGTGCCGTCATCTTTAATTGCATACCTCAGACCGCTCTCTGCGTCATAATAAGGCAAGTTTAAAAAATTACCTACATCACCTCTATCTAAATGTAATTTAATTTGTTTTGGAAATATCTCACTTTGACCGTATCCTAACGCGGCTGATATATGTTGCAGTGTTTGTTGCATATCTTTTGCTTCTACCCATTCTTCACTAAATAGAAAACAATGAGCGCCCCCGCTTTTAGAACGGCATACTATCAATGGTAATTTTAATTTTCTAATTCTTTCAACTAATGTTTTATGGTCAAGAGGATAGGTATCAATATCAATACAACCCCACTTACACAGTGATTGTGCATTAATTGGTATGATACCTAGAGAGTCCCCTTTACCTGATAGATGACCCAACCAATGATCCTTGGTCCGTGGCTCCCTAACGAGAGCCGCTCTGCCGGACTTTTTACCGTTAGTTTGGGTCTTATCTATCTTATAAGTACCAAACGCCTCTTCTAGCCCATCAAATATTGAACTAAAAGCTTCCCACATTAGAAGGGCATTTCGTCTTGATTGCTTTTATCTTCAGTTTCGGGCTTCACACTGTTTGTTGGCTGTGTTTTAGGAGTCTCTGTCTCTTTACCTGAGTCCTGTTCATACTTTACCTCAACGGTGTTTTGCTCTACAGATAATGCAAATGCCTTAGCTTCATTATAAAGGTTAACGTCCGAAAGCTCATTATCTAATTTCATATCCCAAACAAAATAATCGCCTTTACGTCCACTTTCCATGTAAGTACCAAGATTATACATATATAAAAATCTAGGTGGTATAAACATAGAACCGTCAGCTTTTTGCTTACGTCTTGTAGAAATAATACTATTCCATTTACGACTTGCTTTTAAAGATGTGCTTTTCATAGCAATCATAACAGCATCTGTAGCACCCGTATAGTTACCCTTATCGTCTGTTTTAACAATCAAACAATAATGTTGATGGGTGTCTTCTATGTAATGACCCGATCCGTCAGTAAGATACTCTTTATTATCTTCCTTACTTCTCTCTGTCGTAGGACACTCTTCTTTAGTAGCATAAATTGCGATAGGAGCGCTTTGCTCATCGCCAAGTGGAGACCATTGAATAAAGCGTCTTTGGAACACACAAGGCACAACCTTGATTCCTTTATCTCTATCATATATCTCACCTGTTACTGTATTATACATATCACCAGACACAGCGCCACGGTTTGCTTCAAGTATCTGCTTAGATAAATTTGTTTTCAAAAACGGAATACTTAAAGTTTCTTGGTCAACTTCTTTATTACCTAGACCAGAGTCTGCCTCTAACATACTTTGATCAAGTACAGCTATTTCTGCTGTTTGCTTTTTTACTACTTCAGCCATTTACTTTCCTTTCATAATTTTAGCTCTACGGCCTGTCCACGCACCAAATACTGGCGGTATCTCTTGACCGGCTTCAGTTTGTTCTCTTATCCATGATTTAAGAGTGCTACTATGCACAATCTCTTTTTTATCTACGGTAAAGCCTCTTGCTCTAGCCGCTTCATAAAAATCATGTGCTATATTATCTTCGCCCATGCCAAACTCAGCCGCTACTGATGATTTAATTAAATCGCCAAAATTGTTTTGACGTAACCAATCATGTGCTTCTGGTCTGTCGGCAACTTTAATTGTGCCACCATAAGTAGGAACAATTTCTATTTTAGAGCCATCTGATAAAGTAAAACTCTCTAAGTTAATTTCTTCCATTAACAAAGGCATATCTTCATCAGTTAAGGCAAGAAGTTCTTTTTTCGCAAACTTTAATTTTTCTTCAAGTTGCGATACCTCGTCTTCTTTTAAGGCTATCTTATGTGCGATGTCTGCAACGCTTTTTAATTTGTCGGTGCTTACATCACTAATAGAATCTGCGCTCATAGAGTCAGCTTCTACCTGTTGTAATAAATCACTCATTTGTCATTCTCCGTTGTTCGTGATTAAAGACTTTATTATTGTCTTGCATATAAGAAGATATGCGTTATATAATATATTGTCAAGTAAAGGATAAAAAAATGTATGTATTTAAAACAAAACCTTTTAAACACCAGCAGGATATATTTGATGAGAGTTGGGATCGTATGTATTACGCTTTGTTTATGGAAATGGGTTTGGGTAAATCAAAAGTTATTATAGACACAATAGGTAAATTAAAATTAGAGGGTAAAATTGATTCGGCTTTAATAGTTGCACCAAAGGGTGTGTACGATAATTGGGCTAAACAAGAAATACCGAATCATTTACCTGACGAGTATGAGCGTTTTATTGTTAGTTGGAAACCCACTAAAGCTAAAGCATTTCAAACCGATATGAATAAATTAGTATTTGAAACATTACCCGGCATAAAATTTTTTCTTGTAAATGTTGAAGCGTTTAGCACAGAACGAGGTAAAAAAGCCGCATATTATTTTTTAAAGAAAAACCCTGACAATATTATGGTTGTTGACGAAAGCACCACGATTAAAAACAGACAAGCTGTTAGAACCAAAAACCTTTTACAGTTAGGTCAATATGCAAAGTATAAAAGAATATTAACGGGTTCTCCTGTGACTAAATCGCCGATGGATTTGTTTTCACAATGTAAATTCTTAGATACTAAAGCATTGGGTCAAGAGAGTTATTTTGCTTTTCAAAACAGATATGCTGTTGTGCAACGCAAAACATTTGGTGCTCGTAGCTTTAATGATATTGTAGGTTACAGACGTTTAGATGAATTAAATGAAAAGTTACTAGGGTTTTCTGCGCGTACATTAAAAAAAGATTGTTTAGACTTACCTAATAAAATTTACATTAGAAGAAATGTTCCTTTAACGCACCAACAAAAGACAATTTATGAGGAAATGCGGCGATTCGCACTAGCTCGTCTTGCTAAGGGAGAGCTTGCAACAACCACTAGTATTTTGACTCAGTTGATGCGATTACAACAAATTTGTTGTGGTTATTTAGAGAGTGACGAGGGCCGTTTAGAAGTTTTAGATAGTCATAGATTAGATGAACTTATGAACATAATACAGGAAACAAGTGGTAAAGTAATTATATGGTGTAATTATGTTTATGGCATCGGTGAAATAAAAACACGGTTGGTTGATGAGTATGGGAAAGACACAGTGGAAACTTATTTTGGACAAACAAAACAAGAAGATAGACAGGAGATAGTTAAAAGATTTGAGGATCCTAATGATTCGTTAAGGTTTTTTATAGGTCAACCTAAAACTGGGGGATATGGTATTACACTTAATCAAGCGTCTACTGTTATATATTATAGTAACAGTTATGATTTAGAGAGTAGATTACAGTCAGAGGATAGAGCGCATAGAATAGGTCAGAAAAAGTCTGTGACTTATGTAGATTTAATATCACCCGGAACTATAGATGAAAAGATTGTAGAGGCGCTTAGAAATAAAATTAATTTGGCAGATCAAGTTTTAAAAGAAGAAACTAAAAATTGGTTAAGTTGATACCTCTGACATTCTTTTAACTAAGCGTCCCGCTCTTGTGGGTACGTCTACATTGTGCCATTTAGAATCTTTCATTTGATTAGATGCTTCTTGCCAATCTCTATCATCAACAGCTTTCCTAAACTTGATGAATTTGCTTAAACGAGGACGGCCCATATTAAACATCATGTTGGCAATAATTCTTTGCACTTCTTCCGGCAACTCGTCAAAATTATCAAACAATATTTTACATTCAGATATAGTTGTTTCTATATCCTGATTAAAACATTCAGCTACTCTTTCTTCAGACACAGGTGTACCAAGTGGTTGACTAAACTCAGGGTCAGACTGTAAAACAAGATGACCGATACCGAAAGTTGGATAACCTAAATGGTCGTGGTAAATTTTATACTCTACGCCTTCATCGTATTCCAGCTCTTGTCTTAATTTATCTAAATCCATATTTACCTCTATATACTTATTTTGCCATATTTTTGTTTAAATCTAATATCGTCTTGACTTGGAAACTGAAATCGTCCTGTTTCATAATCCCTAACTTTACCGGAGAATATGTTTGGAGTTTCACTTTTTAAGACTCTTATTGGTGCTCGTTCGTACTGTATTCTATTTCCAAAAGCTTCAGGTAGACCGGCTGCATAGGTGTCTAACGTAATGTTACCAGAGGCATCCCTATACATATCTTGAAGGATTGGTTGTCCTGCCATTTGACGTTCTATAAGCATTGCATCAGTAGGTATTTGTGTTACGGGCAACTGTGTTGGGTCATAAACGGATCGTGTAGGCTCCACAGAAATAGCTGTTTTAAAGTATTGTCCGTCTCTATTTACTGGCGGAGTAGTGTTAATAAATCTATTTTTTAACTGAGATAAAATATTACTTTCCATTAAAGGTTTTAAAAAACCACCGGGTAAAAGAAACTGTAATAACCCTTTTGGTTCCATTAATGATTTTTCACCAAATGAAAAATATTTTCCTCCATCATATTGCGGTATTAAATCAGTAGGCCTACTTAAAGACGGTATCCCTTGAGCAAATCTTTTATTGAAATCTCTTGCTCCAATAATATTTAAAATACTTTGAGCAGTGTTTCCCGGTAAACGGTTGTCTTTAATATTTAAAGCTTGTGCAAACCGTGGGTCGTAAGTATCAGATCCAATTATATTTGATCGACTAATACCAACTTTAGGAGCAGCTATTCGAGCAGCTTCTTCTTTTACATAATCGTCATAATCGTCTTTTGTATAATCCATAGGTCTTTCGTCATATTGACCTGTAGCTGGTGCAAAATCACTAAAAGACATATCAAAAGGATCTCCACCGTTTGCTAATCCTACAATACCACCGTTAGCAAACGATTTTTTAAAAGTAACTCCAAATTTATTTGGACCTACCTCTGGCACTATTTGAAAATTACCTATTTTAAAACTATCCTTTAAGTTTTGAAGAAAAGGATTAGCGATAGTGCTTATACCAGATTGTCTGTTATTTGTACTATAAGAAATATTAGAAGGCATTTTAGGTGTTGCATAATAAAACTCATTGTCATCTCCACCTTGTAAACCAGACATAATTGATTGTTGAACCTCTACAGGCGCTGTTTCTAATCCCATCTCAAAAGCAGCTCCGCCGTCTTGCATAAACTGTGTTGGTTGTTGAGCTTTAATTAATCCTGATGTTATATCGCCCGGAAACAAAGAAGCTAATTGCGCTCTTTGATTTACATTCGGCGCGGCGGGTGGGGGTGAACCCACATTAGCCGCGATGCGGTTGTTCACACCGCTTGGTGGTCTTGCCGTAATTTGGGTGGTGGGAGACCCCGCTACATTAGGCTGGACCGAACTCTGTTTTTCTATCCCTTCAAAACTAGGGTCAGTATAATCTATTTCTTGTTCTTCTGCTTCTCTTATTAAAGAAGGCGTAACTCTAAATGTTTCTCTTACTGGTTTTGTTACAGCTATAAAACCTGCTTTGGTTAGTATGTTTTTAAGCTTACTTGCTATATTAAGTTTTTGTTGTTCATTAGTTGTTTTTCTAAGTAAAGTTGCAAGCAACGATGGGTTTTGCATTACTTCTGTCATAACGTCAGTTTTTAAACTTTCTGGAATACTATTAAATAAATTTCTTAAAGCTTTAGAACCTGCACCAGCTGCTACTAAAGAGCCCGGCCCTTGACCGCCAAACACTGCTCCCTGTAATCTTGTTCCAATAGCAGATCCAGTAATTCTTAAATAAAAATCCATGATTGCACCGGTTTTTTCAATAACATCATCAATTTGACCAACGCTTTCAGCAGCTTCTAACTTCACCATTTCCGTTACTAATTTTTTTAAATTATTTACTTCAGATTCTTTAATTACTCCGTTTTTTTGCATATAACTCATTAAAGTAGTTCTGTTATCTATAGCGTTTGGAAGTTTTGTAAATAAAGCATCAAATAAAGCTCTAGGACTAAAAGTTTCGCTTGAACCACCTGCTTTTTGCATGGCTGTTTCTAACATAGATGTTTTTAATCCAGCTAACGCTTGTTCATTATTTTTTGCCGCTCTTACCATAGAATTAAGTGCTTTTGTAGGAAATTTTGAATTTATAGCTCTTAAAAGTGCAAGTGTAGGATTTTCAACTCCTGATATGTCTCTATAAGTAATTTGATTTTTTATAGATTTTTGTATGTTACTTTCTTTTTTAATAAATTGATTTAATAAAATATTTGCTTTTTCTGCATCCTCTAGATCGACTTTTAAGGCAGGAAAAGCTTCTAACAAATCTTTGTTTTGACGGCTCCAAGTTTGTAATTTTTTTGGGTCTATTCTTCCGGTTGTTTCATCAAAAACCGAGGCTCTAGCATTTCTAATTATTTGATTTAATGTTCCACTAACAGTAGCTATGGTGTCCTCAGCACCTTCTAAACCTTGATTTTTAGCAAAATTTCCAATTTCGTGTATTTGTTGTATTCTTAAAAACGTAGGATCTGCCCCGCCTATAAATAAATCTTTGTGTAATAATTCAGGAGCTTTTCTTTGTGCGCCTGTTTTTTGTTTCGCTAATATATTACCGGCAAAAGCTCTGCTATAAACATCGTTTAAAGACTTTGAATAAGCTCTAGCAGTATCAAATGCAACATTTACTCCCTCTGGAGCACTTTCTAAATCTCTTAATAAAGATTCTGCAAATCCATAAGCTATACGAGCGTCATTGTTTTTACCTTGAGCCATCAAGGTTCTGCCTAAATCAAGGGCTAAACTTCTCATGTCCCTAATTTCAAGAACAGTAAGAGGTTGAAACTCATCAACAGCACCTGCTGCGGCAGGGCTAGGCTCAACACCTACTTTTTTAGCTATTTGTTCAAAATATTTTTTGGATTGATTGTAAATTGACAGACTGCTCTGGTACATCCTTCTTAAATCTTTGTTTCTTTCTCCTGAGCCTTTACCAGTTTGAAGATATAATTTAGGTTTTTCTGAACCTACTTCAAAATAGTTTATAATTCTATCCATTTGGTTTTTTGTAAACTTGGTGCCGTCTTTTAAGTCGGCGATTGTAATTGGATCTATATTGTTATCTTGTAAAGCTCTATTTATAGCATTTAAAATTCTGTCGTTTGGAAGTATTTCTCCCTCTGGAGTTTTTGTTCCTTTAAATCTTATTATTTTATCTATTGCCTTATCAACTTTTGTAAAGTCTGCGGTTTTTACAGTTGCGTCTATCTCATCAACAAATTGTGGTAAACCCAGCTCCTTACCCTTTCTTTGCACAAATTTTCCTAAAGGACCTAAATTTTTTAAAACTTCTTCTTTAGCTTCTTTTGTTTGAGGCATTTCGTTTAAAAAATAAGTTATAAAATTAGGAGTATCTGTTTGATTTCCTTTTGTGTTTATAAAAGAAGTAATTTCGAAGTTACCAATATTTTTATAAAGATTTTTTTCCTGTATTCGCGCTTGGTTTAACGATTCTCCTGTTACGTCAAACAACATTTGAGACAACTTTTGATTGTTTACGGGTTGGTCTCCGGCAATTTTTTGGAAAGCGCTTAAAACTCTATCTGATTTTAAAGCTAATATTTCAGATAAATAGCCATCAAACCTAGCTTTTTGTAAATTTGCAGCTTGTTGTAAAGCCACTTTATCGCCTGTTGCTGTTCCACTTGTAATTAAAGCACCAATTAAATTTCTTAATGCTTTGTTTGCTTGAACATGATTTTCTTTTCTTGTTTTTCCAAGACCTTGAGAACTTTGAGCTAACTTTGCTTCTATTGCCATCAAAGTAGGGTTGCCTGTTTTTTGTCCAGCTGTAAGTTGTATTAAGTTGCCTTGTTCATCAAAAAGTTCATTTGTTAATTTATTATCAGATAAAGCTTTTATTAATCCTTCTATATCATCGCCTTCTTCTTGTAAAATGTTCCTTATTTTTCGAACAGCCTCAAGTTGTCTTTTATTTTTACCTAAACCACCAAACAACTTTTCTCGGCCTTCTTGAGAAAAAGGCATTTTTAAAGCGTTAACTATTTCCTCAGAATTTTTTACAAGAGATCCAAAAGCTAACTGTGGCCCTATTCCGCCAACTAACTCAAAACCAATTCTTGCTCCTATAGATCCGGGAGCCGTTTCTTCTGCTGTATAAGCACCTATAGCCATTCCAGTAACACTAAGCCCCTCTAAAGTACCCATTCTTTTTGGTTTGTCTTTAAATTCTTTTCCTGTTTTATTTAAAAGTGTTTCTGCTCCACTAATTAATTTAGTTGATACAGGAGGTTTGCCTTTTGTGATTGCTTTTTCAACAGCTCCTGTAAATTGTTCTTTTGGAACAGGACCTTTAGACACAAGATTATTTAAATTAGTTAAAAATGTTGAAGCACCAAAACTTACGTTTGGTGATATTAAAAAAGGCAACGGTAAAAAAGATAAAGCGCCAGCTGTTGTTTTACCTGATTCATAAGCAGCTTTATGACTAGGTATAATTGGTTTTTCTTCGCCAAGAATAAACTCAGAAGCATCTTCTCCCATTTCATAAAGACTAAAAGCTCCTAATGTTCCAGTAACAACAGGAACTCCAAATTTAATGCCAACCAATAAAGGATTTGTGGGCGGTATTCCTGCGGTAAGCTTTGCACCTGCTTTAACCCCAGCATAAAAACCAGCCGCTGATGGCACTACTTTAAACGCCTCTCTACCTAATCCAGAAAAATACCCTAAATCTTCTAAATTTGTAAACTGCGTTAAAATATCTTTGTCTGTTAAAGCTCTTTCTTCAGGTAACAAATTTTTATTTTCTGGGTCTAAATCAAAAATTGGAGCCGTGCCGTCTTTTAAAGATTCATAATTAAATAAATTTGGAAATTGTTGGCCGATTTCTTTTACAGATTCTTCTGCCATAAAAGACGTTGCGCCGTCACCTCCCATATCTTGTGTAAAAAAATCAACTTCTTGATTTGTAAACTGAATTATCGGAACACTTTTAAAACCATCGGGGGTCGCTATGTCAATAACGTCTGCCATTTAGTTTGTTTGCCTTCTTTTAAAAATATTTTTCATAACTCTTTTTGATGCACCAGAACCCTGTTGACCAAATCCTCCAAACCTCTCATAACTTCTTATAGCAATCCCATAATTGTTTATTAAATTTTTCATCATAATTACTGTTTCTCTTGCTTTGGTTATTTGACTTTCAGTGAATTGACGAGGGTTATTTAATATTACTCTTTTTTCATCTAATTTAGCTTTTATAGTCTGTTGTGTTTGTTTAAGTTGGGCGTAAGCATTAGCGTCAGTCATACCGCCAGTTGGTCTTAAAATATCTCTTCTAACTATTGCTATAGTCTCTTTATCTAATCTATCATTAGACACAGCATCTCTTAAAAAACCCTCTGTTGAATTAGCGAGAGCGTTAAGCATTTTTCTGGCGGCAGATGTTTGCGTTAAAACGTCTCCCTTTCCATATCCAAATTCTGATATTTGACCTGCAATCCATCTCATGGCAGTGTTTACAGTTGACAAAACACCTGTTCCTTGTGTTAAGTCTACCCCCTCATCAATAATAGTGTTAAGTGCCTCTTCGCCAACCTCATCACTAACAGGCTTTAATCTATCTATTTCGTTTTGACTTAAGCCTAATTTAAATAAAGGTATGTCAGGTATTCTTAAACCTTGTTCTAGTCTATCCACTAATATTTCTTTCAAGTAAGGTGGTAATTCTTTTTCAATAGTCTCACCACCCGGTCCAGTCTCTTTTGCAACATAATCTTGTATAGCAAGTTCAAACTGATTATCTGTCGCACCATCTCTATAAGCCTCATATCGAGACGCATTGGACAATAAATTTAATGTTTTACCTCTAACGCCTTTACCGAACAAATCTAATTTAGCAACTTGAGTTTTAAGAGCTAAATCCATTTTTTTGAGGTTTTGGTTTATTACATTGTTAGTTTTAGTGATTTGATTTAACTCTGCTTTTAAATCTAATGATCTGTCGCGATATTTATTTAAATCGTTTTGAACAGATTGTTTAAATTCAAATTCTTTGTTTTTACGCTCTACGTCTGATAATGTTTCAAACTCTTTTAATTCAGCTATCCTTAAATCATACTCGTCTAATTTTCTTTGAGCCAAATTAATTTTTGCAGTGTCAGTTTGATTATCTAAATAATCTTTAAGTTTCTTTCTTTCTAATTCTGCTTTCTTTAAATCAAAGTCTAATAAAGCTTGTGCATTTGTTATATCTAATTGATTTAACTTGTCTTCTTGAACCTTTTTATCAAATATCAATCGAGCGTCTTTACGCGCATTGTTGTTTTCATTAATTAGTATTTGAGTATTATTTTTTTCTCTAGCAATTAATTCGTTTGAAGCTGTTTTTTTGTCTGCTATATTTTCATTAGATTCAATTTGTTTTATCTTTCTTTCAAGTGACGCTATGTTATTAAGTTCAGCAATACCTTTCTTTTTTCCGTATTCTAAATTTATTTTTTCAATATTATCCTCGTGTTGAATATTTATTTTATTAATATCAATAGCTGCTTGTAAGTTTCTTATTTGTTTTTCAATGTCACCTTTTTGTTCAGCAAGCTTCGTATCGTATTTAAATTTGTCTCCTGCTTTTATTTTTTCTAACGCAGTTTTCAAGCCATATAAAGTTGTCTGCATTTTTTCTGCATGAGCTCGGCTAGACACGCCTTCAGCTTTTTTTGCTGCTAAAGTTTGGGCGTTTTTAAGTAAGTCTATGTTACCCGCAATTACTGTTTTTCTTTCGCCAGCAATCGTTTTTAATTTCTCTTGTTCTAACCCAACTGCGGCTTGTAAAGCTCCTGAACGGGCTGCTTGTTCTTGAGCTGCTTGTTCTTTTCTTGACTGAGCAGTTCTTGCTGAAATAGTTGGTAACAACTTTGTTTGTTGGGTAGCAAAGGCCAATCTTTCAACGGGGCTCATACCCGCTCTTTCTCCGGGCATAGGTGCAGAAAAAGCTAAAGCTGTGTTTGCTATATCAAACAAAATATCTGATTGAAGTTGTTTTTTTGCAAGTTCAGGGTCTTTAGTCGGCATAAACTTTTGAAACGTAGGCAACAAAGCTTGTGCCGTTTCACCGATTTCTTGTTTATAATCCGTCATAGGAACTACAACACCGGCATTTTGAAAATATTGAACTGGGTCCTCGTCTCCACGGCGGCGGACCTCACCGCCTAACTTAAAATTTTCGGGTGGTTCGCTGCCAGCCCCCGTCATGCTCATTATTCCGCCAGCCATATCGCCTTCGACCGGAACGTCCATTGCCTCGCGAGCCATCGGTGCAATGCCTTCATCTACCATCGCCATTTGAACGACAGGTGTTACAAGAGCTAAAACACTATCTGGTGTTTGTGAAGCATCCTCAGGACCTACAATAGAAGCTAAATCTGTTCTTCTTTCTTCTTCTGATTTGTCCCCACCTGAAAACTGGTTCATCATACTTTCAAAGTCAGATGCTTGTTCTAAATCACCTGTTGTTTCCGCCGCGTTTTCTAATGCGCCCATAAGTAAATTAGGGTCCATACCCTGTTGAGCCGCCATCGGCGG
>TARA_R100000808_G_scaffold3870_5_pt1 | contig 13423 bp, 16 predicted proteins | sample TARA_R100000808 | Tara Oceans TARA_R100000808 (sample SAMEA2622852) | marine metagenome | biome: marine biome (ENVO:00000447); feature: marine epipelagic mixed layer (ENVO:xxxxxxxxx); material: "saline water (ENVO:00002010), including plankton (ENVO:xxxxxxxx)" | depth 140 m | reverse complement strand
ATCAGTGATTTATAAATCATTCATCAACGAAGATAACGTTGAAGTTAGTATTTCACCGCCGAGTTAAGGAGAGTAGGAATGGAACTTACAGATACGGTAATCTCAACTCTAGTTGGAGTAGGGGCAGCGTCTCTTGTAGGAGTATTGGGGTTACAGGTTCGTATATGGCTTAGGCTCCAAAGAGTTCCTGATGATCTTGAACATTTGTCAGATCGTGTTGATGCCATTGAACGTATGGTATTTCAAGGGTTTACTGGAAGAACAGGCGTATAATTGATAGGTAAACTTAGACCTCAAATACTTGCAGCTATTGTCGTACTGGGTGGATTGTCGGTAGTCGGGATACTCAACGAGTTTAACGAGATCGCATCTGTCAGTATTGGAGGAATTATAGCTTTGGGAATGAAGGTTCTTGAAGCCGAATAAAATATGGTAACGAAACATCGGTGGGTGCCGATGTCGTAAGTAGTAAGAGGAAGTTTATGTTCGGTATACTAGGGGCTTTGTTCCTGTCTAAAGAGAATCGTGATCTTATACAGGTGGGACAAGCAATTTTTAGCAATCTAGATTCCAAAGAAGAGCGTCGGGAAGTTGCTGAATACGCAGCTAAGATGCTTGCAGATGGACGAGTTACAGTCCCGGAATGGTCTAAATTTGGAAAGAAATTAGGTATCCTTCGGGCTAAAGGAAAAAAATAATTGTGGTCAGCGTATTTGAAACTGTAACCCGAAGAAGCCTTAGAAGTGATCTATCCTTTAGAGTACAGGATAAGATTGCAGAGGGGACTGCAACAGCAGGTGCTTCGGGCACTATCACAGACGCTAGTAACCTGTCTTTTCAAACTGCGGATAGGCTAAAAGGTGCTTGGATATATATACATACTGGTACAGGTAGTGGGCAGGAACGTTTTATTACTGCACAAACTACTGTCGGGGTTGTTTCGGTTTCCCCGAACTGGGGTGTGACTCCAGATAATACAAGTCAGTATGAAGTGCATAGAAAGTTTCGAGTAGGTGATTACAACGACGCTATATCGGCAGCGTTAAGGGCAGACCGTCGTTTTCATGTAGGAAGAATTAGGAATAGAAGCCTCCTTACTCGGAATGTGCTTCAAAACGCTTTGTTCTCTGATTGGACAAGCGGAACTTCCTCTGCACCCGATAACTGGGCACTATCCGGTAGTGGTGCTGCTGTTGCTAGAAATTCAGACTTGAATAGGCGTGGCCCTTACGCTGCTACATTAACTAATGGATCTGGCAATACACTTACTTTCAGTCAAACTACTGCAAAAGTGCATGATGGAGAGGCTCCTACTTTTTATGCTTTAGTTCACTGTACTGTAGCTAGTAGAGTTACATTGAAAATCAATGATGGTGTAACTACAGCAACAAGTAGTGATGCTCATGGCGGTGGTGGTTGGGAATTAATGTCAGTAAGTCATACTGTAAGTCCTACTACCGGACTACCCAGTACCATCTATTCTGTAGAGATAAGTGCTGGGGCTGTTATGTCTGTAGCTGTAGCATGGACATACATATCCTCGGAAGAAGAGTCTAGAGATTACGCTCTTCCAAGTACTCTTCAGACTTTAGATACGGTAAAGATGGCGAGATCTGCTCCAACTACTAGCGATCCAAATAAAACTGAAGTGTTTGATTCTATTGCTCTAACTGACTGGGAAGTAGATGCAGGTTCAGGAAACCCGAGTCCAGTACTACGTCTCTTGCGTCCTGTAGAGGAGAATCGAACTCTTTTACTACATGGAACAGGGTACCCAAATATCCCTTCAGCCGATACAGATACGATTGAAGCTAACAGTGAACTCTTAGTTCTCAAGGCTGCGTCTCAACTTACTTCTGAAGATAGATTTGAAAGGGATTATCAAACCCTAAAGCGGGAGACTCAACACTACTATCCAAAGAACTCCCGGGCGGTAGGTATCATTGGCTAACGAAGTAAAGTTAGATGGAAAGAACTATGCTATTAGAGGTCAGATTAGAACTCAAGCGTTTGACCCGTGGCCTGAACCTCTTCGTATTGTAGGTAACTTACAAAGGCGAGATAGAACTAATGCTAACCAGTGGATTCAAGAAAGTTTTCGTTCAGGGTTAGGTTATTACAGAGCAGTTGGAGATCCTCCCGCTAATCCAGATACGGGACACCCAAGTTACAGAGGATTTTTTAATTCCACATTAGAGACTAGATGGGCAGGTCAGGTAACACTTCCGACTAACGGACAGTCTATGTCCCATACAAACGACGGAACTAGTGGTGAACCTGACCATAATTATTCAGGTATATTCAAAGCTAGATCAGCAGGAAATTATCCCGGTCTTTATGCGTGGTCTGATTTAAAAGAAGAGTCTATTGCTTTCTGGAATGGTAGTACTTGGGCTGAAGGTAAAGACCTTACCTCTGGATACACAAACTATAGACCTACTGCTGTTACTGAATATCAGGGAACATGGCAGATATGGGGAGGAGTTCCGGGAGCAGTTCCTTCTAAGATAGTTACGATTAATGCTGCGGGTGCATTTGCAGATTTTACCCCGAGTACTAACCTCAGTCATTATCCTCTAGACGTTGTTATTTTCAAAGGACTCGTCCATTATGCCGTTACTTGGGAGAGGGCTAACGGTCTTTTTCAAATAGAAACAAGTACAGATGGTGGAGATAATTGGGCTGATGTAGCAGGGCTTGAGATATCTAACATGTACCCTAGCGGTTCATCTTCCGTAAATGCTTGGGCTAAACTTGTAGAGTATTTCGATGCTGACGGAGACCCCGCTCTATATCTTGTTACAAATAACGGTCTGTACCTAGTTGATCTTAGTGGTGCAGACATCCTTCCAATAATTAAGTTCGGGACAGATGTTCACCCTAGTACAGACACTAAACCTGTAGTTTGGAATGGTGATCTTTATATCCCCCGAGGTAAGAGCTTAGTTAAATTCAATTTTAACGGCAGTTGGGTAGAGGTAAGTCCTTTAGAATTAGGAACTGTTCCTACAGATATGTTAGCGACATCTGCAAAGAAAGGGTTTACTTCATTAGTAGCATCTGACCGATGGTTATTTGCTTCGGTTAGTGGGGTTGCAGGAGCATATGTCTTTGCCTATGATGGCGAGGGATGGCATTATGTATTCTCGTTAGACGGTAGTTCCGCTGTTAAAACTATAACTGCTCTTGCACTTCACGACACTGTAGGTGGAGGTACTATTGATCTTATAGTATTAGCACAGGACGCTGCTCCCGGAACTTCAGATTCAACTTTCTACCGTTTGAGAAAGATTTTAGAAGACCCTTTAAATAATACTACCTATGCAGGAAGACAGTTTCCAACATCAGGAACATTAGTAACTCCGTGGTTTGACGGTGGAATGTCTGAAGTAGATAGTACGATTTTAGCCAGTGGTGGAGGTTTCAAAGGACTTACTTCCAACAGAACCGTTAAGGTTGAAACTGCTTTAGAGTATTCAGATACATACCAATCTAACTCTGCAACGATAGCTACATTCACAGCAGATACAGATAAGATAATTCGTTATGGTGCATCATCTACGAGAGGTCCGGGACTTTCAGGTAGATCGTGGAGGCACAGGTACACATTAGCTACTGATTCTAATACAGCTACTCCTGCGCTGTTCTATCCAGTTACTTATTATAAAAAGAGACCACCCCAGATTCATGAGATAGCGTTCCTTGTTGATCTAGAAGAAACGGTAAAACTCAATCAGTGGGAATGGTCTTCTGCGGATGATGTATTAGAAGCATTGAATGATGCTGCTATATCCGTCACGTTATTAGAGTTAGATTTTCCGGGAAAGAATGCCGTTACAAATGTAGCTAATAGTTCAACTCTCTACGTAGAAGTTCAAGGAGTTCCCGCCCAACATGAGGGGGGAGAGAATCCGAGACAATGGCTTCCAGAGGTAGAGAGCGGAACAGCCTTAATTGTTTGTCGGCAAGTGTTTGAAGACTAAATAACATTCCATTTGTTATCGATGTCTATTACCCAAGTAACCTCTAATTCAAAACACTCGTCCTTTTCGTTGTAGTTTACTGTGTAGTCTCCGGGTTTCCATTTTACGTTATCTGCATTGAAAGGTACGTCTGGAGCGAATATATCTACCGGGTCAATTTGGTATTTATATGTTTCGTAACAAATCATTTGGAAACACCACCGATCAATACTTCTCGGTAATCCCATGCAGAAAGCCAGAATAAATTAACTAAATGAATCCGAGGGTTTTTCTGAGTACCCTGTGAATCAATCCCATAATGCTTACGCATTCTTTGTAGCATTTTCTCTACTGCTCCTGCCGAAGTTTTACGAATACGTGCAATCTCGGCATTACTAAATCCTTGACAAACCATCCTCATTACTTCCTCTTCTTTTTCCGTAACGTCTAGTGCTGCGACTGCGTATCGGAATGCTTCTTCATTCATGGGTTCTCCTAGTGCATATCGGCTAAGTTATAACCGATCTTGTAATCTACCTCTACAGGTACGTTTAGTTGCAAAACTTCTGCCATTAAAGTCTTTGCCTTTTCTGCTATTTCCTGTTCATTCCCGACCGGGGTTTGTAATAGAACTGAATCATGTACAGTCCATATAAGGTCAGTGTTATCAGGTAATTCATCGAACAATTTGATAATTGCCATCTTCATCATGTCTGCGCTTGTACCTTGAATCGGCATATTTATTCCAGTACGCCAGAGTTCGACGTTGGATTTATGCACTCTCCATCCCTGTCCGTCCAACCATTTCAGGCTTAACCGCCTACCGAGGTACGTCTCTACATACCCTCTAGATTGAATCTCATTCTTGATTTTTTCATAATAATCAGAAAGCCCGGGTTGGGCAGCACGTTTAGCAGCAACTAGATCATCAGCTTGTTCATTAGATAAAAAGACACCCGCTTGGGCACAAGTTCTTTGTAAAACAAATGCAGCATTTCTATCATTAGGGTCATATTGCAAGGCAAAGTTCATAATCTTAGCAACACGACGAACTGAGTCAGACTCTGCATTAGGCATGTAGTCTTCTAGTTTTGCCATACGTTGCATCTCAGTATGAATATCAGCCCCTTTCATATAAGCATCTATCATCATTTGATCATTAGACATATGAGCCATTACACGTAGTTCTATTTGTGAATAATCTAATTCAATAAAAACTTTTCCATCATCAGGTATAAAACATTGCCTAACTAAATTACTTTCAGCATTACTTTCGTCTTCCCAAATCTTAGGCTTAGGTATCGTTTGTAGGTTTATTCCCCACTGTTCTCCGTTAATCTTCCACCCACTGTAGCTAAATCTTCCGGTGTCAGTTCCAGTTGGGTTCACTGAGCCATAGGCTCGTCCCTGCATTCGGTGTAAGGCTTCTATATAAGTACCTTTAAGTTTTCTTAGATGTCGTAACTGCACAATCCTATTAGCTATTGGAAACTGTGAAGCTATTACCTGCATTACATTAGCATTAGTGCTATCTAATTTATTAGCCCCGACTTGGTGCATGAAATCTAAGGACTGCTTAGGACTAATAGGATTGAAATCATCATCCACTATTACACTATGTTCTATGAGTGCAGCAGTTTGAAACTCAGTCATCTCCTTGTTATATAAAACATCAAGCTGATCTCTAGCATTATCTATTGCGTCAGAATCTAATCGGCACCCTTGTTGCTCCATTGTTACAACAGCGGGTAATAGCTTTCTTTCAATACTTCTATATATCCGACTAACGTCTGAGGGAATTTCTTTACTGAATACCTCAAATAATTTACGCGTAAAAAATACGTCTCCACATGCGTAGGGAGCAGCTTTATCTACTGACACATCTCGCATATTTAATTGCTTCTTACCTGAGCCTATGAGTTCTCCTATCTCTGTCATTTTGTACCCGAACTCTTGTAAAGCCAGAGGCTTCAGTCCCCGCTGTGGTTTACTAAGAAGAGCAGCCTGTATTAACGTATCTTCTAAAGGAGCCTTTAGCTTTATTCCATAATTACGGATAATTCCCATCTCATACTTAGCGTTATGAGCAACTAATTCTGGATAGTCCCAGAGTGGTTGTAGTTTTCTCATTACCCAGACATGGTTCTCTTCGGTTGTAGGGATGTAATACGCTTTGTCTTCCCAAGCTACAGCTATACCTACCACATCGGCTAAGTGTGTACGTAAATCTGTGGTCTCAAAGTCAACTGCTATTGTTCCTCTAGCCTCTGTTAATATCTCTAGAAACCTCTCTACTCTTACAATTTCACAGGGGATATCCTGCTTATACTCTCCCTCTGTAAATCGGTTTATTAAATCAGGGAGTCGTTTGAAGTCTTCAACTAACGTTTGGTTTAGTTGAGGGTTATATATCGCTGCTGCGGGATGGTACATTGGAATAAGAGGTGTGTTATTAATCTCTAATAATTGTCCATGTACATCTGTGATACTGTCGTTAGGAAGAAAGTACTTAAGTGCGGTTGCCCCTAAAGTCAAAATAACTCCGGGCTTTACTAACTCAACTTCCCTTTGTAGAAAGTTATCCCCACAGATCTGTTGTTGTTTCTTGGTCGGGGCTTTTTGTTTACCGTTCTTATTACTATCAGGCCAACACTTAGCGACGTTAGTTATATAGCAATCTCTTCTTGAGAGACCTGCTAATGATAGTAGTTGTGTAAGGGATTTACCCAACACCCCTACAAAAGGTTTACCGTGATTATTCTCCTCACGACCGGGGGCTTCACCAACTATCATGATGAAACGCCCCGCATCGTCTGGAGTAACGGGTGTCCGGTTTTCTAGTTCATGTAACGGACACGCAGTACACCCTTTGATCTCCTTTTTAATCTCTAGGAGAGGGTTGTCCACCTTCTTCTACCCCTTTCCACACACCATCTAAACACATCAAAGCTATGATTCCGTAGATAGATAAGTCTAAATATGAATCTTTTACTGACTCATTAACTGGGTCAGTCTTTTGATTTCGTAGATGAATGAGCCGTTCTATCTTATCGCTCATACGGATTAGCACCCCGTCTAACCCAAACTTAGCTATGTTACCTGAGCCATAATCTTTTTGTTTAGCGTCGAAAGTAGCTACTGCATCTTTCATACTACGCACAAAGTCGAGAGTAGTTGCTGTGGGTTCTCCCTTTATAGTTATCCTCCCGAGGTCTAACTGAAAATCATGGAATGTATTTTGCTGATCTTGCATTTTCAAAAATCTCCTTAGCAGTTACGTGCCCAATACCTTTTACTTGTACGAGCGACTCTATAGGTTGAATTACAACGTCATGAAACGAACCGAAATACTGTAGTAAAGAAGCAGACTGTGGATGAGTTAGCTTTCTACTCAACGCTAACAATGCTTGCTGTGATGGAGGAACGATTGAAACATTTCTCCGTGGTGCAGGTACATGGTGCTTCTTCTTTAGACTTCGGTTATAGATTGTCCTGAACGTAAGTCCAAATAGGTTAGGGGCTGTTACTAAAACAGTAATCCCCATCTCCTGTAAAGACGTAAGGTAGGACATAATCATTGTGTATGGTCTAGACCCGGGCTTCCAGACAGGAGTCTTCTCTTGATTCGCAGGAATGTCACCGTACTTATCGTGATATTTAGGGGAGAGCCAATCACTATTGCTATGTGTAACGTATCCGTTAGGGTCAGCCGATAATCTACCGCATATTATGAGGTATAAGTCTGCGTTACCTGCGTGTTCGTTTTCTCTCCAATCTATCATTCGAGCCACCTGATCTTGCAGATGCCCCTCTTTAATAGAAATCACTAAATCACTAGCAGTCTTTATCTCTGCTAACTGTTTACGGTTAACTCCATCCCAAGCTATGTCCCCTAAAGGAAGTCCCTTGATCTCTTGGGTAAGTGAGGGCATCTCTTGTTTAGCAAGACTAGCCCATCTATGCTCACCTGTTTGTTTATCTCTATCTCTATGATCGAATACCACCATCGTTTACGAAATCCCCAAAGACTTTGGTGCCCCAGTACGACTAGAAAACTCCAGCCAAAGATCATGTATTCCATTGTCATCTGGAATCAACGGCTGTCTTACATAGAGATCAGTAGGCTTACCCAACTTACGAGTACGATCTTTTATTAACGTAGCTTGATACTCAGGTTTAGCCAATCCGATATTCTGTACTCCGAGAATAGTAGTGAAACGGAAGTCGTTCCTCTTCTCACCCTCAGCCATCTGATTGATCGTCTCCCAACGAGCCAGTCTTCCTGACCCACCTAAGCGATCTGCCATTGGACCGTCACCCCTAATCTCACGCGTAGCTGTAGTCGCTAGTACATGACAGGGTTGTTCGTATAACAGAGGTTCAATCATACGTCCGTTATGCCACTTCTTTATAACAGGCCAGTCTACAAAACTATCCTCAAACTGACTTGGACTTCGGTCTCCCCGATCTTTCTTACGTTTTACAATAGCTTCGATATGGTCGGAGAACTTTTTCTTACCGTCGTGCATAACATCTACCCAATGTTCCTGCGCTTTCTCCCACCACTTATCTACCATATCAATCCCAACAACACCATAACCTTCGGGTTCCCCTGATAGGACAGGGTATATCTCGTCCTCTAAAGCAACGACAATATCTGAAACAGTAACCGCATCTAAGATTGTTACGTTTTTCGGAACTTCGGTAGCAAACAACTCCATTACTCCACGGAGTTTCTTCTCACTATCGAACAACCATACAGGCTGATCTTCAGGGATATGTTCGAATACCATCTGCCATAACCATGTAGTCTTTCCACTACCGGGAGGCCCTGCAACTAAAACTGATTCTTTAGGCACGACGTTTCCTTTCTTTGAATAACTGCTCTACTATTGAAAGAACAGTGTCGCTCTGTATTTCTTTACGCCAATTACTAGACTTAGGTATACGAACAAACGCTGTACCTAACTGAATAACTACTGTGTCACCGTCCTTTTCATGCGTCTCTCTACGGATTTGATGGATGTGATCAGTGTTGATAAACACCCCCGGCTTTACTTTAAAAAACATACGTATCTTTCTGAAATAGCAAGAGGGGCACAGATATAAAACCTGAACCCCCCTAACTATTTTCGCTATGGTTAAAGACTAGAGACTAAACGACTTAGGGTCGTATTCTCCCAGAGAAATAGCCCGATAGAGAGAGGGAACTTTTTGTATAAGTTCGTCATCCATCGCACTACTCTTGAAGTCATCTTCATCAGTGTTCTGCTTGAATAACTTAGCAGCCTGTTTTACGCCTTCCTCTGGATTGAATACTGCAACCTTTGTAGGAAGAACTGTAGAGTAAGTTGCGGTAACCCTTACTGGTACACCGTCACGCTTACCCGGAGCAGATGGTGGAGTCTCCCAAACAATAAAGTTATTATCGGGGTCTCCGAGTTCCTCATCTTTCTTGGCTACCATGTAAGGCAGTTCTTTAGTTTGGTACTCGAACCTAGCAACTGAACCGATAAGATCATCAATGTTCTCATTCAGTGTTATACCTGCATCTTTAAAAGCAGGAACAACTACACTGAACCACTGTTTATTATCTTTCATTGGTGCGGATGGTTCGTTCCTCACATCATCCCACAGAGAATATGGGTATCGTACAGACCACTCTGAAGCGTTAGGCGTTGTGCCATCTACCAACTTCAGTTCAGTTATCTCCTTAATACGGAGAACAAACCATGCCTGTCTCTTACCTGCGTTACGTCCTGAACTCAATGGACGTTCGCTTGGGTCTAGCGAGAAACTCTCGACTACTCCCTCAACTATCTCTGTTTCTACGTATGTAGACTGAGCCTCTGATTCATTAACCACAAGTTTTAATGTAGACATTCTATACCTTTATAAAACAACTCATTAGATCAAAATAAAACAATAATTATTTGTGTATGGGGTACCTCACTTTCTTAGTTACGAATGTCTAGTTTACCATAATTTGAGAGAAAAGTCAATTCTCAAAACGTAGACTAGACTAACGACCCGACCATTGGAGACCTTTCATAATGGAACCTTCGTCTCCCTCACGTACTGTCTCCTTAATATGTCCCGACTTCTTTAGTTTATCTATGTTACGGTAAACCGTAGATCGGGGAATGTTCTGATCTTTACACCACCCATGAAAATCTTTAGTACTTAACCAATCCACAGATTTGATGTGCAGTCTCATGCGAACAATCGAATCGTTTAGCTGATAAGACTCAGCTTCTAAAATACCGGAGTCATAATCCATATCTACAAAGAACGGTTCGACTCCTTGAAATCTACTTCTAACATTAGCTACTTCAAAATATCTACGTTCACCATGTTGATTCTCATCTAAAGTAAAATGCCATGACATATCTACCATAGCCATGATTGCCCATGACCCTGCGAATCTATTCTGCGCGCTCTCTGATCTCTCCCCTTCATGATTGAACCTAGCCCTGTGTTCATGGTGTAAGTACACGATAGAAAGTCGGGGAAATTTTAGCTGTAATCTACGGAAAGATTGCTTGACTGCACCTATGTTCTCATCACTAGCGGTAGTCCCTGACATAGATGTATACAATGCGTCGAACCCAATTACCTCTATCTTAAGATCTTCAATAACCTTTTCTATATCACTAAGTCCGTCCCCTGTTCTTAGATCTAACAAGGATGGAATACTTGCAGCCCATCTTCTACCCGTTGCGTCGATACTTTTAACTACAGGGTTTATTCTTTCAGCTAAATCTAATGCTCCACCCTCTGTCTGTACACACAGGACGTTCCGAGGTTTTGGAATCATAAGCCTTCCATTACCCCAATCTTTACCCTCAGCTAGATGAACTGATATCTGATTCCATAGATAAGACTTCCCGGCTTTTTGTTGCCCAATCAAACCTACGATCTGACCCTCATAAAGACAGCCTTCTATGTAGGTCTCTCTTGCTTCTGGTCTTATATTTTCTAAGTCTTTAGTTGTGTATACCTTGTCCGTCATGTATATATCTGCCCTTTTTGGTATCGGACATTACCGGGGTGAGAGCGAACCCACAAAAAAACCGCCGACTCTACTAGCCATAAATAGAGGGTGCGGTTAATCTGCAATATATGGCTATAAGTAGGACTGTCCTTGTCCTACGGAAACTTATTAAAGGTTACTATACTAACCTCTTTCCATTAAATTCTGAGCAGGTACTTCACTGATACAAGGTTCTCTTGCAAAGAACTCACAGTTACGACACTCCCATTCTCCTGATCGTGTGCTTACTTCAGGGAGTTCAGCTTTCTCTTTGATACGGAATCCGGTTGGAGTTATCTCTTCAATCCAAGTACTTAACTTATCTCTACGTAATTTCCTACGATCTGATAGGTACTTCCAGTTAGACTGAATAGCTTGATCTGTAACCGATATATTAAAGGTCTCAAACTCTCCGGGGATTACCCAAGCTACTGATAAATAATACTCGTTAGTTCTGCACATATACATTGCAGCTAACATGTACTTAAACCACGCAGGATTATTGTCGAAGATAACTTCTTCAACTGACTTACCTAATTCTCTGTCAGCTTTCTTTCGTGGAGATGTACGAGTAGTCTTGAACTCATGTAAGTCTGCTCTATCTAACAATCCTAATCCGTCAGGAGAGTACCACAGTTGTTCTTTGTTATCCCAGACAGGAACTTCGGAATGCTCTCCGAATACAAAATCCTGTAGTGCGTACCCAAACCCAAACATGATAGTCATGTTGCTATCAAAACTACTTTCTAACGTTTTCGGGTCGTACTTGATTTTCCAATACCTGCTAGTTAAAGGTGGGTTGTTAGGATGATACCTATCTGTTGGTGGGTTATCTGTAACAGTACGAAACTGACGTAGCTTTTTTAATACCGATCTTCTTTGACAGTAGATATCATCAGAAAGATGATCGTCTAATTCTGAACCATACCTCTGTCCTGAAAGTCTTGAGTTTGCTAAACGTAATAGTTCGGTACGACTTCGAGGGTCACGGGATATCGTGATTCCATTACTAGTAAATGGATTAAAGTCTGATGCTTCAAGTGGCATATTTTCTCCTCTGCATTAACCCTAAAGCCCCTGCTCAGTTAGACTGGCAGAGGCAATAAGACTATATTCTATTGTAATTTAGGATTCTATTCTAAGAATCATAAACCCATCCCAGTCCATTTCAGATGAGATTACTTGCTTGGTAGCAATTCCATACCCAAGTTTCTTAGCATCGGCTGTGATTCTACCTGCTAGGTAACTTGCCCGCTTACGTGCGTCCTCTGTACCCAAGTCCTTAGTGCCACCGGAAACATCTAACCACTTCCTGTCAAAGTGAAAACCGCTTCCAATTTCTAAGTCTCTTGCGATACCAACTGCTTCAATTGGCTCTCTACCAATAGAGCGGGGGGTTGCAGTATTCTGATATACTGCGGAGTCGATAACACCCATGTTCTAGTCTCCTTTACTCGGGTGGTTTTCTCAACATATATTCTATAACATACTGTTCGTCTCTAAGCGAAAGCTGTTATTGAACTACCTCTATTTTATCATAAATAAATGATGTCTGTCAATAATAAACTCAAAAATCTTTCAACATTCCTTACCCAAAAACAGATAAGGTTTCTAAATGAACGTCCGAAATACACTTCAGATAAGAAGTGTGCTGTAGCGGTAGAGTTACATCCTAAGACTGTAGGTGTATGGCGTACTCGATCAGAGCAATTTGCAGAAGCACATGATCTTGTTAGGTCGGAGATAAAGAACGGGTACGCAGAGTTTGATAAGGAAAAGTTTTTTGAAGAAAGAATTATTCCAGAGTCCATTAAGCGAGTTGCTGAAATTGTAGGGCAACCCATAACTGATGGGATGAATGCACAGAGGATGGGTAAGATTGGGGATACTGCTATAAAAGTATTGGGTGGGAGAGGATATCTTAAGCCAGAAACGGAAGCTGTTTTTAATATCGGAATTGTAGCTGCGGAAGCTATAAAAGAGAACCGAGAATACGTTCCTGTCTGGATGAAGCAGGAATCTACTGAACAGTCTGAAGTCTCACAGCCTGACCAGCCTTTAGATTCTGAATCCAGTTCTCAAAGTTCATTGTCTAGTTAGGTCGTTTAATATAGGACTCTTCTACGAAGTCCATGTCTTGAACGAGAGACTGCCTATAATTCTGGATTAACTTTCTATCGGATAGGTTCTACCAATTTTGCCCCTGCCATGTCGATAAAGAACTCCATGTCTTGACTGCATCATACTCTTCAACGTCAGCGTCATGAATCTCGACATCAATTCTATCCTGCGATTCAATCCCTTTTGCCCTGCCATCGTACATTTTTGTCGTGGCTTCGTCTCGATTGGTAGCTTCTATTTTGTAGTACGTAGCGACTGTCGCATATTCGACTAGGTAATATGTTTCTTGGCTATTCATTGTAAGCAC
>TARA_R100000808_G_scaffold42_2_pt1 | contig 13431 bp, 30 predicted proteins | sample TARA_R100000808 | Tara Oceans TARA_R100000808 (sample SAMEA2622852) | marine metagenome | biome: marine biome (ENVO:00000447); feature: marine epipelagic mixed layer (ENVO:xxxxxxxxx); material: "saline water (ENVO:00002010), including plankton (ENVO:xxxxxxxx)" | depth 140 m | reverse complement strand
AAAAGCATCACGATTGATAAAGCTACATATGATTTAGCAAAAGCGTATGTAATAGCTGACTCGCATGACCTTTCAATTACTGACGATGCTAGTTATCTTGTATCGATGATTAACAGTGCAGGAATGCGTGTCATTAATAGTGCTAATCGACAGCAGGATAAAGCGGCAAAACCAACTCCGAAAACATTCACTAAAGCTACTTAGAAACATGTAAAGACATGAGAGGCAGATAATGGGTAAGTTAATCAAAGCCATAAAATTCGGAATAAAGTACCAATCTTGTGTTGATGAGGTCATAGACCTTGCGACTTACATAAACGATTCGGTTAAGGATAAAAAACTTACCAAGGAAGAGAGGTCAAAAAGCCTCAGTAAGTTCTGGAAACTGGTAAAAGCTATAGAAAACGCATAGCAATTCGTGACTAGCGGTACCCTGTGAGCCTCATAGAGAGGCGTAACTAAGTTGAATGGTACCATTGCATAGGACGGTTAATTTAAATGGCAGTTTCTGATGGGACAAAAGACATAGCAACTGAATTACTGGAAGCAAAAGCCAGAATTGCGGAACTTGAGGTAGCATCTAAGACTTCTTTGAGTGGAGGACAGTTTCTTTGCATTGTTATGTTGGGTCCATTATTTCTAGCGTTTGTTGTTCTGGGTGTTTTAATTGTATGGAAGACAACATCCAAGCCTGACGAGGTTGCTCCTCATCTAGATGTCATTCTTCTTGCATTATCTATCTTTAGTGTACCTGTTACATCAGCTGCTGGTATAATCGTGGGGCTGATGAGTGATGAGATAAAAGCAAAGATGGGAGGAAACAGTAATGAAGGATAAGAAATTTTCTGTACCTAACATTTCATTTTCAATCAAGTCTTTCGGCATTAAGATGCCTAACTTCTGGGGTTTTAGAGTTCCTTTACCGGGTGGCGTATACCTTGGCGGTGGCCCTTTCATTCTTGGTGGCCTCTCTGCTGTCGCTATTGGGTTTGTTGCTAGTCTCTTTCTGCTTATAAATACAGGGGAGCAACAGATAACATTCCCTCAAACTGGAGCCTCATATTCCAATGGCTCTTTAATTGGGGCAAAATATGTAGACCCTGAGAGTCCTGCTCAAGCATCACAAACCCTACAGATATATGCTACTGGTGGTACCAGAATAAACGAGATATACCTCAAGGATATTTCCCTTGGTAAGACAGGACTTACTGATGCCTTTTCTATACAGGGATTGAGTACAACAGACAGTATAGTGATAGGGGAAGTTGTTATTAAAAACAGTGAGTTCCCTTCAGTTGATATAGCAGCAGCGGAAATCTACAAACTAGATACAAGTACAAATGTATACGCTGCTGGTCATACCTTTGACCTGACTTCATCCAATGCTACTAATAACGTAACAGTTGGTTCGGTTCGTGGAGCAACAGATTACAAGGCAGAGGACATGACCGTTGACCGTATTCTTATTACGCAGAGTGGGGATGCTGGTACAGGGGATGTAATCATAAAGAAGTTAACTCTCGATGGAGTCAAGGCATGGATTGGAACCATGAATATAGACAATGTTGAGATAGGAACTATGACATGGAGTGATGTGCGGATTGGTGACGATGGAGATATAGACTCTGCTGACTTTGTTATCAACTCTTCAGTCAATACCAATACAGTAATTGACGGCGTAGTTGAGCAACCAATAGAAATCAGATAAGGAGACTTAATGCCTAAACGCTGGTGGGAAACCGTACATATTCGTCCTCAGGTTTTAACAGCAATTATTATTCTAGGTATCATAGCCATCATAGCTATATACCAACAGTATCCTGAAATAGCTGGTGTGTCAGGAGCTGGTATTATTGCCCTGTCTAAAGATGTAATAACTTCAGATTCTAATTAGGCACTGCCAGTCATTGACCACGCTGTAGTAATAGATTGGTTTCGGAAATGGTCGTAGGTTTTCTTACACTTCTTACATTTACCTGACGCATAGGGTCCGTTAGGTGAATCAAGAATCCAGTGGTGTTGATACTCTCCGTTCTTACATCGTGGTCTTTGTGGTAATACAGTTATTTTTTTTGCCATTAGTTTTGTGTTCTTAATCCTTCACTAAAATCATCTAGCATCTTTTCTATGTCATCCCTCCAGATAGTGTGAGTCGCTAGATAAAGTCCTACACTTGCAACTACGGCAATGCCTATCAGGGTGAACTTGAACTTCATACTCTGCCTCCTCTATTTCGATTATAGTTTCGTTCTCAGTAATATTATCTCCGTATAAATAAAAAAGGGTATATGACAGATGCTTCGCTGAGTCATCTACTATCACTCCTGCCGTTACTAATCCATCAATACTTCCCTTCATAGCTGCAAGCAGATTATCTATATCTCTTGTACGTCTGTCTTTTGATCTCCATGTAATGGTGATGTGAGCCTTGTTTATAGGACTGTCAGGTTTACCCTGCTCCAGTACGTAGGCCATCATCTCTTCCTGCTGTAACCTACGTACTTTTGACCTAGTAAAGTAATGAGAGTTGTTATTAGGATTAGCTGCTGCTGGAGGCAAACCGGGTAATACTATTCGCATCCCATACACTTCACAATAGAATCCTCAGGACAGGAGCCTGAGTCAAATATACAATCCTCATACTCATAGGCATTACGTAAGGTTTTATCTAACTCTAGCCAAAACTCCAGTGAGTGTGTGAATTGTTTCTCCAGTCTGGTAGGGCTATGAATACTAGGCTCTCCTTGTTTGCGTATCCATTTACCAGTAATAGGCATGTCATTTGCATCCCATAACTTTGAATCAACTGAAACAAACCAGTCAATACCTTTACGCATACGGTCTTTTATTGATTCTATTTCACGACTGCGATCAGGTAACAATGAGTATTGCATTTCAGGTTCCATCTTCAGGGCACCAATAACTTCTGGTTTGTTCTCCCTGATATATTTAAGAACCGAATCTGACGACTTTGATTTTTGTCCACGTACTAATAATGTTTCACCATTACTATCTAATGTGACACTAAGCCCTGCCTCTTGAGCCAGTTTCAATATCTCTAAACCGTCCACTCTGTTTCCTCCTCCTGTTTGCTTATTAATTGGACCGTTCCATCTTGATTAAGTTGCATTGTTGTGGAGTTATTAAGTGTTCGTTCTATAACATCTATACTAACTGAACCTTCACCTTCATTTTTAATGAACCCTATGTCCCTTGCAAGTTCATCTGTGGTCAGTATAGTTCCTTTTTCTTCAGATTTCTTAATAAGTTCATAGCATAATGCTGATATTGTCAAGCCCTTTAGATGTTCTATGCTTGCATCTGCCAAGCCAAGACTTTCAAAAACAACTTTGTCTAAGACCATTTCATATTCAGCTTCATCAGGATTCCATTCTCTTGTCTCTTCAAACGTAACCTTAAATCCTGTGGGGGAAAGTAACTTACCATCATTAACTTTTCTGTGATAGAAAACCGATTCAAATTCCTGAGCATTTTCTTCAGTTACTTTCTTTAATTCGTATACATTTCTAGCATAACTATATTTATAAGTAGAACCAAATATCTCGTAGTTTCCTGTACGTTCACCTGATTTATTAGCATGGTCTACTGAAAGTGTAGTTACTTTTAATAACTTCAAAGCCTCAAAGTATCCCTTAACTGCTTCATCATCTACACCCGACCCACCAAGGGCAAGGCCAACACTATCAATTACTACAAAAGAAATATCATTATCTATAACTAATCTAGATATCTCTTCAATATTTGCAGGAAGGCTACCACGCATCTGCTTCCAAACTATATTGCTTCTTTCAGGATTCTCAACATTTAATCCTTTTTGTACTGAGTAAAGCCTGTGTCTAAATATGTCTTCCTCTTCTTCCCAATCCAGATACAAAGCTCGTCCCGGCTTTGCAGTAAGACCCAGTGATTTTATTCCACGGTCTACAAACACACACGATAAAAGAGCAAAGTAACTTTTAGAACTGCCACCCTTAGCCCACAAGAGATTGTTTACATTCTGTTCCCATAAAGGCTTAATAGCAAAACTTCTACCTTTAGCTTTCTTAAGGTCATCCATAACCACTTCTGAATACCCTTCACGATTCTTATCTATGATGGCATCAAATGTATTATTGATGATTGACCCCCAGCTATAATTAGGATAGTCAATAGTAGCTTCTTCTAAATCTCTTATAAGATTTCTTTTATCATTGTTATCTAATAAATCTGGTCGGCTTCTATTAAGCCTTACCTTTCTGTAGTTGTCTCCAATTGCAAGATCAGCCCATACTGTTATCTCTGCTGTCGCCTTCTCTGCACTCTCTCGTATCCTGTTCGCCCTAATATGTATTCGTGCATCAGGAAATCGAACATCTACTACTGTACCTCTAAGTTCAACCTCCATATTATTCATACCTGTACCTCCTCTGCATGATATTGTTTGTGATTTCTTTTGGTTTGTAATCTGTAGTTTTAGGTTTTATAAATCCTTCTCTATATCTATATTTAACTTCTGATATTTTTGCTAATGCTTCTGGTATATCATCAGCAGATATACTCATTTTAATCTTAAGAAAATCTGCATACAGTTTATGTTCTCTATCCATAAGGTCATCATGTTGTTCTAATAAATCTTTATATCTTTCAATCATTGCATAATATTTATGCTTATAAGTTTCTTCATTCAATCCAACTTTCTCCTAGATAAAATTAGAGCAGTTTAAAGTCAATGCTCAGGACTATAAATCATATATTGAATAGAGTTTAATTATGTTTTCTGTTTTGTAACCATTCTTTAACTTCAGACACTAAGAATCTGTAGTGCCCCTGATTGGAACCGATGCGATAGTATGGCATACCATCCTTAATTAATTTATATTTGATTGTCCAGTAAGTAACACTAAGATACTCAGCTAACTCAGGACCAGTCAGCATTTTTTCTGGTAGATTATTATTGACTCTCTCGTTTCTGGTTTTAATGTTATTCATACTTATTCCTCATAGTACGCTTCCATTTATTCCTACCAGACTGCCACAACTTTAAGTGTGCAGCATGTAAGAAGGCTTCTTCCTGTTGGTCAAGGTTGTCTACTTCTTTGTACTCTAGCTTACCACCTTCCTCTTTAGGTAGCCTCATTACAACTGCTTTAATATCAGCTGCCCCTACACCTACGTCCTTTCGCTTTCCCCAACAGTCTTGCATACCAAGGCTATAAGCTGCCATCTGTAAGGCATACTCAGGATATATTCTTGCCCCGGTTTTATAATCTACTATAACTACGTTGAAGTCTTTATCAAGACAAATTAAGTCAGCTGTCCCTGCAAATCGAATACCGTCTTTGTTGTAGTGAAGTGTCTGTTCAGTTGAAAGTATCTGCATCCCAGACTCATCCATCCATTCCTGCCACGCATCCACTACAGGAGCAAACTTTTCTGGTATTCCTGTGTTCTCATCTAAAGTTAATTGTTGTAGTAGGGCATGGGCTTCAGTACCGTAGTCTGCTGCCGTGTCACGCTTTTCCTCATGAGCCTTACTTGCGTCTAATAACATTGTTTCCATATCATTAACGCTCTTGTCATCTTCAATATAATATCTTGGTAATGAGTAATGTTGCCTGTTGTTTCTGATGTAATCCAGAGCCTGATTCATTGCCCAAGTTCTGAGGCCATACTTATCTATGATGCCAAGAATCCCTGTAACTCTTGGATACTCAACATCACCAATGACATACCTGTCACCCTTATTATTAAGACTTACAGGATTACATTCATTAAAGTAACTAATGTTTTTTCTTAAATCATTTGCGACAGAGTTCACTTATATATCCTCCTTGATGCTATCCCTAAACTCAAACTTGTCGTCTATCTTTGCTATCAACTCATCCATAACTTTTTGTGACTTACGTCTTTGTTCTTCGTACTGTCTATCTGCTTCTAGTTGTAGCTTTCGTAAATGAACTATTTCGTTTCTAGTTTTCATTAAGTTGTCTATCTCTTCTTGTTCTCTTTTTTGTTTATCTTTTAACTCCTTTAGTAATTTTGTAAAACGTATGGCTTCTTGAGTGTGATATTCAAGTTTAGATTCTAATTCTTCCATCGTATATTCAGGAGTATTACTAATAATACTTTCAGCTTCTGTAGCTATACGTGATGTGTATTCTCTTTCTGGCATAGGATGTTCATTCTTTTTATTGTCTATCCATCCAAACAATGTAGACCGTGGTATCCCTAACTCTAGGGCTGTTTGAGAATAACTTATGTCGCTGTCATTTTTCTTTTTTATTGCTATTGCGATAGCTTCATTTCTAAATTCTGAAGTATATATAGTAGGAGTTGCATTGGAATTAAATTTATTAGCTTTATTAACTGCAAGTGTTACTTCATCAGATGCTATTGTTTTAACATCTCTTGGGTTCTTAAGTCTTTTACATTCGTCACATTGTTTTTCGTGATTCGTTACCCATTTCTTTTCACCATATTCACCACAATGTGTATGCACTCCTTCAAACACCCTGCTAGATGGTGGGGTTTCCATTTTAGTTTTTGTATCTCCGTCTTTAAATAAGTCTTTCATTGCCTGTCGTACAGAAGAACTGTCATACTCTACATATGTCTGATAGTCTGAGACAATCATAAATTTATCAACTACTCCATTTTGTATAAGTAAGTTCCTCATATGAAGATGCTGTCTTATTCCATTGTGATTATTCTTATTAATGAGAAGATTTTTGAACATAACATTTCCTCCTTGTTGTTCTAGGATTTCTAGTTCTTCACGTAACAATCTACTTTTAGTTACTTGTTTTCGGTGACCTAAGTGAAAACACTTATGCTTACTACAGGGGTAGACAGCCAATGAACTAAAGACTGTCGACCCCTTTTGTTCTTGCAATACTTTCTCTGCTAGTTCACGAGTATCGTATCGTCTTTTTTTATTACATTTACCCATCAGGATGCGATGGTCTAATTGCGACCTCTCCTACGAATCTATGTACATCGCCTAGTATTCGCAACATAACGTGAGAACCATATATTCTTTTGTCTGTTATCTCTTCAACTAACTCGGAGTCGTCTATTACAACGACTCCTTTTATTTCTATATCGCAATCCACTAGAACGCCTCCTGTATTGGTGGTTCAGTATCTGATACTGGTATCTCTCCAGTAATTACGTACTGAAGTAGCTTGCTTGCCATCTCTGTAGTTACTCGTATTAAATCGTCTGAGTTATATTCCTTAACTACAGGGGCCATAAGTATTGATGCGTAGTTTAAGGTTGACTGTCTCATAATCATCATCTGTTTTTCATCTACTGTTCCAGCTGATGGTCTTTGAATTACAGGTGCCTGTTGTTGTACCTGTGGCTGTACCTGTGGTTGCGGTTGTGGTTGTGAATGTACTGGTTCTGTATTATTTACTGCATCAAATTCCAATACCTTCCAGTTATACATCCAGTCCTGACTTCCATCCCAGTAATCACCACCCTTCTTATTCTTTATGTTTCCCCTCTCTACCTTGACGGTGTACATACCTTTATTCATAACCTGAGGGCTTCTATCTTTATAAACCCATACCCTCTCTCCCCATGTGTTGGATGCTGGAGTCCATTCCCATTTAACAGTAAGTTCCCATTGAGGCAACTGGTTCCTGTCCAGTACGGACTTGGCTTCCATTATCAACATGCTAGTTATTCTTATATTGTCGTTACTTGTATTAAATTCCAATCTATTCCTCTTCATCTTTTCTATTAATTAAAAACGATTTCACTTGTTCATCAGTAAAGTAGACTCCTCTCTCTATATTGAGAGAAGTTATATCTCCAAACCTATTGAGTCTACGTAATGATTCTGGGTGCATACCAATTACTGCTGATGCTTCTACTAAGTTCATAAACTCGTTGTCATGACCACATTCCCTACAGCTGATGCTTAACATTTAACCTCCTTTCTTTGTTTTAAAACTAATTAGTATTAACAGTTTGCCACCTGTTCTCATGTTACAAATAAATCTGATTTTCATATCTATCTCTGATATCTAATATCTATATCTAGTATTTAGTTATTGATATCAGATATCTATATTATAAGAGGGTTTCTTATGATATCACACATTTGCTTCTGATGTCGATGCTGTTGTTATTGTATCACAATTGTTACCCAAGTTTTTTATGATATTATTGGTGTTAAGTTATTGGTTTTTTGTAGGGTTTTTTTGTCGTACTTCTCCCTGTTTTTTCCAATAGCTTCCTCCAACTTAGGGGTATACTTTGTAAGCGGTATACCCCTTTTAATTTAGTCTTCTCATCACTTGCCCTAGCCACCTTAATTTATTTGTGTCGTCACCATCAACGAAATACATGTTTCCACTGTGGTGCACACGATAGGTATTGCCGTCTATTGCTAGGTTAAATGATTTCTTCCTGCGAACTAGAGAGTTTATTCTTTTTGTTATTGTCTTGGTTCTTTTGGTTTGGGTAATTTGTATCAGAGGTAACTTGGGTATGTGCCTCTTACAATAGAGTCCCTTTTTGTATGCTCTTTTACCACATGCATCACCGTTTCCAATGTCACCAATACACCTTGGTGTTATATTCATTTAGATGAATGCAAATCCAAATCTTCAATTGCGACCACGGATGGGTCATCATGTATAAACACTCCACGAGATAGTGTCTTACCCATATCTGGTATAGACTCTATCAAGTTTGATGCTATCTTTTGTGCGTGTATTGAGTCAGTTGCAGATACTAATATTTCTCTTGTCGTTCTTGTTTCAATTATCACGCTATAGTGGTGATGTGTTTCTCTAAAGTTATCGGTGTCCATGTTCCTCCTGTGGTCCAATTGTGGACTGCATTTTTTGTTTCTTTAATTTAAACATTCCCTTAAGTAATCCCTCCTTCTCTGTTAGTAACCTAGCATAGAATGGTTTATGGTTATTACTTAATTTAAGAGTTCGGTCTGAGTAATCCATTGATACTTCCCATCTTGCCCTTTCATATAGCATTGATATTCCACACACTCTCTTAGGATTTCTAGCTCGCCATTGAATAGCAAAATCTCGCAAGCACTCATAAACTTCTGGATGACTATCATGAAATTTCCAAAATTGTTTTTCAAGTTTCGACATGTCTTCGTTATTAAATAGATTTAATTGTTGTGCCATTACTTGCCTCCTATTATTCACCGTTTTCCTTGCACTTTCCCCTATTTAATGATGGCTGACAACACTCTGATTCACAGTCAGGATCATCACATATATATCTACCACAGATATTACAAGTTTCTATTTCACCATCTACTGACCTTGTCGTGGTTCCTTCGTTCTCCTTATCAAATTCCATACCATTTTCATCATGAGTAATGAATGGATATACAGGTTCTATATCATCAGATAAATTGACGATTAGTTCCTTCAGTTTGTCTAGGTGTTCTGATTCCAATGTAATTTGATAAAATGTATTTCTATTAGTCATACTATTCACCGTCCTTTTTTGAATCTAAATTAACTGTCAGCGTGATGGTTGCATTCCGATAACCATCCACATCTTCTTCTCCCAACCACATATCTTCACCTATTACGTAGTTAAGGTTAGAACCGTAGTGCTCTTTCAATATGGCCTGTATATCATCTATAAAATCTTGCATGTTATTCACCTTGCCCCCATGTCTCTTCATATCTATAGCAAGCTCTTCTAAATGCTCCCTTGCTTTTAATAAACCTAGACACGAGACTGTTTCTGACAAAGTTAATTAAGTCATCCATGTCATATGAATCAACTATATTATTTATAACTGCATCTCTATACTCTGCATCTACTCCAAAGTATTCAGCAGTCTTGATTTCTTCTTTTGTTAGTGATGGCATTTCCATTATTTTTCCTCCCTGTTTAGAGTCTCCTTTAATTTAAACTCAATTAATATATATATAATTACTTTGGTATAATCCACTTGCCCCTTGTAAAGTAGCCCCTATTCTGTTGTATGTTCGTTATAATTGTATTGGACTCGACAAGTTCATCAGACACATATCGGTGTTCATCTCGAATACCTCTGGCCTTAAACTGTTCTTTAGCTTCCTCTTCTGATTCAGCATCTATTACTACTTCCCATGTCCGGCATTGCCTAACTGTAAGTACAAATCTTTTTTGGTCTTCCATACTATCTACCTCCTAACTCATGGTTCTGTATGTCTATAAGTGTGCCGTAGTAAGAGTCATCTTCAAGGCTAGGGGAATCAGGAACATTAGGTACTTGTTCTATCTCCTCTGTTATCTCATATACGTCATATATCCAGCTATCTCCAGCCCATTCCTTGAGTGTTCCGGGGTCACCAGCAATGGTATCTTCCATCGCTTTTTCACGAGCCTCATGTGGTGTATCTGCTTCTATAATATGCTCGTAAATATCTGAGACTTTTCTAATTACTTTGTACGTAGGCATTAATATTCCTCCTCTTTATTTAGTTCTCAAACTCGTGAAGTAATGCAACGTCTACGGCATCCTGTAGTGTGGGTTGTGTCCCTCCATGTATGCCGAATTCATCTTCGACTGTCTCAGTGATGGGTTTGTAGCCATTGTCCCTCATGTTGAACAGTACATAATTTTTATTAATTTTATAGATTGAAGTATTGCCTATGACTAACTCTGGCTCAGAGTCGCCAATTAATACTTCCCAGAACTTGTCAGTTGACACAGCTTTTATAGATTTATTTTCATTACTCATTACTTGTTCTCCTATTAATACCGAACATTCTGCACATGCAGAGTATTCTTGAATTTCATCTGTACTGAATACTGGATGTATCGGATTGTCTTCATTGTCTACTGTGAATGCGTAGCCTAAATCATCTTTGCCAAATTCTTTTTCTGTACAATCTATGCAGTGATAGTCAGCTTCGTATGTGTACCCGATTATATTCATCTGTTACCCCTTATACTTCTCATATTCTTTTGTAATTTCATCGTTACATTTATTACAAGCCCATGCTGTATCAGATACATTGGGATATCTAGTACAGTTATCAAATGTTACTTGTGTGATAGAAGTACCGCACTTCCAACATGAATCCTCATACCAGTAGTGACCAATTTTTGAATCGCTCATATTATTCCCCCATTATGTACTTGAATGCTCTGAGTGCTTGAAGTAATGCTCTCATAAATAGTTTGTCGTCTTGCTCAATGGCTTCGTACCATGATTTTAGGTAGGCTATCGAGTTGTCATATGTACCGTTAATACCCAGTCTTCTAAATACCATCATGTTAGTTAGTTCTGCTCTCAGCTCCTCAGCACCGTACCCTTTACCTTTCCTGTGGTCTGAATCCACTACTGTATCTACATTTAGTCTTGATTCGTGACCTGTGCTATGTGCTATCTCATGGAATAGTGTCGAGTAATATTCTTCTGTACTGTGGAAGGTATTAAGACTTCGTTTCGGCATATGAATCATGTCGGTAGCTGGTACATAGAATGCCCTGTCACCGCCATCGTGCCGTATCTGTGGTAGGTTCTCTATACCCTTGATTACATGTTCAGCTTCTGTGATAGGGTCAAAGTCTGTGTCTGTGTCTGGTTCCAGAGGCTCAATGTCTAGGTTATCCCATTGTTCTACGTTCCAGACTGTGAAGGATGAATACCCTATTAGTTTGTTCTTAATTTCTACTGTGCCGTCTTCGGCCTCATCTTCTATCTTTACCATTATTGGTTTGTATAGATCAATGCCCGACTTATACTGTCCTGATTTTAGTGATGCTCCTGCCTTTTTACCCTGACCATATGTCAGCCATCGATAGTCTTCGTATACCATGCCACCCATTATGTCTATTAAGAATGGATTGACTCCTGTATATACATGTTTGGTGAATGCGTTCTGATGTGCCGTGGCTCTGCCATCCCAACCTTGTTGCCACGGTAGCGGTAGGTTATTCTCTATTGCATACTTAATCTTACTTAATATTTTTTGTGACCATACCTTGTCTGCATTTTGTTTCTTGATTTGTCGTTTTGCCTGTCGTCTTTGTGCTGGTCTGGTTTTAGTTACCATATGTCCTCCGAACTGGTTTATATATTTATATTTCGATATCGTTATATATCCACTTAGTTAGTAGTTCTGGTTCTGCGTTGTCGGTTTCCTGCCTAGCGTCTTTTATTAATTGAACGTAATCAATCATGTTCAATGAATGGGTCACTAGGTCACAAACTAAATCATTAGCCTTGCCGTTAATAGTTGAGTCCTTGCCCATGCATAGATGGTTTATGTAATCTCTTAATATATTGGCACGTTCAGTTATCGTTAGTGGTGATAACCAACTGTCTGCCCTGCCTTTCGTATTAGCTATATGTTCATAGACCTTATTCATCTCCTCGTCATTTCGCATCCATATATAAGCTATTTCAGTCTCTTTATTAAACATATGTACTCCTAATTCTGGTATATATTTTGATATCGTTATATCTTATATACGGCATCCTCAAATCGTGCCTGATTAAATTTTGGATTATCCTCTTTTAACATCTTGCATAGGTCGTCCATTATTGCCGTTCCTAATGATGTTGCTGATTGATGCCTTCTATTGAATTGTTTATTTAGTACATTAGCTAATTTTATGTAGTCTTTTTGTGTCATTGTGTCCTCACTTTTTACTTTTTAAATTTTGTGTATTCAATTATGTCTAATGCCACATGCACGGCATCATATAATTCTCTCGTTGTCATGCGTGGTGATAGTTCTACACTTCCTGATTCGTCAGTTAATCTCACGCCATTGCCGTATGCATAGTTTTTGTCAAACTTTTTGCCTGTGGTTAGCTCTAATCTCTTAATTGCCATGCCTAATTGCTGTTTAGTTACTCTCATATTTTCCTCACTTTACTTGTTTATATTTAGCCATCACATAGCCACCCAGTACCGTATATATTTACTTTATGTTAGCTATTGCCATATCAATTAATATATTTGCAATTTCTTCTAATCTGTTAGCGTCAAATTCTTTTAATAATTCTTTTATGTGGTCTGGCATTACTGTATAGCCTCCAATTCTGGTACAAGGTTGTACCCTGATAGATCAATAATTGATGTTGTACAATATTCGTCATACATATCATTCTCATCAAACTTTTTAACGTGGTATTCACTAGTCCACGGCTTATAACATAATTCGCATATATCAACGGCTTGAGTTGTTATTAATTGGCTCTCAGTTTGTGCCTCTAATGTGTTCAGTACCATAATTCACTTATCCTTTATGATTTGTGGTACTAGGTAGCTATGTGATAGCTAAATCAGGATTCTAGGTAGCTAATTATTGATCTGTAATAGTTGTGAGGTATTCCAGTAACTAACTACCTAGCGATAACGCCATCCTGTTATTGAATGGCTCCTAATTGTTACCTTATATCTAGCCCATACACTACCGCCTAGCAGTTACCAG
>TARA_R100000808_G_scaffold16145_1_pt1 | contig 13657 bp, 24 predicted proteins | sample TARA_R100000808 | Tara Oceans TARA_R100000808 (sample SAMEA2622852) | marine metagenome | biome: marine biome (ENVO:00000447); feature: marine epipelagic mixed layer (ENVO:xxxxxxxxx); material: "saline water (ENVO:00002010), including plankton (ENVO:xxxxxxxx)" | depth 140 m | reverse complement strand
AATCGGAACACACAAAACAAAAATTTACAGAGAAGGAGAATACACAAAAGTTAAATATCACAATACTGATGTTGTCAGCTTTAACGATAAGGAAATAATCTTGAAAACTGGAGGGTACAAAACTAATACGACCAAAACACGGATGAATCAAACAAGCAGACAATTTAATTTAGGGTTTAATGTATACCAAAAAGATTTTGAATGGTATGTACATGTAAGGTGTCTTAACTATTTCGAGATCTGGGTATTTACTGGGGACACTCTTAGAATCCCCAGACAATAAACCCCGCGCAGTTTGACCAGGATTTACACAAAACACAACACAAGGAGCTTTTCAAATGACTAAAAAACTACCTGAAACAATGAATGAAAAACAACTAGAATACATTTATGAATTAATCACATTAACAGAAAATATTAGTGATGAAATCGTCTGCACTGAATCAGATTATAACGATAATTTATATGAGCAGGAAGAAAAACAACAGTTGATGGATGATTTGAAAAAAGTTGAAAAACACCTGAGAAAAACTGCAAAACTATTCACGCATTTACATCGCGTTCCTGACTGGGGAACCGAATAAACAAACACAACACAAGGAGAAAAACAATGACTGAGAACACTACATACAATGGATGGAAGAACTACGAAACATGGGCAACTAGTTTATGGATAGGTAACGAACAAGGGATTTATAACGATGTATTCGAGACTTGCAATAATGAAAATTTTGACTTAGTTGACAAGGTACAATATGTAAAATCCTTGATGGAACATTTGATTTATGAGATTGAAGAATTACCCAAATTCGGATTAGTTCACGATTTATTGGGCTATGCGTTTCAGAATGTTGACTGGGTAGAAATTGTGGAGGGATTTATTGACGACTAGACCAAATTTAAAAAAACCGGGATTTACACAAACACAACACAAGGAGCTTTTAGAATGAGACTAGAAATGGATGTAGAAATTGTAGAAATTAACGTTGAGACTTGCGCACTATGTGGCAATGTGTGGAGTCGACACGAAATAGACTGGGATCATGTAAATATTTTGAAATGTGAAGGAGAATAATAATGTATAAACACGCAACAGATATAATTGCATACACATACGAAGCAGACTACCACTGTATAGACTGCACGGTGAAAAGATTTTCGGATGATGGAAAAGTACACGGTACTGAAGAAGATAGAGCGAAATTCAGGCCTTGCACGGATGATAATGGAATATGGTACGAAACTACTGATAGTGAAGGAAATTTAGTACATCCAGTATTCGTCAGTGATGAATGGCAAGAATTTGACGAAGGATTTTTATCAGAAAACCCGACGCAATATCTAGCATGTGGAAATTGTCACGAAGTTATCGAAGAATATACACATCAAGGAGAATAAAAATGAAACTAACATCAACAGATTTAAAAGCAAAGTATTACAGATTAAATCCGAAGGGACATTTCTTCGACAAGGAAACAATGCGATTTTTCAAAAGTAGAATTGAGGCCGTATTGCAGGATGATTATTTCATAACATCAGAATCAAGAAGTTTCAGAGACGATACAAGGGTCTACACAGTTCGACAATTAAGGGGAGAAAATGACCACGTTAGAGAAATAGGAGAATTCGGAGAACACGACACACTTAAGCAAGCCCGTAAAGCATTGAAGAACTATCGAAAGGAGAATAATAATGGGTAATTGTAATGACATTTATGTATGTCCAGATTGCGGTAGTGAAAATGTTTGGGAACCCGCATGGATTGACCCGAACCCGAACGAATATGGGAAAATTGGAGACAGGATTGAAGGATTGAACGATGCCTGTAAAGATTGTGGTGGTGAGATATCAGGCATTATTCTTAAAGAAGATTTCAAGGAGAACTAATGGATTATATCGTAGGGATTACAGAACAAGAACTAGAGTTTTACTATAACAGAAGTACTGGTCTTAGTAACTGGAGCGAACTCATGGAAGAGGACAAACTCAAAGTTATCCAGGAATTTAATGGCAACATAAGATCGTACTTGCATTTGTCAAAACATATGGTATAATACATAGACAAACACGGCACAAACACATCAAAACACATAAGTTGAGGAGGATTTATGGGCGCAATGAAACAGCTCTACCAAGAATTTCTTGATCTTGGTATAAAGGAAGAACAAATCCCTGCGGAATACGATAGGTGGGTTAAGCTCGCAGGATTGAACAGGCCTTACACCAGGCAAGAAGAACTTAAACTGGAATCGGAGTTTATGACTCAGACTTTACTGAGATACAACAAACACACAAAGGAGCAGATCAATGGGTAATAGAGCAGTAATTCAAATGCAAGGCGTAGAGGCCGGAATATATTTACACTGGGGCGGAGGCGCAGATACAGTAGAGCCACTGTTAGAAGTTGCAAAAGAGTATGGCTTGCGTGGAGATGATTACGGTATAGCACGACTAGCACAAATGATGGGTAATTTCTTTGGTGGTATTCTATCCATCGGTGTTGAGAATGTTGACAGGCTTGACACAGATAATGGTGACAATGGTACTTATGTTATAGACAAGAACTTTAATATCGTTGAACGATTGCACTTCCGTAGCAGCTTTGGTGAACAGAGAGAATATGATTTTAACGAAATGAAAAAGGCTATCAAGAAAGTTAACGATCAGTTCTTTGTAGGAGCGAGGTGAACTGATGAATTGGTACATCCCAGAGGCTCCAATCGATCCTCCCGAACCACTTGAATGTCTCCCTGATTGCGAGAACGGAAGAGTCTACTATTACTGCAAGTGGGATGGGATATGGCATAGCTACTTTTATAACAACTACTGCGATTCCTGCGCTGAGTTCAAGCCATATAGCGGTACGGCAGGTGTGTGTATATGCCAACACCTAGATCGAGAGGAGGCGTGATATGAATAGGAGACAACGTAGATTCGCACATCGAAAACTCATGCGCGACATAGCGGAGGCCAAAGGTATCGACTTGGGAGACGGTGACAGGAAAAAACGTAGAAGAGAAGAACACGACGCTGTGCATAAGGGTAACAAGATAGTTAGGGCTAAGAAAAGTTTGAATCTACGGACGATGGAAGGAAAAGGGGATTTCTTATTAGCGAGTAACAAAAGACTAGAGCAATTTGAGAAAGCGGGTATGATTCAGGAGACATTGTGGGTGGGTGAAGAGGAATCTGCTGTGAGGATAGCTGCCCCAGGCAGGTATGCTCAAGAGAAGGAAGAAAAATGGAAGAGCTTTACTAATGCAGGAGAGAAAGTAGATGTCCGTTCTTTAAGCCACTCACACGATGAACGAATTACAGAGTTATTTAATGGGTCAGAGATTTGGAAAGAGATAGGGACTATATTTAGTGAAAGTGCTGGCGAGTATCTTGTTGGACTAGGCAAACCTGGAGTCACAAGTTTGTCGCATTACGAGATGGCACTCCTCGTTAAGAAATATCTGGATGATAAATCAAACCATTATTTAAAGAAAAAGCTAGCAACTCCATACCGTCACACACAGGTCTGGCAGGCTATTGCATGCAAGGAGCTTGTCTCTAAGCAGATTAAATATTCAATAGAGAGTTTTGTCCGTGAAGGTAAGTCTGTCTTATTCCATGATGTAGAGAGTGGGGAGGACGTGGAAGTGCCAAATTGGAATTGGAACCTGCTCCATACTTCAAGATTGCCGTTAACTGGATTCCCTGATCCAATTCAACAAGAAAAGTTATCTGAAAGATTTTTTATGCAATCATTCGGAAACTATGGAACAAATCTATGTGGAGTGAAAGAGTATGCAGAGGATGGGAAGATTAAAGGTGAAATAGTAGATGAAGACAAAGTCCAAAGAGCTATGATGGCTTACGGGTGGTCTGGAATGCGTGCGAAACTTGATGACGGTACTTCCTTACCAGCACTGCAAGAACTACAAATAAAGATTGCTCACGCCATACGGAAAATAATTGGAGACCCTATATCTAAACCAGTCTTGATGGCGGACAGAACCAGGGAGGCTGCTTTACGCATGCCTCTGCCTGAACACGATATAACATTTGACCTGTTGCCTGATATGGGAACAAAAATAGTACCAACATCAGGAGTGGATGCGCCTGAAAATTTCCAAGTTGGTTCGTCCGAGCCTCCTGAGTGGTTATCTGACAGGAAGGGTTTTTTTGCTAATTATTTCATAGTATTTGAAACTCCCTGTGTATTAAAGGCACGTTATGCATTAACTACAGATGCGGATACTTATGAAGTTCCCTGGATATCTATTACTTTACTTAAGGACTCTAAAGAGAATCCAACTACTGGAACTTTCCTAATCGACTATGCATTAACTACAACCGAAACTCAGAATAATTTGATTAAGGAAGGATATGAAGAATGGTTCTGGGATATAGAGGCGACTAAATATATTATCCGTTCACCGATGTTTGCAGTGGGAGCAAAGTACCCACAATTGCTGGAAGACGAATCTCGCGGTCAAAGTTCGGACAACCCTGATGGAGAGGTCGTTGACATGGCAGTCAAGATTCTCAACTTCATGTTATCTAAAGCATCGGTTACACGAGAAGAAAACATTGACCGAACCGAGCGGAAGAGGTTAGGCAGGCAGGCAGGGAAACATTCTAAAGATATTGTAAACCCTATTAAGGTTGTCAACCTGCGGAAGATAGAGCGTAATGGTAAGCAAGTCTCTGACGACATTGCCTACGGTGATGGAGCTGATTCATCTAAGAAAGACAAGAACCCTATGAGGCAGCACTGGGTGACAGGTCACTACAGGCAACAGCCTCACGGGATCGGACGGACGCTTACAAAACTAATTTACATTGAGCCATTCATTAAAGGAACGGAAGGAGGTGTGCCTGACCAACGTACAACAGTCTATCGAGTAGCAAGGTAAACTATATTAGGAAGGAGGCTGACTAATGAATATTTCACCAGATGAACGACCAGACACAGTGCATTTCACATGCCCTATGACAGGGCTAAAGATTACTCTGGTCGCAGGGAACTATCCGCCTGGCTCAATGAACGCTTGCGTCTTAGCCTTTGTCGGAAACTCAAGACCATTTATAATCCCTGTGGATGCAGTCGTTGATGTCTGGAATAGCTACAGCAAATGGATGGATAAACAAGAAAAGGAAGGAGAAGATTTTAATTTTTGGAATAAACAACTAGAGAAATTAAACTTTGAAGGAGGTGACACGGAGTGATTAATATTAAATGCGAGAGGTGTTCACATCAAACACCCATGCTAAATTTGCACGAGGCGACTGATAGGATCGTCGAGAACTCGGACATAATAAATTCCTATCATTACGAAAGCCTGAGAAGGCACAGAAACTCAGGTAAAATTTCGTCAACCACAATTGAACGTGGTATCTATTTCTATCCTGCTGATGTGGATGATCTGAGGGAACGACTGGAAGATTTGAGAACCGCAGACAACACCGCTACAGCAATTGTAAAGCCCGAAGAGCCTGTAAGAACTGAGCCACCTTCGGGAGTAATGTTTATTGATTAAAGGAGCTATAATGACAAGTCAAATTACAGACACTATCGAAACTACTATTCAAGTAGAAAAGGTAATACCCGCAGAAGATCGAATGGGAATTGCCCAATGGGAAGTTCACGTTAAATGGGAATGGTCATCGGCAAATGCTAAGTGGCCTGACCGTGTATGGATTTACCAGGATACTGCACCTACATTAACGCCAGGAACCTATCGGGCTGAAGTCAGGCGTGGCGCAGTGAAGAACAACAAAGACGGTAACCCTCACGATGGAACCAGAGACTGGATGTGGAAGTGGGATATTATAAGATGGCTTGACTTGCCTGCTGTGGCAGCACCATCCGCAGCAACAGCACCCTCACCTGCACCTAAAATTGTGCCGTTTACACCTGCACCTGCACCTGCACCTCAACCTGTCGCACCACCTACTACTACGGCTGTTCCTATAGGGATGGATGAAAAGGACAAGCGGATTACATGGCTGGCTCTCTCGCACGACGCCTCCCAGTTAGTCGCAGCTGCACTTGGAAGTCAGATTGGAATTAATGTTAATGAAAGGGTTGAAGTTAAAGACGCTGAAGAATACCTCGTGAATTTCAGAGAGAGTATCTCTCCTGTCCTCGCAGAGACAGTTCAGAATTTGGCTTATGATCTTTATACTCAAATGATGTTACAAATTGAGGGCGATTAATGTATATGACAAGCACATTAGAGGCAGAACTGGATAAGGTTTCAGAACGAGTTTCTATTTCCGATAACGAAAAGTTTTATGTCGTGAAAGATGACCCTCGTATTGAAGGAGGTAAGGCTACTGATTTCCATAGGGTTTCTACTATGCTTTCTGTAATCGAGAAACCTGCACTTAGAAAATGGATGATGAACATCGCTCTTGATTATGTGAAAGAGAACTTTCAAGCATCTAAGATATCTGAAGTTATCGAGTCGGCTCGAAAATATCCTGACGAAAGGAAAGATACTGCTGCAAACTACGGGACTAGGGCGCATGCTTTAGTCCAACAACTTGCAGATGGCACTAGCTACTTTGCAGTTCCTCCTGACCTGCGCCTTGTTGCTAAGGCATGGCACGAGTGGGCAAGTTCTGTGGATTTGGAAATAATAAAAACAGAACAATCATTCTACTGGAGAGATAATGGAATCTCTTTTGCAGGAACCGCAGACTTAATAGCCAGGAGAGGATCAACAATTTATATTGTCGATTATAAAACAGGAGGATCAGATACTCGATGGAGTCCTTACCCAGAGATGGCGTTACAACTAGGTGCTTATTCTTTATGCCTTGAATACTGTACTGGTATCCCTGTTCAGGAAATTAAGGGGATGGTGGTTAAGCTACCCAAAGATGCACCTCAAGACGACTCGGAATTTACAATAAAGTATAGAGAAGTTGCAGATATGGAATCCGCAAGGGAGGCATTCCTTCATGCGTGTTCCCTTAAGAAGTGGCAGTCAGATAGAGGTAAGTGGAAAAAACAAGGAACTTAATACCACCCACAAGGAGTGTAACCGTCCGTCTGTTGGTTACGGTAGACGTTAAATCCTGTGCATTCTAGGTTTTTCATTACCTTCTCCGTGCATAGCAAAATTCAAACTCCGATAATCCTGTGAACTAGATGGTGATGTTACAGCAGGTGTGGGAAAACTCCTGAGCATGAGTTGAAACTGCTCATTAAATTACAAGGAATTTTTAAATGTATACAAATTTAGTAACAGAAGAACTCGTTAGAGATCAGGCGGTATGCGGAAGAAATCGTTGCGAATGCCGGACTAATGGAGGAAATGTTCATTGTCCTATGCATGATGATACGGAACCGTCAATGAGCGTTACGACTGAGAGAGGAACACTCTTAATAAAATGCCATAGTGGATGCCTTACTCCTGAGATACTCAAGCATTACAGGAGCTTTCTTCCTCCAAGCAAAACTTTCGTTCCAAGAAACCCAGACCCAATAGGGTTAACAATCCAAAAGTTTGCAGATGCTAAAGGGTTTGATGTTTCTTTTCTATTAGATAATTACATATCTGAAATCCAAAATTTTAATCACCCTGCCCTATCGTTTGAATACATAGATGAAACTGGAGGACTCCTTGCAACTCGTATTCGATTGACTATGAGCGGAAGTAAAAAGTTCATATGGAAAACAGGGTCAAGTGCCAGAGACGCAGGGCTGTATGGGAGATGGAGAATGAAGGACGCCTATGAAAAGGGATATGTGTTCTTATGCGAAGGAGAGTCTGATTGCCTAACTCTATGGACTAATGGATACCCTGCAATTGGACTGCCTGGTGTTAGTGTTTGGAATGAATCACTTATCGAAGAATCCCTAGCTGATCTTAGGATCAAAACGATATACGCATTCATCGAGCCTGACACAGGAGGCACTGCCATGCTGAGAAACTTGGGAAGGTCTACTGTCTCAGATAAGATAAAGCTAATATTCGGTGGCTCTTATAAAGACTTCTCTGAAATGTGGACAGCAAACAGACAGAAGTTCCAGGATAGTCTTAAGAATCTTATGGACTCAAGTTATGAATGGGAGGCTTATCAAAAGATTGCACGAATAGTTGAACACGTACTAAGAGAAAATGGTGGTAAGATGCCATCAGTTGGAAACTTGGTATCAATACAATCAAACACATCTAAAAGAGGAATGCGTTATGCCAGAAAAGATTGAGGTAGAAAAACACGGAACTATAGTAGATGCTGTTTTGCCCGATAGAAATATCTATATGCGAGCAGAACGCATCAGGGAATCAAGCAACTTAGTTAAGGCCGAAGTTAGTATCAGTGTAGAGCAGGGCGGTGTAAAAACCCTACTGAACAGAGGCAGGATTAGTATGCTTGAAGATGCTCCTAAGATTCGCTTGATAGATTTACTTATCGAGAAAGGAAATGCCATAGGCTACTCCGACCCAGAGGATATTGGGTTCTGGGGAAATGTAATAGACGAAGGGTTCTATGCAATTGTTGATAAGTTCAGGCAAGGGAACGAGGCAACGGAGATGACTAACCTCGCAGATGCGTCTCCTAGAATTTTTGACATAGACCCGATAATAACAAAAGGAGTAGCTAACCTCATATGGGCACCTGGAGGCAGCTATAAAAGCTATTTCGGACTGCTTACGTGCGTAATGATTGACAGAGGACTGGAGATACTTGGGATGAAAGCCCGTAAGGGTAAGGCCTTGTTCTTAGATTGGGAGGAGGAAGAGGCAGTTTTCAAATCACGGTTGTATAGTATCCAGAAATCAATCCCTGAGATTACAAACCCAGAGACGTCAGGAATTATCAGGAAGGAGATGGGTTCTGAAAGTTTGGGCGATAGCTTGGAAGAATTGTCGAAGATAATCCATGAGCATAACATCAGTTATGTCCTGATTGATAGTGTCAACCCAGCTCTTTCAGGGGCTGCGACCGATGCCCAGGCTATCGAGGACTACTACTCAGCACTTAGAGACTTGCAAGTAACCTCGCTTTCACTAGACCACGCTAATAGGTCTGGCGAAAAGTCAGGCAACTGGTCAATACACGGGTCAGCTTTTAAATATAACAGGAGCAGGCAAGTGTATGAGGTGAAGAAAGCCAGAGTTCCTAATTCAACTATAAGTGAATTTGGTTTGTATCACAGGAAGAGTAATGATAGTGCGCTTGCATCTCCGAGAATCTTTGAAGTTGAATTCACAATGCGCCCAGAGAAAAACCCAGAGGACAGATACTATAGCGAGGTTCTCGACAAAGTTACATTCAGAAGTAAAAAACTGAAGGACGCATCTGGAGAGTTTATGCAAGCAATGGAAGTTCCTGAAATCGCCTATGAACTAATGAAAGAAGTAAAAGGATGCGACCTCCCATCTCTCGCTGCCAATGTAAGCAGTATTAAGGGAACAACAATCTCTCCTGCTAATCTTGAAATCATGCTTAATGGATCATCAGGACTTGCGATCTCTCACGAATGGGTTACACTAGCGTCGCAATCTACAGTACACGAATCTACTGTTTCGGTGAAGGAACGAACTCTTGATCCATGCAAAAGATGCGACGAGAACGATTGGGAAGAAGATGATAGTGGAACCTTCTGCCGAAACTGTGGGCAAGGGAGTGATTAATGAGAATAACAATACCAGGACTTCCTCCTAGAGATGCGAGTCCTAATGCTAGGGTGCATTACATGAAACTCGCTAATGTGAAAAGAAACATGAAAGATGTGATGATAGCCTCTGTTCTTGAGATGCCATCTATGGATAGGCCCGATGAACCGCTGGAGAAAGCTCACTTAACAATTACATTTAGAGCCTCCGATAAAAGGCGTAGAGATATAGACAACCTACTTAGTGCATCCAAAGCCTACGTAGACGGGCTTGTGGCTGCCGGAGTTATCGTGGACGATTCGTCAGATAACCTATCTTACAGCCTCTACTACGAGAAGGATAAGGAACATGCAGCTACCATCTTTGACATTGAGGAATCAACATGAAAAAATACCAACCACTAATGGATATCGTAGAATCTCTGCTAGATGAGCAGGTATCCGTAAAAAGTGTTCTTGTTACCGCAGGTGCATTAACGGTAGGGGCTATCATCTGGAGACTTGTTCAAAAGAGAAAGAGAGATGGCGACTGATTGTATACATCATTGGGTTATCGAGATAGCAACGGCTCCTAAAAGCAAAGGTCGATGCAAAATGTGCCGTGCTACTAAAACATTCTCCAATACACCATCAGACAAGAAGATCGCTAGGACAAATTCAGTAACAGGTGCTGTTACTATGACGAGGGATTTGACATTCGGACATGAACAAACACGACAAGCCAACTAATCCACAATCCAAAAGAGAATGGATTGATTACGGGAAACAGAAAGAACAGGAGTTCTGGGATTTGTGCATGGAAACTTCTATGTTTCCTGGAATTAAAAGGAACACGGAAGACCCTGTTTATTATCCTGAGTTTATCTTCAACGGGAGATACCTGGACTTGAAATACCAGGAGACTCCCTTGTTTAAAGCGAAGGAACTTTACGGAATTGATCCAACGTATGCAATTACCTATAACGTCCAAGACAGAGATGACTGCACCGATAAGTACTCTCCTTGCGATAATATCTTTTGGGTAAAGTGGGCTAGAGGATACCGATATGGAGCTAGAGTAAGGCCTCGGAATGGACTATGGTATATGTCTTATGAGAAGATGGTCGAACTAACAAACACAGCAGAGGTTATTACATATCAGAATAGAATCGATGATGAACAAGGGAACGCTGCATCAAGTTTCGTATTGAATCTTAAAGACTTGGTAAAGATTACTCCCAGACCTCCTAAGTACAAATGCCGTAGATGCACAGGGTATGGATGGTTTCACATAGACCTGAAATGGCAATGCACTTTTTGTATACAAGGTGTAACAGAGATTGAGAATCCCAAGGATAACATACCGAAAGCAGATCAATTAAAATTAATAGTCGAATAAGGAGACAGGAATGAATACATTATTAAGGAGAAGAGAAAAGGTGGCGTTGCCGCTTGATCTAGGGAACGGGTTTACATTAGATGTTATGACCATAGATCCTGACAAGGCCGTGGAACTTTTGGACACCACTATCGGTAACAGAAGCCTCAACAGCGGCCACGTTAAAAAGATAGCTATGGCAATGAAACAAGGTAGATATAGAGATTATATCTATGACCCGCTCAGGATTACAAGTGACGGGTATCTGGCAGACGGGCATCATAGATTACATGCGGTTATAGACTCGGGAACCACTCACGAAATGATGGTGATTACAGGCTACTCTTACGATGACTATCTGTGGATGGATCAAAATGTTAAACGTAACACCACTCATACCTTTCAAGTTCTGGGGTTGTCTCAACCTAGAGAACGAGCATCAGTAGCTAATCTGATTGAAAGGATGTTGAATTCAGATACTGGGGCCGAGGCTGCATCGGCCTTAAGGAAAAAGGCTTCGCCGCCCAATGCGGACGCGGTGCATATAAACAGCGTCTTTAGAGAAACGACGATGCACGCTAAAATTGCTTACTACAAGAAGCACGTAGCCAGAGAATTCTCTTTAAACTGTGCGCCTATTGTATCCTCGATGCTGTTGCAGGATGCTATAGACCCTGAGTTAGCTGAAAGGTTTTGGGACGGACTCATACTTGGAACAGAGGACGCATTTGCAACTACTGGCGACCCTAGAGGCGCACTGAATCGTAAGCTAAGGGCCGAGCAGAAAAAGATTAATCGCGCTAAGGAAAAGATATCTTCGAGGGACACCGGTTGGGATGTAGTAGATATAATAGTCTGGGTTCACTTTGCTTTTCTAAAATTTAAAGACGGATCACCACTAAGGCAGGTTAAAATGTCAGATGCTAAATATGATGAATATTTATCTTATGTGCATAATACTATGCGGCACAAATGGCTAACTCGTGCTGAAAATAAAGGCTATATGAGAAGTTTATTTTAGGAGACAGAGATGTATGAATATAAAGTAAAGATTACCCGTGTCGTTGACGGTGACACAGTGGACGCTGAAGTTGACCTAGGCTTTGATACCTTTATCAAAGATAGAATCAGACTCATGGGCTTAGATACTCCTGAGTCTCGTACCCGTAACAAGAAAGAGAAGGCACTTGGCTTGGCTGCAAAGGCTTACCTGAAGGAACTTCTAAGGAAGAACAAGGGTGATATAATTCTACGCACCTCTAAGGAAGGCAAAGGTAAGTTCGGCAGGATACTTGGAACACTTCTTATCTATGATGGAATGACTAGTGTTAACCAGATGCTCATAGATGAAGGGCATGCTAGAGATTACTTTGGTGGCAGCAAGGACGAGCAAGGCGAGTGGACTGTTGAAGAGAATGGTAAATGGTATCGTTGGACACAAGACGGCTACGTAGAGATAGAGGAGTAGATTATGCAAATAGGTAAATGGCGACCACAGATACTAACCGCTATTATATGCGGCACAATATTCAGTATCACTACTGTGATAGTTGGATTACAGATGGGAGCGATAGAAGTTATCACCGCAGTAATTGGTGGTATCTTTGGATTCTTAGGCGGCGTGTCGCTCAAGGTTCTGGAGAATGAGTAATGTTGAATTGTTTAATACAGCTAGCAATCCTGGTTTCTATACTAGGACTAATAGCTGTATTACTACAGTTACTCGTTGTCTAAAGTTGCAGATGGAACTCCGATAGCAACTTCAACGTTATCACTGACGTTCCAAACAGATGCAGTTACAGTATTCTCTATTTCAAATTGTTTACTAGTGAAGGCTGAACCATCTCCAATTTCATTAAGCAAGATGTTCATGGTTCCCACCTTCATGCGGGTGAACGTGCAAGCACCACCTTCAGTAAACAGGTTACTTAGTGTCAGCTTATCCACCTTGCCGTCAACTGCGGAAGTCGGTGCATCAATATGTATTCGGTCATAACTACCACCCTTAGTGTTCATGGCTTCCGCCTGATGGTGACCGCCCCCTATGGCTCGCATTCGAGAGGTTCCTGCGGTTGTTGAAATTGACTGCCCTGAGCTGGCATTTGCGATCACATTTATGGTATGGGCTTTGATATCGCTAAAGTCCATTGAGGTGCATCGAGATTTTTCAATAGTTAGCTCTCCAATTTCCATCCAGGTATCAGTGCCTTGAGCAAGATCAACACCTCCAACTAACACCGCAGTCGTCTGTCCTGTCGGCAACGCAGAGTTGCTATAAACAGTACCTACAGATACATCCTCAATAACAATCTCTTTAACTGGTGTGGTTCCAAGGACAATTCGTAGCGTGTTATCGTCCTCGTTTACTTGTCTCCACGCCATAGCTTCTTCTAATTCAGTAGATGGACTTTGAGCAGGAGCAGCGTATATACCTGAGTCACCTGCACTGAATGATCGTTCAGCTAATATGGTTTCGTTCACAACTACACCACCTGAAGCAGTAGCCCCAACAGTAAGCAGACCTATGGCCATTTGTGGGCTAAAGCCAAAGGCTCTGAGTAATGAGTAAGGAGATTTTAATACATTAAAAAGAGTCTTCCATTTCTGAGACTCTTCATTCAAATAAACAATCTTAGCTAGTATCCAGTTTCTCCAGATTACCATTCGCTTGTAAGCAT
>TARA_R100000808_G_scaffold22694_1_pt1 | contig 13689 bp, 11 predicted proteins | sample TARA_R100000808 | Tara Oceans TARA_R100000808 (sample SAMEA2622852) | marine metagenome | biome: marine biome (ENVO:00000447); feature: marine epipelagic mixed layer (ENVO:xxxxxxxxx); material: "saline water (ENVO:00002010), including plankton (ENVO:xxxxxxxx)" | depth 140 m | reverse complement strand
CCTCCATGATTGTCATCTTTATCCGTACACCATGATCGCATAATGACAACTTTTTCTATATTTTCTACTATCATCCAGCCAACTTCTTGACACACAGCTAAAGGAGCATCAATCATATCTTTAATTGGCAACCATCCTGTTTCCATATCCCTGGCATCAAGCCAAGTTATTCGAACCATAGGGCATTTATCAATATCAAACTTTTCTGTACTAGACATTATAGCTCTTGTGTTATACCAATATTTTGACTATAATTGTATGATAAAATAGGCATAATGCACAAGTCTAGCCTCCTTGCTAAAAATAAGACAATTCATAATTGCAATAGGAGATATGTTTAAGAATCTAATAAAAAAGGTTAAATCATTTGCCAAAAAAGCTGCCCCATATGCGGGACTTGTAGCTGGCGCTTTTGGTATGAATCCAATGGCTGCAGCAGGTATAGGTGCTTTACTTGGTGGTATGGGTGGTGGAGGAATGAAAGGCGCCATGATGGGTGGCCTAGGTGGCTACATGAGTGGGTCAATGTTTTCTCCTGATAAAGGAGGTAAAGCATTATTTGGTTTTGGTAGAGACAAATTTTTTGATCCAAGTGCATTAACAAACATACCTAAATTAATTGGTCCAGAAGGAAACATTTTAAATACTACTCCGCTAGATGCAGCAGGCAAAGCAAGAAAAATGGGAATGATGGATTATCTTCCATTAGTTGGATTAGGAACAGCTGCAGCTTATGCAGGAGGTTTGTTTGACGAACCACCTATTCCTGATGAGATGATTCCAAAAGAATATAAATACGATCCGGATAAAGATCCTTTAAAAAATATTAATCAAAAATTTGCAAACATGTACGGAAATTATGCTCCAGTACCGGCTACTTCTATTTATGGATATTTAGATAGTATGGGACTAGGAGGATTTGGAAATAAAGATGGTGGAGTTATGGCATTTGCTGATGGGGGAAGAGATAATCCTCCAATGGAACAACTTATTGTTCCTAATCCTAACTTACCAAGTTCACAAGGTATTATGGAAGAATCAGGAATATTATCTCTAGAAGAATTAGAAATGTATATTGAACAACTAACTATGATGAAAAATGCAGGAGAACTTTCAGAAGAACAATTTCAAATGGCTGTTCAAATGGTAATGAAAAAAGCAGGACAAATGAAAGCTGCTGAAGGTGGTATTGCTCAATTTAATTATGGTGGAGAAATCATGGGCCCTGGCACCGGCCGTGAAGATATTATACCAGGTAAAATAGTTGACAGAAATACAGGACAAACAAGTGATATGCTGGTAAGTAATAATGAACATATTATACCTGAGTATACTTTGTATGCGATGGGTGGTGGAGACACTGAAAAAGGTCATGACATAATGAATAAATTAAGAAGCCAAACTAAATCAATAGCAAGCAAAATGGGTTATGATTTTAAAGGTGCAGAAGATGGGAGTGTAAGATATGGCTGAGTCTCAAGTAATTCAAAATTTACCTCCTGAGTATATACAACAAGGTTATACTAACCTTATTAAAAACGTTGCAGACTATGTAGGTAGTGCTCCTGCATTACCTAATTTTCAATTAGCTGGATTTAGTCCTGCACAGCAACTAGCTATGCAACAAGCTTATGGAATGCAAGGTTATTCTTACGATCCAACAACAGGATTTACAAAAACAGGAGCAGCAGTTGGTCAACCAGAAATGGCCATGGGTCTTGGAGCTTTAGGAACATACGGAACTGCAGCAGGTAATTTATATGGTCAAGCAGCTACCGCTAAATTTGATCCACAATCTTACAAAGATTATATGAATCCTTTTCAGGATACTATTACTCAAGCAATTAATGAACAAGGACAAATGGCTCAAAACCAAGCAGCAGCTCAACAAGCTATGGGTGGTGTATATGGAGGAGCAAGAGGACAAATACAACAAGGACAAATACAAGGAAACATTTTTGATGCAATAGCTCAATCAACAGCTCAAAATTATGGTAATGCAATGAATCAAGCATTTAATGCATTTCAAAATCAACAACAAAGAGGTTTGGCAGGAGCTCAAGGTATTGGAGCACTGGGAATGGGATTAGGTCAAGCGTATGGTCAACAGGCTCAAATGCAAAATGCATTACAATCAGCAGGTATTGGACAATTAATGGGAATTGGAGGAATGCAAAATCAACAAGCACAAGCATTCTTGGATATGCAAAGAGCAAATCAAATACAAAATATTAATCGCCCTATGCAGATGTATGGCTTTATGTCTGATATTTTATCAGGAGCTCCTTCTACAATGGGTTACCAATATACTCAAAACTATGGTCAAGCAGGAAGTCCTTTCTCTCAAATGTTAGGAACTGGTGCTTCAATATTAGGTGGTTTAGGTACATTGAAAAAATTAGGATCATAATATGGTTTCTTTATTTCGTACAGATCAAAATCGATTATCTGAAGAAGAAAAATCTTTTAAAGGACTTGAGTATGATTATACTAAAAAATTAACTCCAGAAGAAAGTGAGAAACAACTTCAAGAAAATGTAATTATTCCTTTTAAAAATTGGTGGAACACATCTGGACAAGACATACAATATGATAATCAAATAAGAATGACTGGAGCTGATGTTCCATCTTTTAATGAAATTGCTACTATGTCAGTAGAAGAATTAAATAATGCTAAACAAAATATTATACAAAAAAAGAATAATGCTACTTCTCAATCTTTTTCTACTGGTTATGAAATTGCTCTTCAACAAATAGAAAAACAATTATTAGCAAATAGAGATCAAGGATCTTTTGATGACAGCGTAGATAGTTCAGCAGTAAATAATGACACTAATGTTCCTACAGAAAATGAAGATGTAAAATTAATGAATCATGAAGAAATTCAAGTTTCACAAGATGAAGATCAATTATATAATGACAATGTCTGGAAAGCTACATCAGATTCGGTAGATGCAATAACAGCAGAAGCAGAAAAAAATCCTAATTTAAATGCAGTTTTAAATGAATCACCTAATATTTCTGAAAATCAATTGGAAGATGCTGCTATTTTAGCAGAAGATGAAAACGTTGTTTCGTCTAATTCTTCTCAAAAAGTATTTGATAAAGGTCAAGGAGAATTAGAATTAGAAGAAAGTGCTTCAACAACAGAAGTAACAGAAGAAGGTACAAAAACTGCAGTAGAAAAAATTAAAGAAGAATTATTAAAAGTAATGCCAGAACAAGAAATTCCAAAAGAATTATTATTAATGAAATTTGGAGCTAATTTATTAAGAGCAAGAAGTAATAGAAGAGGACAATTACCTAAATTTTTAGATGAATTAGGACAAGCACTTGAACCTGTAACAGATACTTTAATTGCTTTTGATATGAAAAAACAAGAACAAGATAGAGCATTAGCTTTACAAGCTTATGGAATTTATGAAGCTCAACAAGATCGTGCAGCTAAAGATTATGAATATGAAGATTTATTTAATGTTTATGCTAGTGATTACGGACCGAACGGAGTTTTAAGAGGTGGTACTACCTTTATGGGACAAATAACAACTCCAGCTGAAATTAAATATTATACTTCTATGATGTATCCATCTGATGAAAGTGTAAAAGCTGGAACACATACAGCCGAAGAATTAGAAAAAACTCCAGAAAATCTTAGAGGAATGCCAATTTTTACAATTAGTAAAACTACAGGTAAAAAAGAAGATTTTGGAAGTCCAATGGGAGATGGAATATTTTCTACTAATAAAACAGCTTATGCAGAAACTGTAAGTTCAATGCAATTCTTAGAAGCCCACATTAAAAATGATGCTCAAATGTTACAATTTGTAGCTCTGGGTATGATAGAAGGAAATCAACCACAAACTGGTTATGGTGCAGCTTTAGGTAAATTTACACAAGTTAACGCAGAAAAATTAAATTCATTAGCTAAATTTTTTGGTGTTACTGAGGGTGTTCCTATTCTTAATAAACTTTCCGGAGAAGATGAATATAGAGCATATTATGATGCAATGGCTGCAGCTGGATATGATTTTACTCCAGAAGGAATTCACGCAAGTATTACTCAAGATATACAATACATGAAAGACTATAATGATAAAATGTATGCCATTGGAGGACCTGATGCTTTAACTTCAGACGAATGGGCATTAAATAAATCTTACATAGCTACTCTTGAAACAGCAGCTAATGAATTAAAAGGAAGAGAAGGTCTTAACTTAATGGAATCTTTAATGCAAAAATCTGCATTTGGTAGAGCTCGTTATCTTCAAGGATCAAACAGATTACTTAGAGACGTTATTAGAGAAGCAATGGATATTATGAATGTTTACAAATCTGGTGATAGACAAATGATGGCAAAACTTAATGATAATATTACCAAGTATGTTCAAGATTATAATAAAAAATTATCTTTTATTTACGATCCAGCTACAGAAATGGATAAGATAGAACAAAACATGTTAATGGTAGATGAAAATTATAATATTAGTGGAGGTTATCTTAATTGGATGAATGTAGATCAAAGTAATCCTAAATTAGGAGATACTATTAATTTAGAAGATCCAGACGTTTCTCAAACTATTGGAGGAAATGTTGAATTTAAAAGTTTATCAGATATGTATGAAAGCTTTGGTATGGAAGTGCCAAATGAATTGAGAGATTGATGATTAGTTTAGAAGAATTAGTAATAGCAAGACAAACAGGAGAAAATCTTCGTCAACAAGGTATTGATCCTTTGGCTGCAATTACTTCAGCAAGTAATCCTAAGCAAGAACCTGGAATGGTAAAAGCCCAAGATGGAGTAGAAGTTAAAGCACCAGGAGAAGAACTTCCACAATTAGAAGTTATGGGAATGAAAATTCCTAGAAAAATTTTTGGTCTTAATGTAGGTACACAAGCAGCAGAAAGTTTTAGTGGTTCGTCTATGGATGAAGAAATTTATGATCCAAAAAAACATAAAATGAAACCAAGTCAAATGAGAGAGTTAATTAAGCAAATAACTATTAAAGGTATGATGCTTAAAAAAGATGATAAAGAAATTATGGATATGATTAATTCTACAGTTGCTAAAGGTGGATATACTCATAATGAATTGGCTGCAGATAAAATAAAATCTAAAGCCATTAAAGGTTACAATTTATATAATACTGATCAACCAAATCCTTTTCCAGCATACAAATTAATAAGTTCTATCATTGGTGGAACAGCAGGTAATATAGTAGGAGCTAGAACAGGAGCAAAAGTAGGAGCTTCTATTGGTCGTTTTGGAGGACCATGGGGAATGTTAGCTGGTGGAATGATTGGTGGTACTCTTGGTTATGTAGGAAGTTTACTTGGATATGAATTAACACTTAATGATTTAAATAGAAAAGGAATGTTATACACTCCTACTTATAATGAAATAGGTGAATTTATTGGAAACAGAAAAGGTATTAATAGACCAACACAAGAAAAATTAGTTGAATATTTAAAACACGAAGCAAAAGTAGATGCAATGTTTCAAGGTGGATTCTTTGCAGCTAGACCTGTATTTAAAATGTTAGGCTATGGAACTAGAAATTTAATAACAGGTGTAGGAGCAAAAGAATTAGCATTAGCTAGACAATTAAAAGAAACCACTGGAATTACTCCAAGTATTTCTGACATATCTAGATATGAAATAATAAGAGCTATGCCTCAAGTTATAGGTAGATTACCTTTCTTTAGACGTCCTTTTGTTAAAGCTACTTCATTAAAACAAGAACAATTATTTAACACCGCTAAAGACAAAATCTTTTTAAATGGACCTACATTTACATTAGCTGATTTAGGACATGATATGTCAGCGGTTCGTGAAAGAATAACAAAAGAGATTGCTACCGCAGTCGATAATAAATATGCTGCTTGGTATAATGCTTTAGGAGATAATCCTGCTATTGCTTGGAATGCAGCAAGAGCTAAATCAAAAGAAGGTGCTAAGTGGATGGAAAATTTAGGAATGCCTCCAGAAGATTTATATAAAAATTCTTTATATAGAAAATTAGCTAACTACGGAGGCACAGCAGAAGGATCAGTGTGGAGATCAGGAGCTCCAATGACAGCAGAACAATGGAAACAAATGAGACTTGGTTTAACTAATGATGTTTTATACAATAAAGATTTATCTGTAGAAATGAAAGGTGTTGCTAGAAATGTTCTTCGTGCAATGGAAGAAGATATGGCTAACTTAGTTAAAGCAAACCCTAACTTATATAAAAATGCAGACAAATTATTACAAGAAGCAGATCAATCATTTAAAAACATGATGATTTTATTTGGAGATCCTACTGTAAAAGCATTAGGTAAAGATTCTAAATTTGCTTTTGTTAACGCAATAAAACAACCAGGCTCTAAATATGCAAATGAATTATTAGATTCTGCACTAAAAGATTTTAGATCTCCAGAAGCAATGGAAAGATTACATCAAATACTTGGTGGAGAAATGTTTGGAAGAGTAATGAAAGCTAAACTTATTGATGCTTTCCAAAATTCTTTTACTAAATCTACAACTAAACCTGGATTAACAAATATTGGTGATGATTTCTTTGAAAATTTTGATGATTTAGCTTTTGACTCTACATTTTTTAAAAGATCATTAGGGTTAGATGAAGCTGGAAAACCATTAAAAAGAAAATTAGATGCATTAACAAGAGGATTAGATTTAGGAGGAACGGGACAAAAACTTCCAACAGCTCAAGAATTATTAAATTTTGCTGATGCGGCCGGAACTTTCTTTAATGGAAAAAATATGAATATTAGTACATTCCTAACTAGACGTGCAGCGTTAGGGGGAACTGACTCTTTAGTAAGAGTTCTTGTTCCTGCTGCTTCTCTTGCAGGAAGTGGTACTGCAGCTATGGCAAGTCCTTGGGCAACTTTGTTAGGTGTAACAGCGTTTTACAAATCAGCACAAATTTTAGCAAGACCAATGAACACAGATTTATTTACAGAAGCTTTTAAAAAGTGGGCTGCTGCAGGAGCAGTAACTGGAGGAAATCTTGGAGAAGGAGCAATTAAAAGAACAAAAGCTTATGAAGCTGCTGTTTTAGCCAGTCAAAGAGCGGTAAGAGAATTATTTAGAAGTTATCCTGATATGCCAAATGAATTAGATAATAGATTTGATATGTTACAATTTAGAACAAAAGGATTAAATGTAGGAAAAGAACAATTAGAAGAAATGAAATCATTAACTACTGGTGAAATGAATGAAGCTATTAATAGTATTTTAAATCAAAATCCTGAAGAAGTGTTAGAAGGTCAAGGAATGATTATTCCTGGTGCAAAAGTAGGAGATAGAACAATTCCTGTTGACCAACCAGCTAATATAACGCCTATTAATACTCCTGATATAGCCCCTGAACCATCGACAATTAACAATATGAGTGCTACAAACAAAACTAATATGTATAATCCTACAAGATTAAATCAAAATTCAAGACTTGCATTGGCAGGTAATGATCCATTATTGCAAGGAATTGCAATGAACGATAAGAGAGTAGTGTAATGCCTCAAATAACAAATCCTACATCACAAATAACAAATCAACAACCTATGTCTAATTTTGAAAAGTTAATGTATGAAGATATGTTACAACTTATTGAAGCTGCTCAAAATGGACAAATAGAATTTTTTGATGGAACTGGAGGAGATAAAACAAAATATAAAAATCCTAAAGGAGCAATGGAATTTTATGCAGGCCAAGGTGGTCAAGATAAATTAAAAGAAATAATTTCTGGTGAAAGATTTTCTTTTATGTCTGACGAAGAAAAAGAACAGAAATATAATGAAATAATGGAAATGCAGGAAGAAACAGTTGAAACTGTTTCTCCAAAAACTTTATCTAGACCAGGTATCACATCTATGACACCAGGATTTAAAGAGGGATTTGATGGAACAGATAATAATGAATTATATTTAACTGATGGACAACGAAAAGCTATTCTTAGTGGTTCGGCTACTGTGGATATGACAAAGGCTCAATTAGAAGCTATTGGAAGAAACACAGGTAAAGCAGCAAAAGCAGCATCTAAATTAAATTTAAGTTCATTAATAAATTCAATGGTAGGAGCAGGTGCCAATGCTTTAAGTGGAATTGGAGAATTACTTGCGGAAGCAAAAGATGCTCAAAAACAAAATAAAATGGTTGGGGAAGAAGTTTTAACAGAAGGAACTACATATGATTTTGATATAGATGGTAATCCTACAACTTTTTCTTTTAGTGAAACTGAAGAAATGTCAAATAAAAATGGTGGCATAATGAATTTTGCTGCAGGAGGACCCCCGCCCCCTGACCCAGGAAGCTCTTATTCAACTCCTTTTAGTGATAATAAAGGAGGTTATGTTGCTGATTCTAATACTGTTAATGTATCTGATCCTATTACTGAAGTAAATGTTGGAGGACATCATAGTAATGATACTGTATTTACTAGTAGTGATACATCTTACAATAGAAATAGAAACAATCAAAATAAATATAATCAAATTGTAGATAGCGCCGGAACCGGTAATGTTAATATGCAAGAAATTGTTGATTTCAGAGAAGAGTCTGGAATGGATGGAACAGAATATTCAGAATTTTTAGATGAAATTAAAAAGAGAAGTGGTAATGAAGCATTTTATGATGCTGGATTTGTAAAAGGACCAGGACAATTAGTTGAAAACTGGATTAAAAGTGGAGGATTTTTAGGAAATATTTTAAAAACTGTTCTTGGAGCAGGAAAAGATGCAGGTATTGCAGCTCTTGATAAAGTAACTGACTTTAAAGAATATTTATCTAATTTTGGTGATGGCGTAATGGCGAACCAAGCAGTAGAAGAATTTTCCGAAGTACAGAAACCTGTAACAGGATATGAAGATAGTGGTGATGTATTTAAATTACCTTCAAACTATAAATTTTCAGATTCTACTTACATGGGTAGCAATTTAAAAATGGATCCTAATAAAGGTTTTTACATTGCAGGTAATCCAAATCCTAAATATTTTAACTTACCAACAATAGAACAAGGATCATTTGATGATAGTGCTATAACCTCTAATATGTATGCAGGTAGATCTCCAACAGATGAAATGTACGCAAACGTTTTTACAATGAATCCAAGCGATCCAAATAGTTTTCCTATGTCTCGTCAATGGAATCAAATGTGGAAAGATAATATGTTATCGAATGGTGGAGGATTATTTCCTCAAATGACACCTAATGATCCTTTAATGAATTCATTTAATAAAACGCCGTTATCTGTTTTAGAAAGAGATAATGGAGGTGTAACAAGACAACAATACATGCAACAGTATGCTCCTAAAACAGCAGCACAAATGTTAGGTATTGTAGATACATATGATGAAGAAGGAATAATGGGAGTATGAACTTTACCTTCAAAGATACAGTTTGGCTCGTAGGAGTTTTTGTTGCTTTAGGTGTTACCTGGGGTATGACAAGTCAAAGAGTTACGGCTATGGAAAGAGACTTAGACCGTATGGAAACAGCGATACAAATTTTTACTAAAATAGAAACACGAATTGCTGTTATTGAAACCGAGGTTAAAAATATTAATCTCAAATTGGAAAGGATGTCAAAATGAGAAGTAATCGTACTAAACATATCATGAATGAAAAAGATGAAATCCGAAGAGTTGATAGAGAAATTCGTGAAAATGAAGGTTACAAAAAAGGTGGAAAGACTAAACGTAAGTCTGGAGGCAAAACTGTAACTAAAAGAAAAGCTGGAGGTAGAACCGCAGCTACTAGACGTAAATCAGGCGGTAGAACCAAAAAGTAAAGAAATTTTTATCCCGTAAAGGCCCCTAGAATGCAAAGTTTAGGGGTCCGTAGGGTGATTGTACCTAAGAATTAAGTTTTTGTTCTGAGGCTTAAAAAAACAGCCTTTATAGTTTTTTTCCAAAATTAAGAGCTATTTCAGAGGTCTTAAATAGATCTGGATAGTTTGTCATTAACATCATTGTAACTTCTTTAACTTTTTTAGTATATTTAGGATCAATTGCATAAACATCTAAAGTATCAATAAGATTTCCTAATTTAATTTCTTGAGTAACAAATTGTTTTCTTCTTTCATTTCTATATTTTTCAAAATGATGAGACACATTTAAGAGTTCAATATAATCAGCAACACTTTCACATTTTCTTTGATATAATTTTACCATTACATCTGAATTTAATGCTTTTAAATGTGGTTCGGTTGGGTCTGGTTGAACTATTCCATAAAAATTATTTGCTTCTTTAGCAAATCTAGAAGTTCCCCAATCAGATTCTAAAATAGCTTGAGCTACACTTACTACCACTACAACTCTTTGAGGTGGTGGTATAAATGAATTATAATTAACTGTGCATCCTGCTATTCCTTCCACAAATTCTCTTTGTGGATCTTTGTCATAATTAAAATCAAAGTGTGTTATAAAAGGAGTGCACATAATTAATAATGTTGCACACAATTCCTTAAACATTAATACAAATTCAATCCTCTTCTAAAACTATTTATTTTATCAAAATGTTCTGGTTTAATTTCGTAGATATTATTATCTTTGCAGAATCGTATCGCACTTTTAAAATGATTCCAAGCCTTTATTAATTCTTTTCCTTCTAATTCAAACTTCTGTAAATGTAAGTTTTGTGCGCACATTAAAACAATTCCCTTTTTTATTTTAGGTTTATTAGGAAAAGTCTTATTATAAGCCATTACATAAGCAGCTAATTGGCACATATATTTCCAACACCATTCTTTTCTTTTAGGTTTGTTAGCTTGTTTAAAATCTATTACACAAGGTTGGTGGTAATATATTCCGGATAAATCTAATCTTCCGTGATAATAATCACCAAATTTAAGTCTAGCTTCCATATCCCAGCAATCTTCTAATTTATTTTTAATTGCATGTTCATAAATTTTATTAGCCATTTTTCTTCCTAGAATACCTTCTTCAGTTTGATCCACACAATCTTTATTATCCCTGATCCAATGCTCAAGAAACTTATGCATAGCAGTTCCAATAGCGGCTGAACGTTTACTAATTCTTTCTGCTTCTTCTAAACCAACTCTTTCTCTCCAGTTCTGTAAAGATTCAGGGTTATCTAATACTTGTAAAATTTTAGATATAGAAACACTCACATTGAGTCTCCCCAGTTCTTACCAAGCTCTGCATCAACTTTACTCGGTACTTCTAATTTACATGCATTTTCCATTATTTCTACAATACGTTTAGATGTTTTATCGTTAGGAACAGATACAGCTATCTCATCATGTATTTGTATCATTGGAGTTATACCTTCTGCATGAAGATCTACCATTGCTTGTTTAGTTTGATCTGCTGCAGATCCTTGTATAATTCTATTAAAAGCGGTGTAAGTAAAAGCTCTTCTTATAGCCGGACCGTATTCCTCTTGTGCTTGTTGTTTTGGTAATGGTTGATTAAATTGTATTACATCTCCAGGCATACGTTTTTTAAACGGAGTATCTGGTTCCCATAAATTAAAACGACATTTACGTTTCATTAAAGTTCTTACGAAACCTTTATTCTCTCCACGCCTACTTGCTTGTTGTGTTGCCATGTTTTTAAGTTCTCTAATAAAAGGAACACTACTATGATATTCTTTAAACAAGTCTTGTGCATCTTCTGTATTTAATCCAAGCTCTTTGGCTAACTTCCCCTGACCCATGCCATAAGATAAACCAAGATTAATTGTCTTAGCTTTCTTACGATCTATGTTTGCCATCTCAGCCACTTTCTGATGAAAGTCTGTTTTAGGATCATTAATATAAGCTCCTGCTACTTCTGCCGAACCCGCAAGATCTAATTGTTTTGCAAAATGAACAATGATCCGTGGCTCCTGCTGTGAATAATCAAAAGAACCCCACTGTTCATTTTCTTCAGGAATAAATAAACTTCTTATTGCAGGTCCAATTGTAGGATGTCTAGCAGGTATCTGTTGTAGATTAGGATTAGACATACTTAATCTACCTGATACAGTTCCTCCTTTGTCTCCTCTTAATTGATGAATTTCTGCGTGTATTCTACCTTCATGAGAATGCTTTAATAATGTGTCAATAAAAGTTGTACTTGCTTTATTAATTTCTCTTGCTTCTACTACCATACGAGCTAAATCTGAAGGATGATTTGATAAAAATCCTTTATCAAATTTAGGTTGTTTACTCTTAGCAGTTCTTTCATATTTTATACCTGCCGCATCAAAAGCTTTCGCAACACTTGCTGCAGCCCAAACATCAACTGCAACCCCCGTGTCTTGTAATATTTTATCAAGTATCTTCTTTTCTGTATTCTTAAAATCTTTTTTGATACGTTCTGCTCTGTCCAAATCAACTCTAACTCCTTTCGATTTCATTTCAAATAGTACAGGAAACAATTTAGTTTCTAATTCAAACACCTGTTGAAGTTCATCTTCTACTATTTGTAGTTTAAATATCTCCCAAAGTTTTAATGTAAGTTCTGCATCTTTTTCCGCATAAGGTCCAACAATCATAGCAGGTAACTTATGCATTTCACCTTTAGCATCTGTTCCCCATTGAGCCGCAGCTTCATATAATTCTGTTTCGTATTTCTTTTCTTTTAAATAATCTTTAGCTAATTCATTTAATGAATATCTAAATCTATTTTCATCTATTAAAGGCGCAGCTATCATTGTATCAACAATAGTTCCTTTAACTTCTAATCCCCACTGGCGCATCCAACCGACATCATACATAGCATTATGAAAAACTTTTATGTTATCTTTATCTAATATTTTTTTAAAATTTCTTTTAAAAATTCTTTCATCAATGTTAGGACCTTTTTCATGTGCTACAGGAAAATAACCTTTCCAACCATTAGCTGCAATTGCAACACCAATAACTTTACCATTGTTTGTAGCCCATCCAGGACCTTTTGTTTTTATATCTGGATCGTGTGTTTCTAAATCAATAGCAACAACATCTGCTTCATAAACTAATTCTGGTATCTCACTAGGAGGTACCCATTCTGTATCCGCCATATTTCTCCTTATTTTATAAATCCGGCTTTAGTACCTTTTTGATTACTCGTAATCAAAACTTCTTGATTGTCTACTCCTTTCCTTAAATATAATTTTATGACAGGCAGGCCTTTTATCATTTCAGTTGACACCTGATTTATTTCATAACCTATTAATTCTTTGCATTTCTTTAAACTTTTTTCTAAAGCTTCTTCTCTAGTAGCCATCTTCTTTCTCCTTTCTCTTTCTTTTAGTGTATCTCTATCAATTGGCATTCCCATTTTTTTCTCCTATACTCCACACATACCTTCACACTCATCAGCCATATCTCCAAACAGATCGGGTTGATCAGCTCCTTTATCTAGATCTACTTGATCTAGAGGAATTCTTTGTGAATGTATGTATAGTTCTTTAGCTCGTGATAATCCTAAAGCTGGTCCTGCATTTCTAACTTTTTTATCAAAATCAACACACTGTTTCCATTCTTTAGGTCTTTCATCTCTCATTTCTTTCCAAAATTTATTGTCATGATAAGGACAATAAACACATGCACTTTTTGCAGGTTTTGGATATTGTCTTTCTTCCATCCATTTAAAACAATCTCTTCTGGTTATTTTCTTTTCAACAAGAGGGTAATGAAAACGATATGAAGCTTTCTCAAATGTTTTCATTCTAAATATTTCATCATAAGATATGCCAAGA
>TARA_R100000808_G_scaffold6733_2_pt1 | contig 13748 bp, 15 predicted proteins | sample TARA_R100000808 | Tara Oceans TARA_R100000808 (sample SAMEA2622852) | marine metagenome | biome: marine biome (ENVO:00000447); feature: marine epipelagic mixed layer (ENVO:xxxxxxxxx); material: "saline water (ENVO:00002010), including plankton (ENVO:xxxxxxxx)" | depth 140 m | reverse complement strand
CCAGACTTTCTGCTTCCCAATGGAATTATGATCGAAGCCAAAGGGTACTTCAGGAAAGAGCATCAGCGTAAACATCGGATGCTGAAACAGCAACATCCCGAACTTGATATCAGATTTGTTTTTCAAAAACTGAAGTCACGAGTTCAAGGAAGTAAACTGACATGCCAGAAATGGTGTGAAAAATATAATTTTAAATACGCAGAGAACACAATTCCAGAGGAGTGGATAAATGAAAAACCATAGAACAAAGGGTATTTTGAACAGGGGAACACAAATACATCAGAGTAAAAAGAAATACTCAAGAAAACTGAATAAGAGGATTTATGGAAAGTCGGTGTATCGGTCATGAGCCATGTCCAAGGTGTGGTAGCACAGATAATCTAGCTGTCTATGATGATGGACATGCTTGGTGTTTCACACCTGACTGTGGATATCGGAGAGGAAAGGACAATATTGAAGAAGAGGAAACAGATATGAAATTAATTAAAGGAAAAACAGAAGCTTTAAAGAAGAGAGGGATCACCAAAGACACAGTGGACAAGTGGTCTTACCAAGTTGGAGAATTCAAAGGTAAGAAAGTCCAGATAGCAAATTACAAAAAGAATGGAAAGACAGTAGCACAGAAACTCAGGTTTCCAAACAAGGACTTCTTATTTCTTGGAGATACCAAAGAAGCAGGATTGTACGGTAAACATCTTTGGGACAAAGGAAAGATGATCACCATCTGCGAAGGTGAAATAGATGCACTCTCAGTATCACAGGCACAAGGAAATAAGTGGCCTGTAGTGAGTATTCCTAATGGATCTGCAGGAGCAAGGAGAGCAATTCAGAACGATTTAGAATACCTTGAAAACTTTGAGTCTGTGATTCTAATGTTCGATCAGGATGATGCAGGACAAGTTGCAGTAGATGAATGTGTTCAGTTGTTTTCTCCAGGCAAGGTTAAGGTAGCTGTACTTCCACTTAAAGATCCAAACGAAATGATCCAAGCGGATCGTGGATCAGAGATTATATCTGCAATCTGGAATGCAAAGAGTTACAGACCAGATGGAATAATAGACGGTGCAGATACATGGGAACTGGTTAGTACATCTCAGAAAGCAGAGTCAGTTCCATACCCTTTCACAGGACTTAACAACCTTACTCAAGGAATCAGGAAGGGGGAGATTGTTACTATCACTGCAGGATCTGGAATTGGTAAGAGTCAGTTATGCAGAGAGATTGCTTACTCACTGATTTTACAAAACCAGAAGGTAGGATATCTGGCACTTGAGGAGAACACAAAGAGAACTGCACTTGGATTTATTGGATTGTACCTGAACAAACCAATTCACCTTCAGAATGTAGACTATACTCCAGAAGAATTAAAAGAAGGGTTTGATGCAGTCTTAGGAACAGGAAATCTATTCCTCTATGACCATTGGGGATCAATGGAAATCAATCACTTGTTTAATAAGATTCGATATCTCGTTAAGGGAGTAGGTTGTAGTCATATTATTTTAGACCATATTACTATCATTCTCTCTGGTCTGGAAGGTGGAGATGAAAGAAGGATGTTGGACTTTGTAATGACAAAACTCAGAAGTCTTGTTGAAGAAGTTCAATGTTCACTGATTCTAGTTTCTCATCTCAGAAGACCACAGGGAGATAGAGGACATGAGGAAGGAGTTAGGACATCTCTTAATCAACTCAGGGGATCTCATGGTATTGCACAGCTTTCGGACATTGTAATTGGATGTGAGCGTAATCAGCAAGATGAGGAAAATTCTGATCTAACTACAGTCAGAGTCCTGAAGAATAGATGGACAGGGGAGACAGGCGTAGCAAATACCCTACATTATTCCAAGGAGACAGGAAGGATGTCAGAAGCACTGTCTAGAGAAGAACAATATGATTTTGAAAAAGATGAAAAAGAGGAGGACTTTTGAATATTATACTCGACATTGAAACAGATGGGTTACTGGACACTCTCACAAAAATTCACTGTGTAGTAATCAAGGAACTAGTCGGACCACATTGTGATGTCCTTCAAGTAGCTACTAAAGAAAGTGAGATAAAATCCATCCTGAAAACTTTAAAAGATAATCATGTTATTGGACATAACATTTTAGGATTTGATCTGGAAGTCCTTAGAAGACTATATGATTTTGAACTTCCAGTGGATCAGGTAACAGACACACTAATTATTTCCAGACTTTTACACGCTGATCTTCGAGAAGAAGATAAAGCTATCCAAAGAATAGATCCTAAGTTTTGGGGATCACATTCTCTGGAAGCATGGGGGTACAGACTCAATCATTACAAAGGAGATTTTGGGAACACTCTTGAAGACTTTCAGGAACTTTCCCAAGAGATGATTGACTACTGTATCAATGACGTTCACCTAACGGATATTTTATGGAAAAATTTTGCAGGAAAATTACCAAGTGAAAAATCTATAAAATTGGAACATAGGATTTCCGAAATTTGTAATCAACAGGAGAAGTATGGATTCAAATTTAATGAACAAAAAGGAATTAACTTATACCTCAAACTCTCAGAGAAAAGGGAGAGTCTATCCAAGAAACTTAAAGAAGTTTTCGGGTCATGGATCATTGATGAGGGAGAAAGAAGGGAAGGTCTTTACAACAAGATTAAGATTGTTGAGTTCAACCCTGCTTCGAGACAACATATTGCTAAACGACTTAGGGAACTCAGAGGATGGCAACCCAAAGAGTTCACCCCATCTGGAGAAGCTAAAGTTGATGAGACTGTTCTCAAAAAGTTAGATTATCCAGAAGCTCAATTGATGAGCGAGTATCTAATGCTAAACAAACGCATTGGTCAACTTGCAGAAGGTGACCAAGCATGGTTAAAACTAGTTAAAGCAGGGAGGTTACATGGAAAAGTCAACACGATGGGAGCGCAAACTTCAAGATGTTCTCATTCGACACCTAACATTGCTCAAGTTCCGAATTTCAACGCACCCTTTGGGAGAGAGTGTCGGGAATTATTTGAAGCGGATAGGGGAAAGAAACTACTTGGCATTGATGTCTCTGGTCTTGAGCTTCGGTGCTTATCTCATTATATGGCTAAGTATGATGATGGTGCTTATGGTAAGAGACTCCTTGAGGAAGATATTCATACTGTTAATCAGGAAGCCGCTGGATTGGCTAGTCGAGACCAGGCGAAGACTTTCATATATGGTTTTTTGTACGGTGCAGGAGATCAAAAGATCGGTGAAATCGTGGGGAAAGGGAAAAAAGAAGGGAATAATTTAAAGAAAAAATTCCTTCGAGAAATTCCTGCATTAAATAATCTTAGAACAACAGTACAAACTAAAGCAAAGGAGAAAGGATATCTCAAAGGGTTGGATGGTAGGAAAGTTCCTGTTAGATCACAACATGCAGCATTGAATACGTTGCTTCAATCCGCAGGAGCTATCATCTGTAAACGATGGGTAGTGGAGATACATTCACTCCTTGAAAAAGAAGGCTTTAAACGTGGACAAGATTTTCACCAAGTAGCATTCGTTCACGATGAAGTTCAACTATCAGTTAAAGAAGAATATGCAGAACAGATCGGAGAGTTATGCGTTCAGGCAATTAAAAACACAGGGGAGGAATTCGGGCTTAGACTTCCCCTCACTGGAGAATTTTCCATTGGACAGAATTGGTCCGAAACCCATTAACATGAGTAAATATAATTCTTCTATTGGACTATCAGGGGAAGCACTTGTACGTTATTTATTGCACATGTGGAAATATGACATCTATGTTCCTGATAATCCTAGTAAGACTGTAGACTTTGCAATTAGGAATGGAGATGAATGGGCAACCATTCAAGTTAAAACTACTGTGAAGCACAAAGGTGTGCATTTAAAAAGAGGGTGTTCTAAGAATGGTAGACGTTCCGCTTTTAAATATGATGAACAGGATTTTGATTACTTATTTGCAGTCAGGTTTCCAAAAGTTTTTGCAATTCCATTTATGTCGATTTCAACAATTTCATACATTGGATTTAAAGATTACATACAGTTTTCGTATGACCTGAATGATCCTGAAACATACTCTAATCCACCAAAATTATTATGATCGAATATTTATTATGGAAACATTTAATTTATCTCGTTTGGGTAGCAGTAACTATAGCACATTGGGGAGAACCACATGGTTTCTAGAGTCGCAGTAATTGATGCAGACATTTTACTTTACAAAGCTTGCAGACTTGCTGAAGAGGAAGTTGATTGGGGAGATGATCAATGGGTTCTTTGGTCAGATCTGAATGTAGTGAAAGATATATTTGATACTCAAGTAGACAGTATTGTAGAGGAGATGGGTGCAGATAGAACAATCCTTTGTTTTTCAGACAAAGAAAATTATCGCAAAAAAATTAATCCAGAATACAAAGCAAATAGAAGAGGAGGTAGAAAGCCATTATGTTTTAAACAAGCTCTTCAATATTGTAAGGATTCATATCCCTATAAAGTATTTGAAGGTCTTGAAGCTGATGATGTGATTGGCATTATTGCCACAACTGAAAATGAAAATGAATATGTTGTGGTATCAGAAGATAAAGATTTACTTACAGTTCCAGGAATACATTGGGATCTAGTAGAGAAAAGAATCTTTAGAATTTCTGAAGAGGATGCTGATTATAATTTTTTTCTTCAGACATTAGTTGGAGATTCTACTGACAACTATAAAGGTTGTCCCAAGATAGGAAGAGTAACTGCAGATAAAATTCTTTCAACTGCAAAGGAAGAAGAAAAAGATCTTTGGAAGACAGTTGTAGATGAATTTAAAAACGCAGGACTAACTAAAAAAGATGCAACCTTAAATGCTCGTATGGCAAGAATACTTCGGAGCCATGAGTACAATCTTAAAACAGGAAAAATAGAACTCTGGAAATGACAAATTATAATTTTGAACAGCATCGGAAAGATTGGAGTAACTACATTAATGATCAGGAGAACATGAAAAAGATTTATGAGAATGCAGAAGTAACCAATCCAAAACACTATGACAAAGTGGGGTTTGGTATTCAGCCACTTCAGTACATTATTGCAAATGAATTAGATTTTTTAGAGGGGAACATTATCAAGTATGTTTCAAGGTATCCACACAAGGGAGGAGTTAATGATTTGTTAAAGGCTAGAACTTATTTAGAAAAATTAATTGAAAGAGAGAGGATCAAACATGAAAAATAAATTACCAACGCAGTACCAAGAGTTCATTCATTTAAGTAGATATTCAAGATGGTTACCAGATGAAGGAAGAAGAGAAACATGGAACGAAACAGTAGGAAGATATTTTGATTTCTTTGAAGAACATTTAAAAGATAACTGTTCGTACACAATACCTGAGAAACTTAGGAGGGAATTAGAAGATGCTGTTCTGAGTCTAGAGATTATGCCATCAATGCGTTGTCTTATGACTGCAGGACCAGCTTTGCAGAAAGAGAATATCGCAGGATATAATTGTGCTTATACTCCAGTAGACACAATGAAGTCCTTTGATGAGATTCTATATGTCCTTATGAACGGAACAGGAGTTGGCTTTAGTGTGGAGTCTAAGTATACAGATAAACTTCCGCAAATCCCTGATGAACTGTACCCTACTGACACGGTGATTGTGGTAAGGGATTCCAAACTTGGTTGGGCTAAAGCCTATAGAGAATTGATTTCATTACTCTGTACTGGTTTAATTCCTAGTTGGGACACGTCCAAAGTCCGTCCTTCAGGAGCAGTTTTAAAAACCTTTGGAGGAAGAGCAAGTGGACCTGAACCACTGGAAGCATTGTTTCAGTTTACGGTAGATAAGTTTAAAGGAGCTACAGGAAGGAAACTCAGGTCACTTGAATGTCATGATATAGTTTGTAAAGTTGCTGAGTGTATTGTAGTAGGAGGAGTAAGACGGAGTGCTCTTCTTTCTCTTTCAGATCTTGGAGATGATGAACTCAGGAATTGTAAGAGTGGAGAGTTTGGATATGAGAATGCTCAAAGATACTTAGCAAATAACTCAGCAAACTATCATGCAAAACCAGATCTTGGAACATTTTTAAAAGAGTGGAGAAGTCTTTACATGTCTAAATCTGGTGAACGTGGAATCTTCTCTTCATTTAATGCAAAGAAACATACAGAGAAGTTAGGAAAAAGAAGAAAACTATTATCTGATTTTGGTACAAATCCATGTAGTGAGATTATCCTAAGACCCAATTCATTCTGTAATTTAACAGAAGCAGTGATTAGGGCAGAAGATAATTGGAAAGACATAGAACGAAAGGTTAAGTTAGCTTCCATCTTAGGAACTTGGCAGAGTACCCTTACTAATTTCAGGTATATTTCAACGAAATGGAAAACAAACTGTGAAGATGAAAGATTGCTTGGAGTTTCTCTTACAGGAATTATGGATAATCACTTAACTAATTGCCATGATTTAGAAACGCCATCAGATATTGATAATGTTTCAGAGCAATTGGAAATATTGAAAGCAAGTGCAGTAAAGCAAAATAAAGATACAGCAAAGGAATTGGATATTAATCCTTCGGCTGCAATCACTGCAATTAAACCTTCAGGAACTGTTAGTCAGTTAGTTGATTCTGCTTCTGGAATCCATACAAGGCATAGTCCTTATTATATTCGGACAGTCAGGGGAGACAAGAAAGATCCAATTTCAAAACTGATGATTGATCAGGGAGTACCATACGAAGACGATGCAGTTAAACCTGAGACAGGAGTGGTATTTTCTTTCCCTGTTAAGTCTCCTGAGAATGCTGTATGTAGGAATGATCTCTCAGCAATTGATCAATTGGTAATTCATAGTGTTTATTCTGAAGCTTATACGGAACACAAAGTAAGTCAGACAATTTCAGTGAAGGAAGATGAATGGTTACCAGTGGGTTCATTTGTCTTTGAACATTTTGATGGAATCTCTGGAGTCTCATTCTTACCATATTCAGATCATGTATATAAACAGGCTCCGTATCAGGATTGTACTGAAAAAGAATATAAATCTTTGTTAAAGAAAATGCCTGAAATTGATTGGTCTAAATTACCTGAATATGAGAAAGATGATTATACTGTTGCCTCACAGGAATTATCCTGTTCAGGGGGATCATGTGAAATTGTCTAATGATATCAATACTTAAATATTTTTAAAGAGAAAAAAGATATATAAAATCACTCATTTAGAAGAAACCGTATGATCGGAGCTTATAATATTTCAGAAGAATTAATATCATGGTTGGAGACTACTTTCCCCAATCAGATACCTAGTGAAAAGGATTGTACCTTGGAACAATTGAGAGTTCTCCAAGGACAACAAGAAGTTATTAATGTAATCAAAGCAACTTATCAAGAAAGTTTAGATGATGTGTATGATACCAACGGGTAGTCCGTCTAAGGTAGAACCTGAACCAGTGCAAGCTCTTTCTGGTCAAGGTATTACTAATCAGAATCCTTTATTGAAAGTGAACAAACCTTCTAAAACTAGGAGAGTAAAGAAAAGTTTAAGAATTAATAAACCATCAAAGTAAATTGATAAAGAGGATATGTTAAAACTTGTAAGTCAAAGAAAAATAAAAGAGAACTGGAAAACCTACAAGGAACAAGTTAGAGATGCGATGGTTTCCACAGATGGAGCTTTAGCTTTTGTTGAAGGTAAGACAGAAGAAACATTAAAAGGAATTTATTCTAGATTAATGAATCCTTTCAATCATCAAATGCATTTATGGATTGATGATGATGATTATTTATTATTAACACACATACAAGTTTGTGAGTTTACAGAAACAAAAACTTTATTATTATTTTCTTTAACTCGTACTAAAGATGTAGATAAAGAAACTATAATCCAACGATGGGTAGATGGTTATCCCATTATATCCACTTTTGCATTACAAAACGATTGCAAAGGAATTACTGCATTTACTGATCTCGATTATTTCATTAAGGTAGCAAAGAAATTAACAAAATTAGTAAATAAAGAAATTATAATCCGCTACCAATACTACGTTCCATTATGAAAATATATACAAAAATAATCTATGAGTGGTTAGATGGTAAATTGGTAGAACAATCCTCAGACTCTTTTGAATACGAAGGTGAACTTACTCTTTGCGGAGTAGGTGGTGGAGGAGGTGGAGGAGGTGGAACACTAAACCAAGTTGTTAAAAAAGGTGCAGATTTCACAAGTGATGTAGTTACAGACCCAGTAGGTACAACTACAGACGTACTTAGTGATACTGCTGATACAGTTGTAGGAGGTGCTGGTGATGTTGTAGATGTAGGAATGCAAAATGTACAAACTGGTGTGGAAATGACTACAGATAATTTAGCTGCTGGAGTAGATAGCCTTGCGATGACAGAAGGAACAGCTACAACTCTTTCCGATTGGAGAGAAAATATGCAGACTAATATGGCTCCAGTACAAGAAGAATTAGGAAGGTGGGCAGATGCTACTATTACTAATATTCAAGGTATTCAAGATTATGCAATGGAAAAAGCGGAAGAACTTACTGATTTTGTACATGGACCAAGACCTGAAGAAACTGTAGCAGTAAATAAAGGTGCTCTTAAAGGAGGAGTAAAAAAGAAATCCAAGAGTGATCTTGCTGTCAACAAAGGTAAACAAAGAGCGAGACAAACTTTGAGAATAAGTAACACGGCATAAATGAAATATAAAAAAACTAAAACTGAAATTAATCCTGATGCTGATTACACTGAAGAAGGTGCAGTCAAATCAGAATATGATAAATGTGCGCAGGATAGAGATCAGTATCTAAGGAGAGGAAGAGAAGCTTCCTTATTTACTATTCCAAGTCTGTTACCTGAAGAGAGTTTTTCAAGTACTTCAGAGATTACCACACCTTTTCAATCCATAGGGGCAGAAGGAGTTAATAATTTAAGTTCCAAACTTCTAATGTCTCTACTTCCTCCCAATGCTCCATTCTTCCGATTAGTTGTAGATAATGCTGAATTAGAAGCAATGTTAGCAGAGAAGAGATCTGAAGCAGAAGAGGGACTTGCAAAGATTGAACGATTGGTAATGCAAGAAATAGAAGTTAGAGGACTTAGGGTTCCTATTGCCGAAGCATTAAAGTTATTAATTGTGACAGGAAATGTACTTCTTTATTTACCTCCAAAGGAACAGATCAGAGTATTCCGTTTAGATCGTTATGTGGTTAAACGAGATTCAATGGGGAATGTTCTGAAGATAATCACAAAAGAATCCTTGTCTCCGCTTTCTCTTCCTGAAAGTGCAAAAGAATTGATAGCAGATCCTGAAGCGGATACTCCTATGAAGGATTTGGATTTGTATACATGTGTTAAATGGACAGGAAAAAATTGGAAAGTTCATCAGGAACTTAATGGGTCAGTAGTTCCAGGTTCTGAAGGAACATATCCAAAGAAAAGGAATCCTTTTATTGCATTAAGATTTACTTCAATGGATGGAGAAGACTATGGAAGAGGATATGTTGAAGAGTATTTAGGAGATTTAAAATCTCTTGAATCCCTTACGCAATCCATTGTTGAAGGTTCTGCCGCAGCAGCAAAGGTTTTATTTCTTGTAAGACCCAATGGAACTACTAGAGTTAAGACACTTGCAGAGTCTCCGAATGGTGCAATAGTCACAGGAGATGATAACGATGTATCTTCTCTACAACTTGGTAAGTCTCAGGATTTTAATGTAGCACAGCAAACGATACAGATGTTACAGACAAGACTTTCCAGAGTGTTCTTAATGAACTCTTCCATCCGAAGGGATGCAGAACGTGTTACTGCAGAAGAAATAAGGATAGCACATCAGGAATTAGAAATAGCATTAGGAGGAGTTTACGCAGTTCTTTCACAGGAATTTCAATTACCTTTGGTAGAGTTGTTAATGAATAAAATGGGGAAGGAAAATAAAATACCAGCTTTACCAGATGAAGGATTAAAACCTCTTATCGTAACAGGAGTAGAAGCTCTTGGAAGAGGAGAAGATTTAAACAAATTAGGTTTGTTCTTACAACAACTTGCCCCACTTGGACCACAAGTTCTACAGGAAATTAATGTTCCAGATTATATAGATAGACTTGCAGGATCTTTAGGAATTGATACAGAAGGATTGATAAAGAGTGAGGAACAGAAACAAGCCGAAATGGAATTAGCACAAGCTCAACAAGCGCAAATGGCACAGCAACAAATGATGTCTAAAATGGCAGAAAAAGCTACTCCAGAAATGGTGAAGGGAATGAACCAAGAAGCTATGGCAGAAGCACCTCCACCAGAAATGACTAATTAACCCTTTTAAAGAGGAGACTCAATGGCAGAATTTCAGCAAATAAGCACTCATGAAGATGCTCCACCACCTCCAGAAGGTACTAAGGAGCATGAACAAGCAATGGTTCAATTGGCAGAAGAAGCCAATGCAGTAGAACGAGAAGATGGAAATCCTTCATGGTTACCAGATAAATTTGCAACACCAGAAGATATGGCACAAGCTTATCGTGAATTGGAACAGAAGTTATCTGCATCCACTTCGGAGTCTGTGTCGGAAAACGATGAGGGTACACCACCTCCGCAGACTCCTACTCTCCAACCTAGTGCAGAAGAAGCCAAAAAAACACTAGAAGCACAGGGTCTGGATTACAGTAAGTATTACAATGAATACTTAGAAAATAATACCCTTTCTGAAGAATCCTATAAAGAATTAGGAGCAAAGGGGATGAGTACAGAAATGGTGAATTCATGGATTCAAGGACAACAAGCTATTTCTGAGAAGATTGTAGAAGTTGCTTATAATTCTGTAGGAGGAGAAGAACAATATAAGACCTTAATTGAATGGGCAGGAAACTCCCTTCCACAAAATGAAGTAGATGCATTTAATAGAGCACTGGAAAGTGAAAATCCAGATGATAGTTTATTTGCTATCAAATCTTTAAATGCTCAATATCAAATGGCGAATGGAATTGCGCCAAATCTTTTACAGGGATCAACTGGTAAAGCAGGAACAGATGCATTTCAGTCATTAGCGCAAATGTCTGAAGCTATGCGAGATCCTAAATACCAAACTGATCCTGATTTTAGGGAAGAAGTAACTAGGAGACTAGAAGCTTCCAACCTGATGTAATACAGTTACTCAATAGGAACACATACGAAAACAATTATTGCCCACTGAGGTGGATAACTTTAATTGAGGTAGATGTAGTTATATGAGGAAACTCGTTACACTAACTCATGCTAGTTAAAACTAGCTAAACTTAACCTTAATTAAAGTAATTTATGTCAGCAACTAATTATACTGGTCAACGATCTGGTATGGTCAATGCGGCTAATAACTCTAGAGCGTTATTTCTAAAGTTATATGCTGGGGAGGTCATGACAGCATTTCAGACCAAGAATATAATGATGGATTATGTCAGAGTCCGAAATATCAAGAAAGGTAAATCGGCTCAATTCATCATGACAGGAAAGCACAGGACTGCAGGATATCATACTCCTGGAAATGAAATCATTCCAGATACGGCAGCCAAGCATACAGAGAGATTAGTCACGATTGACGATCTCCTGATTGTTCATCAATTCATTCCAAATATTGATGAAGCAATGGCTCATTATGATATACGTTCTGTCTACACACAAGAAGCTGCTTATGGTTTAGCAAAAGAAGCTGATCAGAACATTCTCAGAATGGCTGTAAAAGCTGCTTTAGCAACTAATAAGGAACGTGCAAGTAAACTAATTCAAGATTATGTCGCATGGGATGAAGAAGATTTTACAGCTAATGTGACTTATTCATCAAGCTACGCAAATTCCAAACATTCATCAAAATTCTTTGAAGGTGTTCTGGAAGCAAAACGTATTCTTGAAAGTGCAGGAGCACCAACTGATGATTTAGTCTGTATAGTAGCCACAGATCTTTATTATCACTTGTTCAAAGCTGCTACAAATAGTGAAGCAACCACAAATTTACACATGTTTAATACAGACATAGGTGGAAGTGGTTCTGTAGTGGGTGCAAACATGCCTAATATTGCAGGAATTCCTGTTGTAAGAACTCCACATTTGGGTTCTGACACTGGTACCGCATGGACAGGAAGTTTATTTACTACAGCAAACCCTGCTCTCACTCAAGGCACAGCACCATTAGGTTCTGCCGAATCTAACAGGGCAGCCCAATACAACCTTCCTGCTAACTATGATGCTGCTGCTGCTAATGGTAGTACTTCAGGCGCAGTTGGAGGTACTGATACTAATGGTGCGGCAATAAACCTTCAAACCGAAGCTAATTTAGTTCGTGCTTTGGTTATGAATAGGGATGCAGTAGCAACAGTAAAACTCTTAGACCTTTCGGTTGAGACAGATTATATGGTCAATCGTCAAGGAACTCTAATTGTTTCCAAATATGCGATGGGTCATAACGTCCTACGTCCAGCAATGGCTGTAGCGTTAAAAGCTTCGCATAATTCATAATAACCTTCGTGAGGTGTGGTTGATCCTCTTGCCATGCCTCACTTTCTGTAGAGGGGTTAATTAGTTCTCCATACCCCTCTACACCCTTCTTTACAATTTTCCTCAAAAATATATGGCTGTATCAAAAACTACTAAACTAGATGCTATTAATTCCATGCTTATTGGAATAGGAGAAGCTCCTGTAAACACTCTTAACTCAGGACTTCAAGAAGCTGAAGTTGCTGCCATACTCCTAGATAACATATCTCGTGAAGTTCAGTCTCAGGGATGGTCTTTCAATACCGATATTCGATACAAACTAACTCCTGATTCTTCAAAAATTATTACCCTTCCCTCACATACTCTTCAGGTAGATACCACAAAAATAAAACGTGATTACAATACAGATGTAATAGAACGAAATGGGAAATTGTATGACCGTACCAAGAATACTTTTGAGTTTGATGATGATGTGGAAGTAGATATTGTTTTTCTTTTTGATTTTAATGAAATACCAGAAGTTGCAAGGAGATACATTACACTCAGAGCAGGAAGAAAATTTCAGGAAAACATTCTAGGTTCTGGAGAAATGACTCAGCTTCAATTCAAAGATGAACAATCAGCACTATTTGCCTTGAGAGATGCAGATTCTCAGACTGCAGATTTTAATATATTTGATAATTATGACACTTATGCAGCAATAGATAGAATTGGCATAGGTGCTCCTGTTAATGTACTCGATACACAAAGACGTTTATATAGTTAATTATGGCTTTAGTTTCCAGTTCAATACCAAATCTAATAAATGGTATTTCTCAGCAACCAGCCGAAATACGATTGCCTACTCAAGGAGAGAGACAAATCAATGGGCTGAGTACTGTTGCTAGAGGATTAGAAAAAAGACCTGGAACTGAGCATAAAGCAAAACTATCTAGTACCGCAGAAACAGATTCGTTTATCCATAGTATACGAAGAGATAGAAATGAAGAGTATACAATGGTTCTCAGTCGAGCATCTAATGGTACTAAGACACTCAAGATATATGACCAAAGTGGAACTTCTATTCCTGTAAAATCTGCACCTACTTCAAATGCTTCAACAAGTTCTAATGACATTACAAATTCAGATTTGGCATACCTTGAAGTTACAGCTACAGGAGGAGTTAAAGATAATATCAAAGCAACCACTGTTGCAGATACAACCTTCCTGATTAACAAAACTACTACAGTAGCCAAAGCAACTGCAAATGGACATGTTTCAGGAGAAGGAACAACAGGGTCAACCCAACATACCTCAAGTGCAGGATCAGATAATATAACAGGAAGTATAGATC
>TARA_R100000808_G_scaffold11642_1_pt1 | contig 13757 bp, 24 predicted proteins | sample TARA_R100000808 | Tara Oceans TARA_R100000808 (sample SAMEA2622852) | marine metagenome | biome: marine biome (ENVO:00000447); feature: marine epipelagic mixed layer (ENVO:xxxxxxxxx); material: "saline water (ENVO:00002010), including plankton (ENVO:xxxxxxxx)" | depth 140 m | reverse complement strand
TTTGTATGGCTCACGTTGGATCATGTACATCAACGCTATTGCTATTGCTGGTTTAATTCCATAACGGTAATCCTCTAACATGGTCGCATCACCTAGGTTACAGCTATGACAAGCGACTGTCCATCCGTCTGCTCCCTCAAGATCAACTTGGAAAAAATAATATCCGTCATCAGCTTTACACAAATGTCGAAGAGCTTTGGTTACAGTTTGTAAATTCATCCCTGTGCCAGTGGGAGCCTGAGAGGACGAAAGTCTTCCCGTTGTAGTCCCAACTGCATTATAAGAACACCTGACTCTGCCATCTGGGTCAGTTTTGATATCCGCTTGTTCTTTTAACTTCTTTAGTTTACGGTACCATAGTAAGTCAGCTAAGATCTTATCACCTGGAAACTTCTTTAACAACTTCAATAAAGAAAGTTTGTCTGCTGTACGTTTATTAGTCTTTCTTCCTCCTTCTATTTTGTATTGGGTAGGGAAACCACACGTGGTATAAAGAAAGTTACATACTTGGACAGACGAATTAGGATTAAAGGTGTCCTTCTTTGCGGCAACCCTCAAACGAGAAAGCGACTCATTGAGTAATACATTGTACTCAGCTGACTTTGCTTGTGCCGCTTCTTTATCCCACTTGATTCCTTTTAGTTGTGCATAGGTGAGGATAGGGAGTAAGGAGCAGTTAAACTCGTAGTGTTTCCTTTGGTCTACTGTAAATGCTTCTTCTTGTGCGCGGAAGATATCTAATGTGACAGCGGCATCCTTACCGCAGTATCGGAGGAAAGTATCATAGTCCCCGACCTTTCTTTCAAACTTCCAGTAAGGTTCTTTCGTCCAGATAGAAGCCTGAAACCCTAGACCTTTAGGAAACTCTGGGTAATGTTCCCAACCGGAAAGCATGGTATCATGTCTATGGTTACGGGTTAGCATACCAAATACCCAGAACAAAACGAACACATCATAAGAACCATTCTGGAAGAGCTTAGGTATAGTCTCGTCATAAAGTAATTCGCTAAGGGCTTTCATCACAAGGCGTTCCTCGTAAGGTGAATACTTACCAAATGAAATAACAAAAGCATAACTTGGATCAGTAGAGAAAGCGATACAAGGTATACAAGAGTCTTTCCTATACCGGATCTTTTCTTTTGTGATTGGATCAGTCCTTGTTGATACTGTCTCGGCTACGATACCACCCTCAATGTCTATTGAAGTGAGTGTGCCAGAGGGTATTGATTTTAATTTATCAATTACTTCAAAGGCAGTTAAGTCAATATCAATACGTCTTTCTGGTCTAATTAACTCAGGTGAGTCTGCTTCTTCTCTAGCCCTACGTAAATCAAACTGAAACAAGGGAAGTAAATCATATTGACGTAATACCTTAGTTGGATTGTATGTTGCCATGCACTTAAACCCCCAGAAAGGTGACTCAGGTATATCGCACATAAATACACTACCTCGATAGGCGTTGATAGAATGCTTAAATCGTGATTGAACTAAAGGGTGAGAGCTAACTGGATCAAGTGCGGCTTTGAGTGGTAAGTTACCTAACAGCACAATTACGTTAGGTTTAAACTTATTCATTGCATCTCCGAGAATAGACATGCCACCTTGTATCTCGTCACTGTTCCAGTTCATACGTGAGAGGTTATTATTAGGAGGTCGGAAGTTCGAAACATAACCAATATAACAAGCCTTTCGTGCAATACGAACTGTCTGCATACTTCCCTCTAACATTCTACCCGCTTGTCCCATAAATGGTTCACGGATATTAACTTCGTCAAACCCAGGAGCCTCACCAATAAAAGCAATCTTATACGGAGCTTTGATGGTAGGAAACGTATTACGAACTAAGGGTGATAAAGTAGAATCAAGTGGGTTAATTGTTTTATAAAGGTCTTTATCTCTCATACAAATTTAACCTTTCCATTAAGTAGTTTAGTATAGAACGTAGTCATATCCACCAGTCCTTTATCATAGTGTACTTGGTCAAGCTCTACACTCACAGGATTAAGCCCGCAGTTAATTGCCGCTCTTGCCATACTAAATTCACCACCGAATGGGTCATAAACAAGTTGCCCTGATACTGCAAACCTTTTAAATAACCACTGCCATAACTCAAAGGGTTTAGAGAAAGGATTATTGTATAGCTTAGCATCGGCATGACCATCACAGGAGAATACACTAGGCCCACCTTGTTGTGCCATAAGTGCTTCACTCCCTGCACGGAATTTTACACAAATCTCATAATCTTTTGTGGTATTATAAGCGGCTGCGTTATTCTTACAGGGATGCAACTTGTGCCAAATGAGTGGCCATCTTTGCATTGTCCAACCGGCATCCTTGCCCCAGTTAAGTATCTTCTCAAAATGACTTGCATCTGCCCACATTAACATAAAGCCAGAAGGTTTAATAATCCTACGTGACTTAAAGATAAACTCTTTTAACAAATCAAGATTATCATGTACTCTATGTGTATCCTTAACAGTATCAATGTTATCGATAGTATCTAAGTTAGCCATATCAATACCATAAGGAGGATCAGTAAATATATGATGAAACGTAGCATCTTCTAAAGTCTCCATATGGTCAAGACAACTACCATGAATGAACATTTGTGATAGAGGAATTTCTGTAACGCTATCAGGATCTGTGTCATCTTCATCAAGTGAGGAAGTAAGAGTGGGCGTATCAGTAAAAGAAAAGACTTCGCCACCTAATCCTCCTGACTGACTAGCAACCGGCTTTTGTGTGGGTAGCTTCTCTTTGACTTGTTGTGCTCTTTGTTTTGTTGCTTGATCTTCTCTACGTTTAAGTAAGATTTTGTATGCGGCTGAGATAGAAGACGCTCCAAGGATCTCTTCATCACCTGATTGAATGTATTCAAAAACATAATGAGCCATTGAGACTTGACCAGCGGCAACACCAAGTAATCGACCTGTTTGTTCTTGTCCCCAGACTTTCGCACCGGTTGATTCTATAATAGACAATTCTCTAGGAGAAAGTACATCTTGTGAATCCTCATAGCACTTTAGCTTGTGCGCTTTAACAATAAGCCTGACCTCTTCGTGCCATTGCATTGCTTTACGCATTTGGTTCTCTTCTAACTCTAGTTCAGTTAGTTGGGAAGGAGTTAAAGTCTCACGGAATACAACAGCCACTTGTTTTAATCCAAGTAACTCATGTGCCCTCAGTCTCCGTTCCCCTGCTACTAACTCATTCTCTTGGTTAAGAAGTATAGGAGAGATTAAACCTTGGTTTGCTATTGACTCAGCTAGTGATTGGATATCGCCAAGGTCTTTTCTTCCCCTATCACTAATTGTTATATCCTCTATGTTTATTATCTCGGCTCCGTAAGGATATACTACTTCAGACTCCGGATAGTATCGGTTTTCTACTTTACTCATTGTATTCTTTTTCTGTTTCTGGTGCTTCGCCTAGTACTTCGTCCTTCCACGGAAGAATATACTTTATATCAAAACCTTCTTTCTCTAGTGCAGTAAACATTGTGTCTATTGTGTCAAGATCGTAGGGCTTAGGTGCAAAAAAGTTTATTTTAATTATAAATGTATTTTTACTCATTGATTTCTAATAGTTTTGCAATCTCTTCCCACTTGGCCTCAAAGACAGTAGGGAGATTATGATATGATGTCTTAAGATCTGCTACAGTATTATCTGATTTGCAACGAATCTTATGGACTAGTTCTTTGTTCTTTCCTGTGCCAACTGATTCAATGAAACATTCCCATACATCAGAGAACATTCCTGGAATAGTTGCACGGGCTTTTGAGGGTAATAAAAGCATTCTCTTTGTACCACCATTGACAGTGTCTTCATGCTGTTCCTCATGACCTATTAAGATAAACCTCTTACCATAAGACTTGGCTAATGACACAATGTCAATCCATATTTTAATAAATGGTTGCCAGTGTTGTATTTCCATTCCTTTGTGGCGTGGTACTTTATAGTCATGCTTGATCCCGTCAGTGATAATATCAGTCACAGCAGTGGCAGAGTCTAATATCACAGTCTCAACATCTTTGTCATTAAATGCTTCTGCTAATAACTCCATCATGCGAACGTAACGGCACTTGCCTTTAAGACCGTTCTGTGTTTGTCCGTTAGCTTTAGTAAATGCAATAGGTTTACCATCTTTGTCAATAGTTCCATCTGCTACGTGAATACGATTACCTGCACTATCCATAAGGGGTGTATCCCATTTGAATTTTATTTTCTTTTCTTGCAGTCCACGCATTGCACCACAAAGGTTATCATCGCAGTCTATTATGTAAGGCTTAGGAAAGTGTGCCGCAAGGGTTGTCTTACCTGTTCCGTGAATCCCTTGTATAAGTAAAGAGAATTTGTCGTCTAAGTTGTAGTTTTCTGATAGTTTTGCCATGTTAATCTAAAGGTGACCAAGTTACTGGTGCATAGTTGTCGGAGTTTAATAATACGTTGCGGGTGTCTGGACTAAGAGAACAAACATCGAAGTAAGGACATTTACCATACTTACCCATACACCACGCTGTGACCTTTGGAAAGTAGCCCTCAACTAAATGAGACAAGAAGCCGGAGGCTATGGACATGACATCACGTTTCCACTCTGCTATATGTTCGTCAGAGTAATGAAACTGTTGTCTATCGAAAGCAAAACCCGTGCCGGTCTTAGTCGGCTTACGGCATATCAAAGCGTTAAGGAATAGACCTTCACACCTACCGAACTCAGGATAAATGTAATTAGTTGCATAAGTATACCCCATCATTTGCTGAGCAAGTGTAAAGTTTTGATAGAAGGTCGGGCCAGCTATTGAGGTAGTTTTATGGTCAAGTATCCAAGTCTTTCCTTGATGATCTTTGACTACCATATCAATCTTACCTGTCCACATGAAGTGAACTGTATCAATGTAAGTATCTTCGGTCTTCTCTCCGTCTTCAACTAGCATGTGCTCCGACCAAGGAACACGTTTCTTTATCTCTTGTGAACCTATAGGAACACGAAATGGTTTCTCTATGCAAGGCTTGCCGTCTACTACGTGAATCTGGAACGGCTCTTGTGATGGTGGGTAGTTCTTTGCGTACTTGTCAAGTAGCTCGCAAGCTCTGTCTGCTGTACGATAATCACTAAATGCGGGAGGGTTCTTTTCAAAGTAATCATAAATACTCTGGTGGATTCCTTCTTTACCTTTTCCTAGGTAGTAGTTCTCTAATCCCTCATGCACTGCTCCGCCAAAGATGAGTGCACTAGATGCGAATCGTTCTCTTCTCCTGACTAGGTAATATTCTGCCGAGCGAGGACAAGTATTTTGTTTTTCTGTACTAGAGTTGTCAAGCATTAGTAAGTAATGGCCGTCTTGCTCTAACTTTTTAAGTAACCTCCGTTTGACTTTTTTAGGATCAGGTGGAAGCGGGCCTACGTTGGACACATCAAGGTGTGTCAAGGTATCAAATGACATATTATTGTAAGGTTTTCTGTATCTAAGTAAATGTTTTTTGTTTGTAAGTATTTTGCTAAACTATAAAGAAACTTTTCCGTTCCGTCTTCGTCATGGAAGAGGGATACGTCTGTTATCTCTAACTCACACATAAAGACAGGTGTTTTGTCTGGTGGGTGATGTCGATAAACAGAAAGCTTAGCGTCAACTTTGTCCACCGAATAGGTCAGCGGTTGAAAAGGACTTATCTTTCTTTGTTTTTATTCCTTTTATTTTGTTTGACGTTTTCTTGGTTTCTGACCTAGCCTTTGCCGCGTTGTTACGCAAGGCACGCATACGTTCAATAAGCGCATCTTGTTCTTCCTCATTCTTGTCATGGAATGGTTCAGTTAACAAAGCAACAAGAGGTAAGTCTTCACTTGAATTTAATTCGTTCGATAAGTTCTGTGACATATTGTTCTTGTGTTAGTTGTTGTTTAGTGAACTTCGGGTCATCACGGAGGTGACTAACCAAAGCATTGATCAGTGAACCCACGACAGCTTGTCGACTGCCCTGTCGGGGTAAGTTGGAACCAAATAAAAACTCTGCATCTTCTTTACTTACTCGTGTGGTAAATGTAACAGTATCCTTATTGGCATATGGGTTTGGAATCGATGTCATACTAGTACGTAATAATTTTGTCCTTCTGGCTGAAAGAACTCAATGTTTTCGAATGGTTCAATCCATTCATCTGGGACAGGATCGGTAAAGCGTACTTCTCCTGCTAATACTTCTGCTGATAATAATGTAGCGAAAGCAATAAAAATTGACTGGGGTGGTGTCTCGGTAAAATGATGAAGAACTTCGGTACCTGCACTCGTTGCGGCAGTATAATCTAAGTCGCTGAAGTTACCTCTAAATGCTTTAGGACATAAAACGATTTTAGTTTCAGCTACGCATACTTTTAACTTAGGCCAAGCCTCGACCCAAAAAGAGAAATCAAGTTGTGGTACATCCCACTTATAGTTTAGCCAACCCTTTACAGACGCACGAAGTTTGTTACGTAATGTGTCAGGGTTTAAATGACTAACCGCAAATGCTTGTGGCTCAGGGTGAGTTGATTGGTATTTCTTTAGGAATGGGATAAACGGATCGAGTGCTTCGGGTTGATACCGAGCGGGAACGTTGGCAGGTATGTATACGTATGGTTTATCTTCCATTGGGGTGAAAAGGTGGATGGGCTACCCAGGAACGAAATATAAAAACCTGGGTAGCCCGTTGTAGTTGTAGCGTTGCTACAGTTTAAGGTTAAGCATCCACATTGCTCAACCTACGAACATCGTTAGCTAACATACCAGTCTTAGAACCGGTTTCATCTGTTATCTCCCGAATAGAAACAACTGCAATGACTTCTTTGTTTAAGTAGTCGCTATATGTTGTATCAAATGCGGGGCGGTCTGTTCGGTTTGTCCCAAGCACGGCATCCATGAATCGTGCGATGTTCTCCCTAAAGTCAAACCCGTTAGGATTTGGGTCAGGGTTCTGCATTGGATAGTACTGTTTAAGTTTCCATCCTGCGTTTAACACCCGATCTGATTCGTGTGCTGGGATATCTTCTGTAGTCTCAAGTGTAACTACAAGATTATTTCTCCCGGGTTTGGCTTTTGATTCTGCTACTTCCATGTGAGCAACACGTACAACGTGAGTACCTGGTACAAGAAGTGGCATGGATGTATCAACTGAAGTCATATCGACTTCGCCAAGTGCCGCGAGTGGATCTGCTAAATCTGACATAAATAATTTCCTTTCTTTTAGTTAGAGGAAAAGGTGCAAGGTAGCGATAACGTATAAGCCCTCATAGTTACCTTGTACTACCTCACACCATTTCCAAATTAATTAGTCAGCTAATGGAGCAGTGAAAAGCTTTGCTTTGGTCTCCGCACGGAGAGCCGCGTCAAATGCTTTGATTGCTTGTGCTAAGGCTACTCTATCAAACGCACCATTCTCAGATTTGTTTAATACGATGCCTCGTGCCTTCATTGTGTTGATGAGTGCGTCAGCGTTATTTTCGTTAACGTCTCCGTCATCACCAATGACTTGCTTGAGTGCGTTATCAGCTTCGTTCAACCACTCTTGTCCGACTCGTCCGCCAGATCCTGGGGTTGGTAACCAGCTAATAGAAGAAGCAACTTCTTGTGCTAGGTCAGTGAAGTCACCCTCGTTGTGGTCAGAGTCAGGGCCAGTGACTCGCTTCCAGTATTCCAACTCTTTCTCAGTTGGTACTGTCTTGCCGTCATCTGTGACTCTAGTCTCACGCTCAAGACCTGTCTCAGCTTCTACACGTGAGAGGAATTCACGTCTAAATTGTGAGGAGGGTCTGCGATAGCAGTGTTCACTAATGGCTCCGCTAAGTGCGGCACCTTCTTGACCTGCGTATCTATCATAAGCCTCTACAGATGCAGGGACTGTGATGTTGAACTGGATGCCCAGTATTTTCCATGGGATATTGGTTGTATCTTCCATATATTTTATGTTTTTTGTTTAGTTTATTGTTGTTTGTTATGTGTTACTAACTATCACTCAATAGCCAGTAAAGTGTTATGCGCCATACTCGATTATATCAATGTGGCGGTCAAAGTTTACACCCTTCACTCGTCTTCTTGTTTCAGGGTCAGTATAGTCATCTCGGAAAAAGCGTAACCAAACACATCCAACTGGTTTGGGAGGGAAGCCCTTTAAGTTTTCCCAGTTAACTTTACCTTTTCCGTAATGATGTTTATAACTCGGCACTTGTAAATGCCATTGTGTTTTATGTGTAATGTAACCTGACTGTGTTACTGTTCGTTTAGTGATTGGCATTTGCCATGCCTCGTGCACATGGCCTTGACATACAATATCAGCATTAGAGTAAACCGCTCGTCTGTTTGACTGTATTACGTTGCGTGTAACTGGGCCTCCTCCTCCGTATCCATGATGGTAATCAACTAAATAATTATGCCGTCTTGACCCAATAGTAAAAATTAATTTAATGAAGCCAGTGATACCACCCGCAAGGACTGTAGCGTTGGAGCAAGTCCCCCTCAACCCCTCTACAAACCTGCGGGTGATATCGGTCTCACATCTACGTGAGACACTAGCTTCGTGGTTGCCCACACCTACCATTACCAAGTTCTCCGCATAGGGAGAAAAGTATTCGATTGCATCTTCAATGACTGCATCTAAATAATGGTCTACGTTATGTTCTTCACGAACACTTGACTTGCTACCTCGTGGGTCATAACGACCCTGCATTAAACAAAATAAATCACCAAGGTCAATGACCATAGCATTTCGTTCTTTTGCTTTGTCTAGGTGTTTCTTTTGCAAGTCTCTGTTACTCTTTGGATTATCCCAGTGTCTATCTGAAGTTAACAACACCCATTGTTCCCAATCGGGGTCATTTGATCCTTTAATATTTACTTTGATAATGTCGTTTAGTCTTTCTGTCTTGAATTTAAGTTCTGCCATATAATAATGTTGTGAAATTATATGCGCAGAGTGGAAATCATGTTGTAGTTTTTACTAGCTTTCCTCCAAGTTCTTTAATAGCTAGGTCAACTAACTCATTTTTGTCTTTTGGACTAAGTTCTTTTACTTCTGCCATGAAACCTTTTAGTCCTTTTTCGCCTTTGTACTCTGGGAGCGTCCCGAAATAGTCTCTAAGTGCTTTCATTGGTGTATATGGTTTTAGTTCTGTCATTTGTTAGGGTCGATTACAAAAATATCACTGAATTTTAATCTTGGTATTTTCGTTGGTTTTTTAGTTTTAATTTTAGTTGTCTTAGGTTTCTTTGGCTTAGTGGTACTTTTAGTGTATGTCCTTTGTGGCTTAACCTCGCCAAGAAAGTTTGTTAAGTGGATGATCATCACCGCATTGCGTTCATATGTCTCAACCATTGCATGGATACCATCTGTTGCCCTGATTAATACACTGCCAAGGTGCGGTTGGCCTTTGACTTCACCCGGTGCAGGTTGTACCATGCGATATTCGTCTGCTCTAGCTGGGCTAATCTGTACGTTAAATTCGCAAAAGAAGTCTGCGATGCTTTGAAAGTCTTTTTGCTCTAAGTTGAGTGGTGGAATGGTAGTTTGTCTTAGGAATCTGTTCATTTGTGGAGTTTATATTTTTCGCTTTTGGATTGATATTATAGCACAAAGGAGAGAAAAAGCAAATAGTTTATTAAAGTTTTTTCTTTGTTTCTTTGCATTAAAAAATTACACCTCCTCACTAAATGAGACCTACTTTTGATTCAACCTGAGTGAAAGCAGTTGGATCTTGGTAAAATGCACGCGCCTTAGCGTCAGCAACAATGCAACGTGGTTTAAATGAGGATAAGCACAGGTTTTCTGAGTTTGACATTCTCGAAAGCGCAACATAAGCTTGCCCCGGTGCAAAGCACTTACCTAAGTAAATGTTTGCCCTATCTAGTGTCATGCCTTGAGACTTATGTATTGTAATCGCCCACGCTAACCTTAAAGGGAACTGTGAGCGTTGTGCTAATACATCACGAGTAGTCGTATCAGTTAGTTCCCACTTTTCATGATGTACTTCTTGGTCTCTTTCTCTGTTATCCCATCGAACAAATATTTGACGTTCCGTTAGCTTAGTCACTGTACCAAGTGTACCATTACATAACGTACCACCTAGGTTCTTTGTTAGCATAACACGTGAGGCAACCTTAAGTTTTAGTTCTCTTGGTGTAATACAGTTTTGATCAAGAGATTTAAGTGGGCCTTTGGCACCGGAGTCTTTAGCCACATATGTGTGTACCTTTCCATCCAGAGCAACTAATTGTTTTAAGTTATGTTGATCAACTGCATCATTATGACTATGTAACACAACAGGTAGTTCTCCTTCAATTGCTTTACCCTCAAGCGCTGTTAAATACTCTAAGTCATCCTTTGTATGGCGAGCAACCCTTACACGTTGAAGTAAAGAAGCAAACTCTTTATTCTTTTGTCTATGGATTGTGGTTAGGACAACAACTGCTGGCAGTAAATATGCCCACAAAGGAGTGGTAAATATATACTGAGCATTTACTGGAGGGAGTTGAAGAAAGTCTCCGAACATGATTAACTGAATACCACCAAATGGTTCTTGGCAACCTTTAACAGCACGACAAATTTGATCTAGTTTAACAAAATGATCATCACCCATCATTGATATTTCGTCAATAATTAAATGCTTTGTTGACTTAATAGAGCTACGTTGGTCTTTGAGCCAGTCAGAAGTTAATACCTTCTCAACTAACTCATCTACTGTTTCTTTACCTAATCCCATGCCTGACCACGAATGGTATGTTCTCCCACTAATATTAACTGCCGCGATACCTGTTGTTGCAGTAAGTGCGACATTACTCAATGTTGTCTTTAAATGTTTAATTAAAAAACTCTTCCCTGTTCCTCCAGGTCCAGTGATTAACACATGGTGTCCTTCTTTAATTAATTGTATAGCTTCTTGTTGATCTGAACTAAATTTCTGTGCAGTTTGTTCCATCGTATTGTTTTGAATTTAATTTGTTTAAACGTCTAATAAATAAACCCCATGAAGGGAAAAATATTTCTTCCATGCATCGTACCACGGCTTCTTGTTCGTAGGCTTCGAGCCAGCCCACTCCACTAAGTAATAGTGACGCTTCCATTACTTCGTGTCTAATTGTTGTAAGTGTTTCACATACGTTCAAGCCGAGTGCAACATGGATACGTTTCTTGTCATGATGGTATTCACCATAACAATGTTCGATATCCATTTGCACTCGGACAAGACGTATTCGTCTACCTGCGATACTAATCGTTTTTGGTAGTCTCACCAATACTTTCTATTTTCTTAAGTTCTAAGCATTCAAAGGTGGTACTATAGGACACCTGAAAGAACTCTCCATTATGCTCAAACCCGAAAGGCATTTGTTTGATTCCTCGATCAACGAGTGCATCATAACAATTCTCTAACGCTTTGAACTTGTGGGTTTCTAGCTCATCTCTTTTAAGTCGATATTGACTGAGCTGACTTTCAAACATCGCGGCATGTTTTAATAAATCCGCTAACTCTTGGTTTAACATTTTAGTGGTTTTCTTTTTCTTAGGTGACGTTTAGTTATCATAACCTCAGCAAGATCTTCTGTCCCTACTTGCCCTGTGACAGCTAGTGCCATAAGGGTCAACATACCATCTATAGGGTCTGCCGCGCAGAGGGACTCTATCTTGCCATAGTGTACATTTACAGGTAAATAGCCGACCTTTAAATCGAGCCAGTCTTTCTGTAATGCATTAATGTGATCAAGGATTTCCTGTTTTAATTTAGGATGAGTAACGTGAGTATCAGTTAGTTGTTCCATGGTCAGTTAGTTTTTTCTGGTTTTCAATTACTAGTATCATCTCATTTAACTGATCTAATACTTTGCGTTTATTTCCTTTTATTCCGTATGTTCTTTTTGCTTGGGCGTATGCGGAGCCTCTCGAATGTGACATACCGGCTATCTCTAACTTGATTGCGGAGCGCAAGGTTAGTAGTTGCCAGATATCGACATTGGATAAAAATTCACGTCCTTCTTTTGTGAATTTATGTGCTGTTTCGTTTTTACTCATAATGCAGTTACGTAGTTTATTATTGCTTGTGTTTTGTTTTCTTTTTGTATTGAGATACTAGGGTAATGAAATACCCCTTTATCTTTTTTGGTTTTAATGATACGAATAACTTGACTCAAGTTTCGTGCATGGATGCGTAGGACTTGTGCCCCACCATCTAATTCTCTGACAATCCATAGCGGTTTGTCGTCTCTGTTTCTTAGCCAGAACGCTTTCATAATGCTAGTATTAAAAAACAGATGCCAAAAATAAGAACAAGACAGAGTATAATTAGGAAGAGTTCTTTACGTCCTTCCTTCTTAATGCACTCCATCTCTTTAAGTGCTTTCCTTACTTCGTCATCTGAAAGATTAGGGAGTTGGTCTACTTTAAAATACTTACACAAGCGTTTACGTAATCTCCTACGTTTTTGGGTGCTTGCATACATATTGCGTTTTGCTCTTTGCCAAGGGTGTTCTCTTTGTTTTGTCATAAATTCTATCCTTCCCACTCTTCGTACATTGCGTCTGCGTCCCACCATTTCCCACACTTCTCGTCCTTATCGTTTTGCTCTTGCCCTTCTTTGTATGCCTTGTCCCATAACCCAACGAGATAGTTGTCGTCTATGAGTTTGTGTAAATACCTCCTGATGTATCCATCTTGTGCATTTAAATAACCCGTATGAAAGCCTAGCTTTTCAACTAGCTCGACATCCACGTTTCCATGAATGTCGAGCACCTCTTCCTCAAAGGCAGTTAATAACGTTTGTTCACTTGCATTAAACATCTTGTTTTTCCTCCTCTTCGTTAGACACCATCTTGTGGAACTCATCTGCCTGTTCGTCAAGGCTCATCTTCTCCCACTCATCCTCCTCCTCTTGTATTGCCTTTGCAATTCCACCCTCCTCTAACCGCTGTCTATGCGTGTCCTTGTCCTCCTCATCTATAGCGAACATCTGGTTTGCTCTTTGTGCAATAGCATCAGCTAGTGGAGTGGGAATTTTGTCATTCCATAATCTCCGTTCTATGATGGTCATCCAACCTTGAACTTGGTTTTCTTCACAAGAATGACAATCGTAGTTCCTCGCATCAGGCTCGCAACTCTCGCGTTCCTCCCCGCACGCAAGGCATATGCCCATGTTCATGCAGAGAAGATTATTGTCCTCGGCTAATTGCAAGACACGTTGCTCAGTTATGCTACTATGAATTTGCATCTTTACCCTCCTTCTTGGTTTTATGTTTAACAACGAAGATTTTGTGCTTCTTAGAATAAAACAACTCATCTCCATCCTTTAGTTCTTTCGCCATCTCAATCCAGTCTTTTAGTTCTGACATAATTACTTGGTTTTAAGTTTCTCGTTCTTGACTGCATGATAGCCGTTTTTCTCTGTATAGAATAACAGCGAGTGGTATGAATTACCATAAGGCGTGATTTTAATCACCTCCTCAGGCGTGTGTCCATCAAAGTAGACTTGATCACCTACCTTAATTTCAGTTACTTTAGTTTGTTTAGTTTCCATATTTTGTATTAGTTTTTGGGCTGAATTTGCCCTTGATGAAAAGAAGATAGCACACTTTGAGAAAAAAGCAAATAGTTTTATCATCTATTTTCTGAGTGCCAAACCTCAATCCTCTCACCTCCTCACCTGCTGAGGCTTACTCTTTGTTTCTTTTATTTCGTATCCTGTTCGTGGCTCGTGGCTTGTGGCCCCCTCCCAGACCTCCCCCTTTCCTTTATTAGTATTATTTTTT
>TARA_R100000808_G_scaffold363_1_pt1 | contig 13791 bp, 9 predicted proteins | sample TARA_R100000808 | Tara Oceans TARA_R100000808 (sample SAMEA2622852) | marine metagenome | biome: marine biome (ENVO:00000447); feature: marine epipelagic mixed layer (ENVO:xxxxxxxxx); material: "saline water (ENVO:00002010), including plankton (ENVO:xxxxxxxx)" | depth 140 m | reverse complement strand
CATAGATAATAAATAATGCTGTCTAGTCATAAGACTTAGACAGCACTTATTTATTTAAGATTATTTAAACAGTAATAATTGTTTAATAGACTTTTTGGTATCCTTCTTACTCCACTCCCAAAGGTTTTCACCTTTGTTGTAGAGTTCCACTCCACAAGTGTAGTGTAGGTTTAAAGGATACCTAACAGGCTCGCCCTGTTTGTCCAGCTTGCTGGAAGCTTTCCAATAGGTCTCGCCTTTATGCACGATATTGTAATTACAAAATCGGCATACTTTAGTTTTATTCCAATAGTAAGACATAATATCTCCTTTCATTACATTGGATACATAGTTATAAATACTTTCGTATTCACAAGAATTACGAAAGTATTTAGGCTATGTATTAGCCTATAGTCCTCCAACTATAAATCCTGCACAATAGTCTGGACTTTCGTCCATACATTCCTTGCAGAATTTATAAGTTATATCACTATATATTTTATCTATAAAGATAATTCCATTATCTTTATTACAACATGTATTCATAGTATTCCTTTCAATACTTAGTTATAAATACTTCTGTATTCATAAGAATTACAGAAGTATTTAGGCTAAGTATCTTAGCCCTCGCGATAGTGCCATAATGCGTTCCTAAAGAAGTAACGCAATGAACTATGTCGCTCGATTGTAATACGATACGCAAAGCGTATCGCTTCGTATAATTTATTCATAGTATTCCTTTCAGTTCCTGTATGGGTATTGAATTCTATACATAAGTATTAGAATTCATATCCATACATAGGAACAGTATTAATCTATATATCCCTCTATTTAAAGAAAGATATAAAGTATTTGTCTGTATTCGTAAGAATTACAGACATACTTTATTCTTTCTATATAGAGATATATAGAACTGTTCAGGAATACTGTATATACAGTAATGTTTGACTAACGTATGTTAATCTGACGTCCTTTCATATATGACGTATGTCTAGAAAAATATGTTGGTAATCTTTTCTACATAATAAGAAAGTCAGTAAATACAGGGGTTTCAGGCAGGAGCGGGCATTATATGCTTGTGTGCCTGAATGAAATCTTTTTACTGTCCCTGGGTACTTAGTTTGTGTTTCTACTGTATCGTCTGTCCGATTCTAAGCTTTCTGCGTCCCGGTCGCACCTTCACCTGTAACAAAATACTTGATTTCAGTGTTTGTATTTAACTGAACTATAACATATAATTCTATCTAAGCAACAATCTACAGGAAGATAGATTTTAATGACAAATGTGATATGTCACGCACCTAGCTGTAAAAAGCGTCTAACAGGTAAACAAAGGAAGTTTTGCTCAACCCAGTGTAATAAAAGAGTCTGGGCTGCCGCCAAACGCCACAACTCTAAAGTAGAAGAGAAACCTATAAACAAAGAATATAAAAGCGATAGCGGTGACTACGCAAGTGTACGTAGAGGACAATATTATACATCTTTTGTAAAAGAGGGACTAGCAGAAGCAGTAGCTAATGGCGACATGACGGTAGTTGAAGCAGCTTCTCTCCTTGGTTGTACCTCAGCTACCGTTTCCCGCATGCTTGCTGCCTTCAAGATAGATAGTAAAAACGAAGTTTTAGCAGAAGATTGGGAGTTGTCCAAAGAAGCAAAGAAGAACCTTAAAAATTTTTCTAGCTTTCGCAAAAAATATTTTAGGACTGAGCTGGGTAAAGAGTATGAAACTGCTGATTTTCATGTAGGTTGGATTAATAACATCATTGATTCTATTAAACACGGTAAAGAGTTATTAATATTAAGTCCCCCTAGACACGGAAAGACAGAACTATTAATTCACTTTGCTGTTTATCAAATATGTAAGAATCCGAATATACGTATCATGTGGGTAGGTGGAAACGAAGATATAGCTAAAAATGCCCTTAGTGCCGTCCTAGACGTACTTGATACGAACGAAGAGCTAAGAGATGCATATTGTCCCCCAGGAACAAATTTTAAGCCAGATAACCGTTCTGGAAAGAATTGGAGTCAGAATCAATTTACTGTAGGTACAAGAACAGTAGCAGGAATTAAATCTCCAACTATGGTAGCTGTAGGTAAAGGTGGAAAGATATTATCAAGAGACTGTGATTTAATAATTGCAGATGACATTGAGGACCATCAAACTACACAGCAACCTGGTGCAAGAGAATCTACAAGACAATGGTGGACAACAACTCTATCTTCTAGAAAAGAGGAACATACTGCTGTTGTTGTTATAGGTTCAAGACAACATCCTGATGATTTATATAATCATCTTTTAGATTCAGATAACTTTACTTCTATTGTTGAAACAGCACACAAAATGGAATGTGAAATACCAGAACATATTACTGAAGAGCATATTAATTGTATGTTATGGCCTACTAAGAGAAGTTTTAAATGGTTACAATCTAGATTAAATTCTGCAGAGTCTACAGGTGGTAGACAAACTTTTGAAATGGTTTATTACAACCAAGCATATGTAGAAGGTACACAAATCTTTACTATGAATATGATTGACCAATGTATTAGACCTGATTTAGTAATGGGACAGGTTTATAAAAATTTATATCTAGTTGCTGGATTAGACCCTGCATCTTCTGGATACCAGGCATCTGTTCTATGGGGAATAGATATATATAGAGGAGAACTATGGTTAGTAGATTTAGAAAATAGAAGAGGTGGAGGTGTAAGAGCAGCATTAGACCAAATGTCTGATTGGTTACACAAGTATGATTGTAGACATTGGATAGTAGAAGAGAATGGTTTTCAAACTGCTATTAGACAAGATGCAAGTATAAAAGAATTTACATTACGTACTGGTCTAGTAGTACAAGGACACTTAACTGGAAAAAATAAACATGACCCTCTCTATGGTGTTGGAGCTATGGCAGATTTATTTGAAAATAAAAGAATACATCTTCCTACTGGTGATGGAGAATCTAATGCAAAGGTACAGAAATATAGGCAACAGCTGTTATACTTTGATGGGAAACCTGTCTCTAAGAGAAACAAAGAGAAAACTGACATAGTTATGGCAGGCTGGTTTCCGATGAAAGTATTTAGAAGAATGCAAAAAGAGCATTCAGCTGACATGGGATTGGATTACAATCCTAGTTATGGAGATTATAAGGTAACGGAGATGGATAAACCAACATGGGGATAGAGAGTTTAGATATAAAAAACTATCAAGAGATAGTTAGAGCAGCAGGTGTACTAACTTCAGGTAAAGGTGTTCAAGAAAGACAAATCTCTAAAGCTAGAATTAAAGCTATTTTAAATGGTGGACCTGATGGTATTAAAGCATTACTTGGTAATACAATGGAAACCACAGATGCTGATTTATTACCAGCTCCTAACATGCTTCAATCTGGTATAGATAGATTAGCTCAAAAGATTTCAGGTATACCTCAAGTAAGAGTTGATGTACCTAATGAAAATGAATCTGAAAGGTCTAAATACATGGCCGAAAAGTTAGAACGTATTGTTACTAACTATGATGAAAAACAAAATTTAAATTTACAATTAGCACAAGCAGCTAGATGGTTACCTGGTTATGGTTATGTTGCTTGGGTTATAACAACAAAGATGGATAAAAATGGATACGCATATCCTTCTGCTGAACTAAGAGACCCTTTTGATACATTCCCAGGAAACTTTGGACCAGACCAACAACCTAGAGAGTTAGCTGTTGTTAGAAGAATACCTAGATATAAACTTGCACAAATCTATCCAGAGTTTGCAGAACAGATTTTAAATAAAGATGAAGATGAAACAGATAAAGGTGCAACAGCACCAGCTTATCCTTTTGGAACATTTGATACTAAGACTACTTCTGATTGGGAAGATAATACAAGTCAAGGTGTAAAGATAATTGAATATTATGACCAAGGTGGAACATATGTAGTTTTCCCTGAGAAGTCAATGATATTAGATTTTATACCTAATGTATTATCTACTCCACCATTTGTATTTGTTAAGAAGATGTCATTTGACCAACTTAAAGGACAATATGACCATGTTATAGGTTTGATGGCTATGATGGCAAAAATTAATATCATGTCAGCAATAGCTATGGAAGATTCTGTATTTACAGAAACTAACATATCAGGAGAGATAGAATCCGGACAATATAGAAAAGGTAGATTTGCGGTAAACTATCTAGCTCCTGGTACACAAGTTTCTAAACCACAGAACAACATACCATATCAATTATTCCAACAAATAGATAGATTAGAACGACAACTAAGAATGGTCGGTGGTTATCCAGTAACTGACGACTCTCAATCTCCTAACTCCTTTGTTACAGGTGCTGGTCTATCTGAACTTAATAGCACTATGTCATTAATGATTAATGAATATAGAGAAATCATTAGACACGGTATTATTGAGATGGATGCTAAGAGATTAGAGCTAGATGTAGTTCTATCTTATCAACAAGGTCTGACAAAAAAACCTATGGCAGGTTTCTTCAATGGTGCTGCTTTTAGTGAAAATTATCAACCTCTTAAAGATATAGGGGGTAATTTTACTACAAGACGTATCTATGGAGTTATGGCTGGATTCGATGAACCACAAAAAATTGTCACTGGCTTGCAATTACTACAAGCAGGTGTTATAGACGTAGAAACTTTACAAGATAATATTGATGGTTTAGAAAATATAGCTAAGGTACAAGAACGAATTAGAAAGAATAAAGCTGAACAAGTTTTGTTTGATTCTATACTTGCTAGGTCTGCACAAGGAGACCCAGCAGCAACAATGGCAGCAATTGCTATTTATGAGTATCCAAACGCTATAACTGAAATTATGAAACAGTTCTATACTCCTCAAGAGCCACAAATGTCTCCTGAAGAAGAAGCGATGATACAACAACAAATGGCACAACAACAACTAGGAGGTCAAGGTGGAGTCCCAACAATGGCACAGGCATTTGGAGTTTAAGATGAACGAATATTACGAAACAGAGTTTTGGGATATGGTGTATAACGAATATGGTGTACAAGATGAAATAGATATATTATCTGAAAATGTTGTACAGATTATACATCCAAGACCAGGAGTAATTATTTTATTCACTAGCGAGGCAGATAGTTATGGCCAAGAGTAGAAGAGGTGGATATAGACAACCAGCAAATCCAGCAGCTGTAGCTACACCACAAGGTGGTCAAAGAACAGATGGTGGACCTGGTAGTAAAAAACAACCATTAAGAAGATTACCTGATGCAGATTATGGAGAGAATCAAGCTTTTGTAGAACAACAACAAGGAGCACCTTTACCAGTTGCTCAAGGACCTATAGCATCTCCTAATATATTTTCTCCAACTGAAAGACCAGGAGAACCAGGTACTCAAGGTGTTCCAATAGGTGCAGGTGCAGGGCCACAACAAATAGCTGATAATACAGATGCTATTTTACAAGCACTTTATGAAATAAATCCATCACCAATACTGATTGAGTTAATTAATAATAGGCAAAAATAATGGCATTTATTTTTAATGACCGTAATAAACATTACGATATTTTGCGTGCTCATTCAGGTCAAGATGCATTAGTAAATCATTATAAATTTTTAATTGAACAAAATGACCAAGTAGTAAAAGACCAGGAGTTATTTGCTGAAAAGTTTTCAGAGATACCTGCTGCTGAAGCAGCTGGATTATCTTTATTAGGTATTCCACCAGAATATAATGCTGTTAAAGAAATAGCACAAGAGATATCTACTGCACGTATTCATAATGAAGCAAAACTATGGAAAGAGTTACAAGAAAAATATAGATACGAACATACCGAAGACAATATGAAAATGTCTATAGGTGATTTATTAACTGGAGGTTTGTTTCCAGGTGGTGCTAAACCAGGAGATGTTCAATATGGTGTATGGGCATTCGCTGCTTTAGATGCATTTTTTCAATCAGTGGGTCCTTCAGGTAAATGGTCTGTTATTGCAAGTGGAGTAAATGCATTACTACCAGGACAACCTATGAAAGTAGGACGTTCTCAAGCTTATTTAAGAGACTTAAAAGAATACGATAAGTTAGTAAGAGATGGATTTACACCTGCTCAAGCTCAAAATCAACTTCAAATAGATTTAAGTGGAACATCTGTAGCTAATCTTGGTCAAGATGTATCTGGTGGGGATGCTTTAAGAAAACAAATAGATATGATTAGTGAAGCTCACAGAATGGGTGGAGAACCTGTATTAGCAAATATGTGGAGGAATGTTGTACAAGGTAAACCACTTAACTTTGATAGAGCTACAAAGATAACTTTAGAATCTGTTAAAGCTGAAAATACACCTTACTTTGTTGATTTAACAACTAAGTATGGATTATCTCCAGAAGAAGCTAGTTCATTTATTTATAAACATATTGGTGAGCCTATTAAGAATTTTGATGAAAACGGTGAAATTCATTATACATCTGCATATAATCCTAATAAAGTTAATTTTTATGCAGGTAGAGCAAGACAAAGATATTTCTGGGCAGGACAAAGTCATCAAGATTACTTTAGACCCGACTGGGCTAATAAAAATATTTTACTTGAATACTCTCCAGGTAAAATAACAGCAGCTGAAATTTACGAACCAGGTACAAAAGCATTTGATATTTTATCTGGTGCAACAGACTTTGCTTATCAACTAGCTCCTGAAATAATTGCAGGTAAAGGTATTAAAGGTACAAGAAATCTCTTTAGAGGTATGAGAGGTGGTAATAAAGCATTTGAATTAATGGAAACAGGAAGAATCAAACAAACCGGTAAGAGTATAAAAATTAGTCCTCGAAAGATGGCTGATGATTTAATGGATGAAATTGGTGATGAATTAGATGGAACTAATGACTTTAGTGATATTTCTAAACATACAAATAGATTTGGTTTCTGGAAAAAGACTGATGATATTTCTGTTGATAGAAGAAATGTTAAAAAAGCTTTAAAGAAGATTAAAAGAAATGATACTTTGTTTGGTAGAGTACCTAGATTTTTTCAAGAAACTAAAGAAGAAATATTAAATAGACCAGAAAATTTAAGTTTTTTCAAATCATTAGCAGATACTAATACAGATGATTTATTCTTTTTAGCTACTAATCCAATGACAAGAACATTACCTCCACAAATACAAGCATCAATAATAAAAGAATCTGACCCTGTGATGATACAAAGAATGTTTAGTGACATGATAGGTACAGGTATTGAAGTATTAGATGAAGCAGGTCAATTAGTTCCTTATAAATTACCTGATTCGGTATTACCTAAAACTGGTTCATTAGTTTTAAATAAACTTCTTAGAGATACTGGTATTAATAAAAATGCACAATATAGAACATTCGGTAGCTGGATGGGTGAAAAAGGTAGAAAAGTTAGAGAAACATTAGTAGGTAGAAGAGTTAAAAGTCTTGTTAGAGTAGAAGATTCTTTAGATGAAGTTGTTGATAAAATGGATGAAATTGGAGAAGCTTCTTATAAATATGGACTTGATTATGTATATAAGCAAAGAGTTTTAAATAAAATTGATGCAGGACAATTACCAGAGTTTGAAAGATTTTTAGGATTTAGTTCTAACTTTAATTCAACCTATGACCCATACTATAGAAAATTATTAAGTGTTGTTCCTGATATGGGCATACCTCTTAATAACTTACATGTCGGTTATAAACAATTAGCATCTCATTTACAAATAAATAAATATGATGCAAATGAATCATCTAAGATTTTAGAAGAATTTTTAGATATAGACTTTATGGATAAAAGTGCAATAAGAAGTTTTACTCAACGTCAAAAAGATAGAGACATAGCAAGAGTTAAAGCTAGAGGTGGTAACTGGGAGTATGTAGCTTTTGCTGCTAAAGATATGTTTGCTGGTGAACAGAAATCTAAAATCTATGGAACTGCTTTTGGAAGAAGAGTACTTCCAGGTATAGGTACAAACTTTAAAGGATATCAATTAGATGAACTTGGAAGACCTATAGATGAAAAAGGAAAACTTGTTACCACTATGACAGCTAACTTATTTACTGAAATGCAAGATAACATTGCTCCATTAATTGATTATAGGTTACTTGAGAAAGCTATGAGTGGATGGTTTAGACCTTATAAATTTACTCCAGAAGGAGTATTTACAAAAGATAAGTATCAGTTTAATTTAAAAGATATAAAACAATTTAAAAAATATATTAGTCCTTTTGATGAAACAGGGATTAATCCATTAGCAGAAGGTGTTATTAGTAGTAAAAGACTTGAACAAAGTTTCTTAAGTAACATGGCTTCTTTCTATACACGAAACATATTTAAACCTATGGTATTATTACGAGCTGCTTTTTTTACAAGAGTATTTTTAGAGGAATCAGCTCGTATTGCTACTAGAGGATTATCTGGTGTATTTAATAAGCCACATGAATTTATCATATGGTTATCTGCTCACAATCCAGAATCTAAGTTAGGTAAATTATTAGAAACTACTGGTATTAAAAAAGGAGCTAAATATAACAAAGATGCTGTTCAATTTATGATGGAAGAAGAATTTCTTGAAGCTACACAAAGAACTGCAAGATTTCAAGATATGGGTGGTCCAAGAGAAAGAGGATATAAAAATAGAGATTTAGAATATATTGGTAAATCTACAGCAGAAATGGATATAGATGATATAGCTAATTCTGTATATCAAGAATTAAGACTTTTAAGAACAGACCCTTTAACAAGAGCAGTAGCTAGATACGGTTATGGAACTGATGAATTAGCAGAATGGTTAGCTAGTCCTGCAGGTAGAGAAGCAAGATTACAAAAAGTTAAAAAAGGTGGAACTGAATTTAGAGGACTTTTAGATGATGGCTCTGTTTTATTAGACCAACATTTACAAATGTTAGAATCTAGAATAAGAATAACTTCAGGTGGTGTTGTTTCTGATGGTATAGATTTAATTAAACAAGCTGATGGAACTTATAAATATAAACTAAGAAGAGATGTTGATACTGGTAATAAACACATTAGAAACATGATTGGTAATGGGCAATTAAAAAAATACGATGCTGATGAGCTTTTAGATTTTTATGCAAATGAAACTAGCTTAATAAATAAATTCTCTAAGAAAAAAGTTATAAATGAGTTAAAACAATATTATAACAAAACAGATGGTATTGACCCAGGTACATTAACTGTTACAAAACCTATGAAAGAAATGGATTCTCCAAAAGGTTTAGCACAATTAGAAGAAGTATGGGACCACTTCCTCCAAGGAGCATTTGATAGAATTATTACTAAACCAATAGGATATTTAAATAGGTCAACTACATTTAAACAATTTAGATGGATGTATATTGGTAATAGATTTGAAGACTTTACACCGAGATTAAGAAAACAATTTATACAAGAAGCTATAGATGCTGCTGTTCCAAAAACTGTAGTTGATGAATTAAAAGGTTTATCAGCTATATATAAGCCAGGAAAGATAGATGATTATAATGCTATGAATACTGAAAGTAAAGCTTATGGATTAGCTGGAGTAAAAGAATTACTTTATGATACAAGACAAAGACACTCTATATCAGATAAGCTTGTAAATATATTTCCATTCGCTGAAGTTTGGTTTGAAGTATTCCAGACTTGGGGTAGATTATTAGCACAAAATCCATACGCTTTAAGAAAAGGACATGTTGGTGTAAGAGGTGCAACAGGTGCTGATGCATTAGGTCCTAGTTCAGGTGAAGGATTCTTTGCTCCTGACCCAAGAGACCCACAAAGAGATGTATTTATATATCCATTTGGTGGTTGGATGTCTAACTTAATATTTGATGATGAGAATATTGGTGGAGAACAAGGTGTTCAAATATCTCCAAGAGCACAAGTACAAGGTGTTAACTTATTAGCACAAGGTTTTGTTCCTGGTCCTAACCCTTTTGTAGCATTTGGAATACATAGATTATTACCTAAAATTGAATCAGCTTCAACAGTAGCAGGTGCTAAATATGGTTGGGCTAATGACTTAGAGAAGTTTATATTTGGTGATTTTCCTCCTCCAGAAACTGTATCTGAAGTATTTGGAGCTTCTCCTGTATGGAAGAAATTAGGTGCATGGTTAAAAGACCCTGATGAATTTGATGTAATTTCAGATGCTAGTAGTGAAACAGAAAAGATGAGAGCTAGAACAACTATTGATATCTGGAGATGGGGAGTAAGTGCTGGCGAACCAGAAAGATTATATAATGATGGTAAGTTGGATTCTTATTTAAGTAAGTTATATCCAGGTCAAAATATTAATAATGTAAATCAAGGGCAAATAGAAGATGCTTATTTAGAATATGCAAAAGAAAAGTCAAGAACATTATTTGCTTTTCAATTTATATTTCAAATGTTTGGACCTACAGGATTTCAACCTGAATACTTTGTTGAAGATGAACAAGGAAATTTATGGGGACAAGCAGTTCTTTATGAAGAGTTTATAAGGATAAAACAAAAAAATGGTGATGATGATGTTGCTACTTATAATGAATTTTTACAACTTTATGGAATAGAACATCCGTATTTAATGAGTCCAAAGGCTCAATATGAAGTTGGTAAAGAACCAAGTAGTGTAAGAGTACAAAACTTTCAAGAAGAAAATAAAGAGATATTCGATACTTTAGATATCAGTGGATATTATTTGAATATAGATAATCCTAATGAAGAAAAGAATTGGGATGATATTGTTAGAGAAAAGAATGCATTAAGTCCAGACCAATATCGTAGAAATGTAAATGATACTATTGGATTCTTTAGATATAAAACATTTGTTAGAAAAATAGATGAGTTTCCATTAGAAAGTTTACAAAAGACATTACTTAAAAGAACTAAGAGAGAAGCATTAAAATTAGAATTACCTGGATTTCAAGCTGATGAATATGGTTTATTAACTCCTCCATCAACTCAAGATATCTTTGATGAGATGGTAGAACATTGGACTGTTAATCCAGCTATTAAAAAACTAGAAGCAGCTCAAGGATTTAATGAAGCTTATGCATTTTGGAAAGAAGCAGAGGAATTATCTATGAGTTATTCACCTACTGGAAGTGATACATGGTGGTTAACATCTGACGACCCAAGAGCTAAAAGTTTAAGAATATGGATGTATAATAAAGCAAATGGAATTATTGAGAACAATCCAGAGTTTTGGCCTGTATGGACAGGTGTTATGTTAAAGTTATATAGAGATGACAACGAATATTTGGAATATTTACCAGAAGGATAATTAATGGCGAAAAAAAGTATATGGTATAGACTTGGTCAAGCACTTGCTGTTAGCAATATACCTGGAGTAGAAGCAGTAATTGCAGACCCAACTGCTCAACTTGGATACAATGTTGGATTAAGATTATCAGAGTTCTTTAATAATTTACCTAAAGATTTATTAGCAGAATTACAATTTCAATATCCTACTACTCCTGAAGCACAGTTAGGAATGATGGCAGGTGAAGAACTTGCAGACAATATAGGAGAGTTTAGAGAAGGATTTACCTCATTAGATGTAGAAGAAGAAACACAAGCTACTGAAGTTACAGAAGATACAGCTCCTGTAGATTTTTCAGGAGATGAAGCAACTCAAGTACCAGAAGAAGTTATTGCTCAATCTGCAGAAGAACAATTAATTATAGATACTGAACTATACGATAAACATGCAACAATTATGATGCCAGGTGTTCCACCTGAACAAGTAATGGCTTATGTTGCAGCAAATGAAGCTACTTTAACTGCACCTGAAATAGCAATGCTTACTGCTCATGCAGAAGGAGTAGTAAATAGACCACAAAGATATGGAGATAAAGTTTATTTAACTCCATTTAGTGGACACTTTCAAGGTGTTGGACTAGATAATATTATTGATAGTTATGCATCTGGTCCAGAAATAGAAGCATATCAAAACTTTTTAGAAAATAATAATATAGTTCCACAGAATTATTTTGCTGAAAGTAAAGGAGAATATAGCGAAAAACTAAGAACAAGTATCAAAATGGTTATGACTTGGTTAGATAGAAATAGATATGCAGTTGAAGGTACAGAATTATATCAAGAAATAATGACTCAAACAGAACATGCTCCTGTTTATTTCACAAAGCTACAAGAAGATAATCAAGAATTTAGTTATTATAGAAACTTATTTAACTACGGCCTTAAAGAAATGGCCAAAGATAGAGTTGCTTTAGATGAAGCTGCAGAAGCAGAAGCAGCTAGAAAATTAGCTGAAGAATTTATTCCACCTTCTGATGCTGTATTAGATGATATGGTTGAAGCTTGGTTTGAAGCTAAATTGAATAGAAAACCAACAGCTGCAGAATTAGATACTTGGTCAACTAGATTTGCTAATAGTTATTCAATAGCTTTTGCACAACAAAGAGCAAAGAATAAAGAATTAGAAAGTTTTAACTTTATGACTGCTCAACCACAATATGCAGGATTAAATGAACAAGAAGTTGCAGAATTACAAGAACAATATCCTGGTAAAGGTTTTGTTGATTTATCAATGTTTAGTACATCTACACCTGAAGAGATTATGTCAGAACAAATTGAAGGTCAATATGGTGATATGATAGAAGATGTAGAAGATGCAGAGCAAGTTAGAAAGATGCAACAAGATATGTTGACATACATGTTTGGAGGATAATGACTGAAGAAATAGATGACCCATTAATTCAAATGATAAAAAAACTCAAAGAAGAAGGTGATACACCAGTATTTTCTATAGATGAGACTGGTAAGGTTACAGATAGTACACCTAAAGAAAAATCTACTGCTACTACACGTATAAGAAATACAGATGTTGTTTGGGCTACTCCACAATCTATGGCACAAAAAGGATTACATCCAATTAAAGGTTCTACTATATTAGAAAAATTTACTGATGTTGATACAACTTTTGAACCAAGAGTATTAAATGATAGTGGAAGATATACTAAATCAAAAACAAGTATAGATATTGTTCCAGACCAAATATATTGGTTTCATCATGGCAATAGATATGTCCATAGTATGAAAGATATTAACATGCAAGATAACTTTATTAAAGCTGCATTGTCAGGTGGTTCTGGTGAAAATATTAGTTCTAGAGGTGATGCAAGAGCAGATGAAGGTGTATTTAAAGGTCAAGATTTAAATACACAGCAAGCTATAGATATTACTGCAAGTAATGTGGATGAAGTTACTGGAGTTAAAGGTGCTGGTAGTAAAGCTTTAAAGATAGTATCTAAACTAGGATGGGCAGATGATTTAGCAATTAAAGCAATAACTACTCAGATACCAAGATTATTTGCTGGAACTATGTTAGCAGGTGCATCAACTGTTGCAGGTTCTGGTATTGCAACGTTATTATCTGTATGGAGTCTAGGTAATTTAGCTATAGCAGCAGTTAGAGGTGCAGGAACATTTGCAAAAGAATATGGTGGAGATACTCTTGCAGCTTTAGATGCAATAGCAGCTGGAGAAATACCAGAAAAAAGTTTTTTTGAAGCTGCAAAGGAATCATTTTTTGAAGGAGCAGGAGAATTTGGTGAACAAATGCAATATGACCCTTTTGTTATGACTATTGATAAAGGTTTCCAAATGGCATCAGGTGGTAGAATGCAAGGACAAGAAGATGTATTTTTAAAACCAGCAGGATGGGCATGGAATGCTATTAAAAATAATATGGTAAATACAACACCAGGATATCACTCTAACTATCTTCCAGGAGGTAAATAATGACTAACGGTTTAACTATAGAAGGCCAACCAGTAGAAGAATATTTACCACAATCCTTTACTGGCAATATAGCAAGTAACTGGAAAGGTA
>TARA_R100000808_G_scaffold22242_1_pt1 | contig 13801 bp, 14 predicted proteins | sample TARA_R100000808 | Tara Oceans TARA_R100000808 (sample SAMEA2622852) | marine metagenome | biome: marine biome (ENVO:00000447); feature: marine epipelagic mixed layer (ENVO:xxxxxxxxx); material: "saline water (ENVO:00002010), including plankton (ENVO:xxxxxxxx)" | depth 140 m | reverse complement strand
AACAACAATCAGTGGTTCTGGAGATCTTAACATTGGTGGTGCTGCCTATTTTGAAGGCGCCGTTAACGTCACTGGTACAGTAAAAGTCGTTGGTGACCTCGAAGTTCAAGGTAATCTTAATAGTGTTACTGTTACACAGAACACGCTAGAAGTTACTGACAAACTTATTGTTGCTGGCGCTTCTGGTTCCTCTGCCAATATCGATGGCGGTGGACTGATGTTTGGTGGTAGTGATCTTGCTAATGACGAAGTCGCTGCAATCCTTTGGGATCACAGTAACACCGCACTCGATTTCAACATTGGTACTACTACTGAAATCAGACTTCAAAATGGTGTTTTTCGTCCAGAAACGGATGACGACGTCGATTTGGGAGCCTCTGGTGCGCAATGGAAAGATCTTTACATCGATGGCGTTGCTTACATTGATACTCTCAATGCAGACGCTCTTGGTGCAAACTTAGACCACGCTAACTTCAACTCAACAAATGTTGACATTGACTCAGGCGCAATCGACGGCACTGTTATCGGTGCATCTTCTGCAGCCGCCGGTACTTTTACCGCAGTCGTCGCTGCTTCATTAAGTGCTTCTGCTAATCTCAATGTCGTCGGACGTGCTGACGTGGAAGGTGCCTTCGGCGTATCCGGTTCATCGGCCTTCGCAGGTGACGTTGATCTTGGTAATGCCACGAGTGACACAATTACTGCAACTGGCCGGTTCGACTCTGATTTAGTACCAAGTTCTGACGGTGCCCGTGATCTTGGTACTTCGACTTTGGAGTGGAAAGACCTTTATCTCGATGGTGTTGCATACATTGATGACCTTCGTGCAGATGCACTCGGCGCAGCAATGAACTGTGCTTCTCAAGCTATGACTAATATCAACGTTGACTCTGGTGCAATTGACGGTGTTACCCTTGGTGGAAACGCTCAGGTTACTATAACCGATGCTGACATGAACGGTGGTTCTATTGATGGTGTGCCAATCGGTGCTGCTTCCGCTGCAGCTGGTACATTCACTACAGTTGTTGCAACTTCACTGAGTTCCTCTGCCAACCTTAATGTTGTCGGACGAGCTGACGTCGAAGGTGCACTCGGAGTGAGTGGATCTGCTACACTTGGTAATGCAGACTCTGATGTTGTCACCGTCACGGCTCAGCTCACTGCTTCTGAGGGACTTGCTCTTGGAGTCCGACCAAATGTCGACATGACTGCTGGCGCTTGTGGGTTCTTATTGAAAGATAACACGGCCGCGGCCATGGAAATTAAAGAAGGGTCCAGCACTTACATGGCTTTTAGAACTACTAACAGCCAAGAAGCTATTGTTCTTGGTAGCAACACATGCTCTGATGCTATTCCATCTGTTAACAATTCTATGACTCTTGGTAACGCTAGTTACGCATTCGCTAACTTGTTCGTTAACGCCATCGACCTTCAGGGTAATGGTAGTATCAGCATGGGCGGTTCGGGTCGAATTGACCTCGATGCCGACGATGATACTTCTATTCGTGCTTCTGCCGATGATGTTATTACCTTCGAAGCCGGCGGTACAGACAGGTTCCAAATGGACGCAAGTATGTTTGGACCATCTTCAGCCGACGGAGCTGCTCTTGGTGGAGCTAGCAATGAGTGGTCGGACTTGTATCTTGCTGACTCAAGCGTTATTTACTTCGGTGCTGATCAAGATATTCAACTGCTCCACGATGCTGACGCTGGATTGACTTTATCGCAAAACACTGATGCGACTGGAGAGCCAGTGCTCACACTTAAGACTCTTGGTGATTTGGCGTCTGGTGCCGAACTCAAGTTTGTTCTTGATAACGGCGCCGGAGAAGGTGACGACGATCAGCTTGGTTCAATTACATTCTACGGAGATGACTCCGGCGATGCTGCGACAAAGTACGCACAAATCAAAGTCTTAGCTGAAGATGTAACTGATACTGAAGAAGACGGTAGTATTACCCTCTCTGCTTTGGTTGCAGGCACAATGCGTGACATCATGGTTATTGGTAACGGCGCTGGTGTTGTTTTGCCCAGCGATAGTACTTATGGTACTGTGAAGGCTCACTCTTTCGTGACATATTCTGATGAAAATCTTAAGACAAATATTCAACCGATGGAAAATGCTCTTGCTAAAGTCCAGAGTTTGAAAGGTGTGACTTATGATTGGAAGAACGATGGCTCAAAAGACATCGGCTTCATCGCTCAGGATGTTGAAAAAGTATTGCCACAGATCGTCAGGTCTACAGATCAAGAAGGAAGTTACTCGATGAACTATTCACGAGTTACGGCCCTCTTGGTGGAAGGTATTAAAGAACAGCAAGCTCAGATTGAGAATTTGAAAAAAGCTCTTGCTAGCATCAAAAAATAATGTTGTTCTAGTTTTTTAATGAAGAGGTCGGTAGCATTAGCTGCCGGCCTCTTCTATTTACTATAAAGGGTGGTATATTTTGTCTCTTAAGGAAAAAAATAGAGAACTCATTTTGAGTGTGATAAAGCAATCCGATCCAAATTATAAGATAAAAGATAATGTTTATTATATTGGTTCAAAAGCATTTGTAGCTAATTCCGTCATTCAGTGGATACTGGAAAGAATAGATAATGGAGACTTACAATCAGAAAGTGCACAATTTTACATTGATGCGGTTAACAAATACATCGTTGGTGAGGTAAACTTACGTTGGGAGAACGGTGATTTAATAATAGAGGGACTATGAAAGAAAAAGATTGGGATTACATAGCAAAAGTTGAAAAAGCTATAGCAAAGAAATATGGCAAAGAAACTGTGCAAAATCCAAAAGCTTCCTGGGATGAAGAAAAAGAAAAGGAATATATTGAACAGCTTAAAGAAATGGTTATTAAAGAACAGATATCTGAAGAGTCTGCTGAAAAGGCTGAAATCAATGGTTTTTTAGTTACCAAAAAACTACTTACTAAGGAAACAAACAGAAAATGTCCTGTATGCGACAATTTTTCATTTAAGATTAAAGATGATGTATATATGTTAAAATTTGAATGCTGCTTCAATTGTTATATAAAACATGTCGAAGGTAGAGAAAAACGATGGTTTTCTGGTTGGAGACCAAAAGGAGATAAATAAATGTCACAAGCAAACTTAGAAATTATACGTGGTGTCGCCCAAGCTGCATCAAATTGTTACGACGGCGCCCTTGACGACGAAGGGCAACCAATTAAGATTGGGCTGAAAAGAGAAGAGGGGAATCCTATTTTAAATTCTAGAAACGTCGATGGCTTTAAAGTTAAATTTCACGGAGACAAATTAATGTGCACTTATCAGTCGGATATTAAATTAAAAGACGTTTATAAGGGCAACTTAGAAAATGAAATGGAACAAACAATGAATGACGTTGTTAATCATCTTAAAAAGCAGTATAAAAAAATTACAGGAAATACACTATCATTAACGCCCGAAGGAGAGGTTGATTGCTTGGTTCAATCTACTTCAAGAGTTAGAGTATTTGTGACAGCTAAAAAGACTTATAAAGTAGGTGGGCTTGATTCTGTGGAGGCTGCAAAAAATGATTCTAAAGACAAGCTTGACTCTTCGTTTAGAAGCTTCCTTGATAAAGGCGGGTTTGGCAGCCCTCCTGCAAATAAAAATCAAAAAGGCGGACAAGGTAAAGACAGTCAGAAGGATGGTTGATACTTATGAGTTATCAACTTTCGAAAGAAGAAGTTGTTAAAGAAATAGTTAAATGCGGGAAAGACGCAGCTTATTTTATTAATAATTATGCAAAGATATCTCACCCCCTTTTGGGATTGATTCCATTCAATACTTATGATTTTCAAGATGATTTGATAAAAGATTTTAATGAACACCGCTTTAATCTTATTTTAAAGGCTCGACAGTTGGGAATCTCAACAATCACAGCAGCTTACGTGGCATGGTTAATGATGTTCCGCAGAGACAAAAACGTTTTAGTTATGGCCACTAAATTTGGCACGGCATCAAATTTAGTTAAAAAGGTTAAAAGCATCCACAGAAATTTACCTAGTTGGATGAAGATTGCTAAAATTGTAATTGACAACAGGACTTCGTTTGAGCTTTCTAACGGATCACAAATTAAAGCATCATCAACTTCTGCAGATGCAGGACGTTCTGAGGCGCTATCTTTGCTTGTTATAGACGAGGCAGCGCACGTTGAGGGCCTCGACGAGCTTTGGACGGGCCTATACCCCACCTTGTCGACAGGAGGGCGCTGTATAGCTCTTTCTACTCCAAATGGTGTAGGAAACTGGTTTCATCAATCATGTGTCGATGCACAGACTTCTAAAAATGATTTTAAAATTACAACTTTACCATGGGATGTACATCCAGACCGCGACCAGGAGTGGTTTGAAAACGAAACTAAAAACATGTCCCGTCGTCAAATCGCCCAAGAATTAGAGTGTAATTTCAATATGTCAGGCGAGACAGTGTTCCATCCAGAGGATATGATTTTTTTGGAGGCGAACATTAAGGATCCTAAATACAGGACTGGTTTTGATAGAAATTTTTGGATATGGGAGGAACACGATCCTAAATTTACCTATCTTTTATCTGCAGATGTCGCTCGCGGCGATGGAAACGACCACTCAGCTTTTCATATCTTCAAAATAGAAACAATGGAAATAATAGCCGACTATCAAGGTAAAGCAACGCCAGATATATTTTCTAATTTAATAGAAAACGCCGGACGAGAGTACGGAAATTGTATGATTGCAGTTGAAAACAACTCTGTGGGCTTCGCTGTTCTTGAGAAATTAAGAGATAAGGGATATCCAAACATATATTATTCTTATAAATCGTCACATGAGTATGCTGACCCCGTTTCGGCAGAATATTCTAGTAGTACTGTCGCAGGATTTTCTACGACTCAAAAGACCCGTCCTCTTATCGTTGCTAAGATGGAAGAATTTATACGCAACAAACTAATTAAGATATATTCCAGTAGGTTATATAATGAAATGAAAACTTTTATATGGCACAATGGTCGCCCACAAGCGATGAAGAAGTACAATGATGATTTGATCATGTCTTGTGCAATTGGTTGCTGGGTCAAAGATATAGCCTTCACAGTTAACCAAAGAGACTTACAATATAAAAAAGCTTTCTTAAATTCTATGACAAAATCTGATAATATACTTAATACTGCAATAAAAGGTATGGAAGGTCACAAAACCAACAGTACCAAAGAATTAGAGAAGAAAAAGAAAAAGCAGGATAAATATATTTGGCTTCTAAAAGGATAATAAAAAATGGCCGACAATAAAAGAAACCCTAGAAATAAAGAAAGTACATTATTCAGACAATTAACACGATTGTTTTCTGGACCAATTATCAATTACAGAAAGCAAATCCCGCGGCAACTTAAAAGAAGGCAATTAGACAGCTACAAATTTAGATCGGCTAGCGGCCAAAACTTTAAAAAGTCCGGTTATAGCCCTTACGACAAATTACAAGCTAATTTTTTCGCCGCGCAAGCAAGAGCAGACAGGTATGTTGATTTTGACCAAATGGAATACACACCAGAAATTGCTTCTGCATTAGATATATATGCAGATGAAATGACAACTGCAACAGCTCTTCGTCCAATGATGGATATTAAATGTAACAACGAAGAGATCAAATCAGTCTTGGATGCTTTATACGGAAATGTATTAAATTTAGACTCTAATTTATTTGGTTGGTGTCGAACTATGTGTAAATACGGAGATTTCTTTTTGTATCTTGATATCGATGATAAACAAGGTATCAAACATGCCACCGGACTTCCCTCCACAGAAGTCGAAAGATTAGAAGCAGAAGATAAGACAAATCCAAATTATGTACAGTTTCAGTGGAACTCCGGAGGAATCACATTTGAAAATTGGCAAATTGGTCATTTTAGAATCTTAGGTAACGACAAATATTCTCCATATGGAACTTCAGTTTTAGAGCCAGCCCGCCGAATCTGGCGTCAATTGACTCTTATAGAAGATGCGATGATGGCTTACAGGATTGTCCGCTCTCCAGAGAGAAGAGTGTTTTATGTTGATGTGGGTAATATAGCTCCAGAAGACGTCGAGCAGTATGTGCAGAAAGTTATGACTCAAATGAAGCGGAATCAAATTGTTGATATTGATTCTGGCCGCGTCGATCTTCGTTATAATCCCATGAGTGTCGAAGAAGATTATTTTATTCCTGTTAGAGGAAATCAGTCTTCCAGAGTTGAAAGCCTTCCAGGTGGAACTTATACTGGTGATATCGATGACGTCAAATATTTGAGAGATAAATTGTTTGCCGCACTTAAAATTCCTGCTTCTTATTTATCAAGGGCCGAGGGCGCAGAAGAAGATAAAACGACTCTTGCACAAAAAGATATTCGTTTTGCTAGAACAGTTCAGAGACTTCAAAGAGCTGTTGTTGCCGAACTAGAAAAGATTGGTATCATTCACTTATTTACTTTAGGTTATCGTGGAGCAGACTTGCTTTCGTTTAAGCTCAAGCTTAACAATCCTTCTAAAATTGCAGAATTACAAGAGTTGGAGCATTGGAGAACTAAATTCGACGTCGCTGCAGCAGCAACAGAAGGCTTCTTTAGTAAACACTGGATCGCTGATAATATCTTTGGTATGTCAGAAGAATCACTGCTAAAAATACAGAGAGAGATGTATCATGATAAGAAATTTGAAGCCTCTCTTTCAAAAGCTATTGAAGCTATGGCTTCGGCTCCCCCTCCAGGAATGGATTCCCCCGCAGGCGCCGGCGGACTTCCACCTATGCCTGGAGCTGAAGGGGCCCCCGGTGAACCGCCGCCCCCTGGACCCGGTGAACCACCCGCGGCCCCACCCGCCGAGGCCGGGGAAGAGAGTCCGTTGTTGGTCGCTCCTCCGGGCGAACCGACAGCAGCACCCGGTGACGCCGAAGCAGCCCCTCCCGCACCTCCGCCACCAGCAAAAAGAGATGATGGCAGTTATTTAACTCCAGGAGCAAATGGAAAGTGGTATAAGAAAAAGACACATTCCGACCACTATCGCGGCCGACGTCAGGTATCAATGCAATCCCAAGGCACCCCTGGTTATAAAGATTTAAAATCACTTTCTAGGGGAATATATGAGAATTTAGATTCTACTTATATTATAGAAGAGCAAAAGATTATTCAAAGTTCAAAAGAAATCAAAGATTTAATTGAGAGGATGGAATTAAAAAATAATGAAGTACAAACATAATAAAAAAAGGAATACTGCATTCTTGTTTGAGGCTCTTATAAGAGAATTAACAAAATCTGTTATTGATAACAATATTAAAAGAAAGAAAATTGTTCTTTCTATAGTAAAAGAACATTTTGCCAAAAACACTGCACTTTCTAGAGAATTAGAACTTTATAAAGCACTCTATAAAAATGACGAACTTACATTAGATTTTGCGGAAAAGCTCTTAAGAGAAGTAAAAAGTGAATATAAAAGTTTAGATCAAAAAAAGATCTTTGAAGAACAATCTAAACTTATAAGGAAAATCAACAAAAGACTGACAAGTAAAGTATTTGGTAATTTTGTGCCTGATTATAAAAATCTGGCAACTATCCAGCAAATTTTTAATGTAAAAAATCAAAATCCTCGCACTAGAGTGCTTCTGGAACAAGATTATATCAAAGTGCTGGCCTCTAAATCAATTTTGAACGAAAACAAGCTTAAGCCTGTTGATAAGTTAACTTTTAAAACATTTATTAGCAAATTTAATGACAGATATTCATCTGGATTGTTAAATGAACAAAAATCTCTTTTAAAATATTACGTGACTTCCTTTACAGACAGGGGTTTGGAATTAAATATTTTTTTAAATGAAGAAATTGGAAGACTCAAAACAAAGCTTAATAAAATTATCCTATCAGAAGAAATTCAAAATGACAAAATTATGCTTAATAAAACTAAAAAAGTTTTAAATATTGTTGAGCAATTCAAAAACAGAGAAGTTGATGATAAAATGATTGAGATCATTTTAAAAATTCAAGAACTCGTAAACGAGACAAAAGAAGATGGCTAAGAAAAAATTAGTAATTACAATTAGGAAAGGGGTTTCCTCACCCAGTGTACCCGAACGCCCTACGGCCCCTCCTGTGGAGATGAAACCAGAGAAAAAGCCCCAAGCTCAAGTGTCTTTAAAAATTAGAAAGACGCTAGATGGTAATTACATAGTTTCTGACCACACAGATGTTGAAATTGTTATTTCTCCTAGTCAAAATAAAGTCATTGCTTTTGCAAAAGATACTTTTGATGATTATGTTTACGAAATTCAAGATAAATTGTTTAAATTTCTTGTAAAGAAGGGTATAATAGATCCCAATACGGTGCAAGGTGGTAATGTTTTTATGTCCATGGAAGGAACTATAGTCACTCCCAAAGATTCATCTCATAATGCTATACAAATGACAATATTAAATATTGGCAGGTTTATTGAGAACGAGCGCCCGAAATATCTATTACGCAAAGCCTATGAAGAAGAAGACGAAAGAAGACTTACTGAGCCTGGACCAAAAGATTCAACTGAATTTGATCCCGAAAAGCTGCATAAGGCTCAGAAAGGTGCTCACAGACCCATCATGCGCCCCTACGGTATCAGTTCAATTTACCGAGTTTAATAATCAATAAGAGGTCGCAGTGGATTTAGTATATTTTGTTTTAATAGCGTATGGTATGACGCAAGTTATTGTTAGTGGTACCATTTTTGATAAGATTCGCCCAGCTAAAGAATCATTTCGTGGTTATGGACAATTATTTCATTGTGCATTGTGCATGGGCTTTTGGGTTGGTGTATTTTTGTGGAGTGTTAATGGGTTAACAGAACTATTTAGCTTTGAATATAATTTAATTAATCCACTATTGCTTGGCTGCTTATCATCAGGCACTTCATACTTGCTTTATGCGATTATGGGTGATTTCGGAATTCGTTCCGAGCAAATAACAAATATTTTTCATAGACAAAAAGGAAGGTAAAAATGAGAAGACAAAACATAGCAGAAGTAAGACGCTGTTGCAAAGGTAGCATAATCGTGCAGGGGCGAGCCCTGCTTTAATTTATTGGAAATAAATATGAAAAAAGAAATAAAAAACAATCCAGCTTCATATGTTTGGGGCGTTAAGAATCCTACAAAAGTGGCCAACAAATATAATGGATTTGGAGTGAAAAAGAATAAGCAATGACTAAGAAACTTTTAACAGAATATTTTGAATTATGTCCGGACGGCAATTGTGTCCTCGACGTTCTTACTGAGGGCGAAAAGAAATCTTTTCAAGAAGGAGCAGTGTTTTTGGTTGGTGTTTGCCAAAGAGCCGGCGTAAAAAATGGCAATGGTAGAATATATCGCAAAGACACACTTCAACGAGAAGTCGAGAATTATCAAAAACTTGTGAAAGAGAGAAGAGCGCTTGGAGAACTCGATCACCCAGATGATTCTGTTATTAATTTAAAAAATACGTCTCATTTGATTACAAAGATGTGGTGGAATGGTGATGACGTCATGTGCAAATTGGAAGTTTTATCTACTCCAAGTGGATTAGTGCTTAAAGAACTTATTAAATCTGGCGTTAAATTGGGTATTTCTTCTAGGGGTTTAGGCTCTGTTAAAAATCAAAATGGACAGACAATCGTAGAAGATGATTTTAAATTAATTGGTTTTGATATGGTTTCGGATCCTTCTACCCCTGGGGCCTTCGTGGGTCCTGAAAAGACAATAAGCTCAAGTCCTGAATTGGCTGACTTTTTGTCAAAAGTGTCAGAAAGCAAGACAATCACAGAGGGCACCAGGAATGATAAATTTAATAGTGCTCTAGATGACATACTGAAAAGTTAGAGAAGTGATAAATGAAAAAAAATGAAATTAAAAAAATTATTAAACCAATTGTAAAAGAGTGCATTAATGAGATTTTATTGCAGAAAGAAGGCGTACTTGCTTCTGTTGTATCTGAAGTTGCTCGTGGGCTACAACAAACCACTAGCCCAATTGTTGAAAACAAAACAAATGCTCAGGATGAAGCAGAAGCACGAGAACTAGAAAGAAAATACGAGCAAGATAGACAAGAAAGAATTAAGAGACTAAACGAATCAGTTGGTGCCGATTTTTTTAAAGGAACGGCCCCCGCTCCCGCGGCAACTCCCGAGTCCTCCATTCCAGGACCTTTATCCGGAGTAGCCGCTCATGACGCCGGCGTAGATATTAGAGGCTTGATGTCCGTCGCCGGCAAAAGATGGAAGAAACATACAAAGTAAAAACAATGAGTAGAAAAAGACCTGTCAATGTTGAAGTAAAACTACGACATGCTAAAGATGATCCCAATAAACTGATTAGAAAGTTTATAAAAAAGGTTAAAAAACAAAAAATTTTAGAGGAAGTTCGGGAACGAAGGTATTACGAAAAGCCTACAACAAAAAGAAGAAAAGCTAAAATTAAAAAATTAAAGAATGCAAGAAAAAGTCAAGCAGAGAGAGATAAAAAAGTAAAACTGCGATCTAGATAAAAAAGAGGTAATAAATGGCGTCGAAAATAAAAAAAGGAACATTAACGGTGAGAGTGTCTGAAGATATCGTTCTCAACGGGCAACAGCAAGGCGGAACAAACATTCTTACCATCCCTAGTATCAACGAGATATCAAAAAGAATTTTGACAGTAACAACGTCTAAACACGATGTGATGAGCTTCTCTAGTATTGTCGGCAAAGGCAACTATAGCTTAGCTGATATGAGGTATATAAGATTTACGAATCTTGATGATACCAACCACTTATTCTTGATTTTTAAAAATGAAGACAACGATGAATTTATTGTTAAGTTAGACAAGGGACAGTCTTTTATTTATAATGGCGACCTTGCAGGCGGTACTAACGATACTATGGAAGCATTAACCGCAGGAACAGCCAGCGTGAGCAACGTTGGATATCTTCTGAGTGTTTCCGCTCAAGCAGATACTGCTTCATGTGATTTGGAACTATTTATAGCTTCAGCATAAAAAGGATTTTTTAGTTATAAGAAACTAAATATTAATAGCAAATAATTTTGGAGAATTAGAATGGTACATAGATATACAAGCTGGGGAAGAACTAGAGGCCCGAAAAATTTAGCAGGGGCCCATGGGACAGAAGTGGCTAGCGCCACGTCAGCACCCACGGTCACTGACGCCACCGCAGGATATCCAACTGAAAATCAAAGGTTTTTGCACATTTTACTTGATACCGCCACGTCTGGAGAGAATAGAACAATTACTGTTTTAGCATATACTCATGCTACAGGCAGATGGGCACCTTTAACCGATATTAGAGGAAACGCTGTTACAACTGGCGCAGTGAATAATACATCGGTACACAAGGTTTTTGAGATATCTGGCGTTGATAGAGTATTCTTTTTCGCCAGTGGCGCAATTGCCGCCAACGATTTCCTCTTGGCCGCCTGCAGTACCTTTTAAAATCAAAATGGATTTTGTGATAAATAATCACTATTTATTAACAGTACGTACTGAATCAGGAGTAAATATTAATGTCTTCAATGTTAGAACAAGCGATCGTTGACGCAAATGCGTTAAGAGAAGTAGCGATAAAAACGGCCGAATCAAATTTGATAGAAAAGTATTCAGGTCAAATCAAAGAAGCAGTTGAAACTTTATTGGAACAACCGCTACCAGACGATGAGGAAGGTCCTCTTGCCGGTCTCGATCCTGCAGCCATTGCTCCTCCTGGCCCTATGCTCGACGAACCTGCAGAAGAAGATGAGATCGACGCACCGTTAGCTGCAACTGAGGGCGAAAAATTATGTCCTTGTCCTGACGAAGATCAGGTTGTTGTTGTTAATCTGGATGACTTGATTAAACAAGCTGAAGAAGAGGGTGTGGAAGACGAAGAAGGAATTTCCCCAGAGGAAGTTGAAGATCTTGGAGAGCCTGTTGAAGGCGAGGAAGAGATGGCGGATGACATGGAAGAGGAAGAAGAATTAATGGAGGCTCATTGCGGCAAGGACGACGACGATGAGGATGACGAGGATGACGACGACGAAGATCTTAGTGAATCAATTGAGCTTGAAGAAGACGACTTGATTGATCTCCTGGAAACACTTAAAGTTGACGTTAGTCCTGATTCTGTCCGTTCCGGCTGGGCTGGTATGCCAAGTGCTTATCTAGATGAAGCAGAAGAGCTTGAACTAGCCCGCCGACGCGATGACGAAGTCTCAGAAGATTTAGAAGAACTATTATCTGCAGTGGAAGACCTGCAGGAATCAAACGAACATTATGAGAGCATGCTACTTGAAGCTAAGAAATATATTGAGAGCCTTGAAAAGAAAAATCAAGAGAAACTTGATCAGGCCGCTCATACCTTACAAGAAGTGAAAGAAGTAGCATATGCTCTTAAAAATAGATTAGACGAAGCAAACATATCGAATGCTCGTCTTTTATATACGAACAAAGTATTATCAAACAACTCGTTGAATGGGCGACAAAAAAATCAAATTGTCGAAGCTTTGATTAATACTAATTCTGTTGAAGAAGCAAAAACAATATATGAGACGCTTCAAAGCGCAGTGGGCAGCACCAGTACATCAACTAAAAGACAGCCAAAATCACTGAGCGAGGTGGTAAATAATTCTTCAGCCCCAATGTTACCTCGATTGAATGAGGGACAACAAAACAAGCAAGATACATCGGCCACCAATCGATGGCAAATCTTAGCTGGTATTAAAAATTAATAAAGACAAATAAATTTCAATTATATAAGGAGGAAAATTAAAATGTCTGTTTTACAAAAGTTGACTGAAGGTCTCGTCAAGCGCGATCTCCAGAAGGAAGGTGCTGCTCTCATGGATAAATGGGAAGCCACAGGTCTTCTTGAGGGTCTTGACAGTGACCACAATAAAAATACAATGGCTCGCTTGCTTGAAAACCAAGCATCTGAGCTTCTTAGAGAGGCCAGCTCAATGGCAGCTGGTGACGTCGAAGGTTTTGCTTCCGTAGCATTCCCTATCGTTCGTCGTGTTTTTGGCGGACTTATCGCCAATGATCTTGTTTCGGTCCAGCCGATGAGCTTACCTTCGGGACTCATCTTCTTCTTGGACTTTACTTATAATGATGGACGACATGGTGTTGATCAGGGTGACTCCCTCTTCGGTGGCGGAGTTGTTGGTAAGAACATTATCAGCGGTACTTCGGATATTACTGAAGCCGGCGGCGGTCATTACAATCTTGCCAACCACTACTCTTCGGTTACTGCTTCCGTGACGGTTCAAATGGACAATGTTGTTATGACTAGTACTGTTGTGGGAAGCATGTCTGAAGCTAATAAAAAGCTTATTAGATTCGATCCGGATCTTCTTGGCACCTCAACAAATTATGTTACAATTATTAAGGCTGACAATGCCTTCGGTACCGATTTACCTGGTTTAAATGAAAAGGCCCTCGGCGCCATCGACGCATCAGCCGGCTCCTGGAACTTGGGCAACAATACTTTAGTACGTCGTTTGACGTTCCTTGATAGCGATAACAAGTTAAATCTTGTTTTGTTCCGCGCCGGCTCAGCCGGAACGGATCCAAGCAATACCAATACCTTGGTGCTCTCATACCCAATCAAGGATACTTTTGCTAAGTCTGAGCTTGGTGCCGTTGTTGGTTCAACCCCATGGGGACTTGAAGCCGCTGACAACGCATACCGTCAGGATGATAGCGCCGAGTGGGATCAAATTGCTGGCGCCGGCGACAAGAACAGGATTCCTGAGATCGACATCAAGGTCGACAGCACGCCCGTCACCGCGATGACCAAAAAGCTCAAAGCTAAGTGGACTCCGGAA
>TARA_R100000808_G_scaffold254_1_pt1 | contig 13814 bp, 17 predicted proteins | sample TARA_R100000808 | Tara Oceans TARA_R100000808 (sample SAMEA2622852) | marine metagenome | biome: marine biome (ENVO:00000447); feature: marine epipelagic mixed layer (ENVO:xxxxxxxxx); material: "saline water (ENVO:00002010), including plankton (ENVO:xxxxxxxx)" | depth 140 m | reverse complement strand
TATGGTCTGATGTTGGGTCTACAATACTAAGTGTAGTTTCATTTGCGTCTGCTGTAGCTCCTTCAAAGACAATAGCATTTGAAGCCTGCATAGTAACTGTATCTGCTGTAGTAGTTGTTCCTGCTACAGTAAGTTTAGGAACTAATAGTTCTCCTGTGCTTGGATTATATCTTAAAGCACCTGTGTCATCTAATAAACCATTTGATTCATCATGGAAAACTACAGGGAAATTTGTGTTTGCTGTGCTGTCTGCAACTGTAGTTGTAGCAGCTAGTGTTGCATTTGCTACTGTAGTTCCTGCTATAACACTTGCTAAAGCAGTTCCATTTACTGTAATTGCATCGGCTTCTAAAGTACCGTCTATATCTACGTCACCACTTACATCTAAAGTGGCTGCGTCTAGTTCACCTGTAATTGTTAAATTTCTTAAGCCTGTGTAATCTTTATTAGAATCTAAGACAACAGCTTTAGAAGCTATTGCTGTGCCTACGGCAGTTGAACCTAAATCAAGATAATTAAGTTCGCCAACAACAACTGTTGCTCCGTCTAAAATATTTAGTTCGGCTGCTGTAGAGGTTACTCCATCTAATATGTTTAATTCAGCTGCAGTACTTGTAACATTTGTTCCACCAATATCTAGTGTAGTCATTGAAACTTCACCTGCTACTGTTAAAACTCCATCAGCAAGAGTCATTAAATCTGTATCGTCTGTATGTCCTATTGTTGTACCATTAACTATTACATTATCAACTGTAAGAGTTGTAAGAGTTCCAAGGCTTGTAATATTAGGCTGTGCTGCTGTTGTGACTGTAGCAGCAGTTCCTGTTGTATCTTGGTTTAGTGTACCAACTGTAAAATCTAATGTATTATCTGAATCATCGTAGGCTACAGTTATTCCTGACTCTGTATTAGAGCTAACCATAGCTCCAACTGTATCACTAATTGTTTCTGCAAGTGTAACACCAGCAATAGTAATTGCATCAGCTTCAAGAGTACCATCAATATCTGCATCACCACTAATATCTAATGTAGCTGCATCAAGTTCTCCACTAATAGTAATATTTCTACCACCAGTAATATCTTTGTTTGCATCTGTAATAATAGCCTTACTTGCTATTACTGTTCCGTTTGTTATACCATCTATAAGATTAATGTCTGTAGCACTAGCTGTTACACCGTCAAGAATATTAAGTTCTGCTGTACTTGAAGTAACACCATCTAGTATATTTAATTCTGCAGCTGTTGAAGTAACTCCATCAAGGATATTAAGTTCTGCTGCTGTAGAGGTTACTCCGTCAAGAATGTTTAGTTCTGCTGCTGTCGATGTAACTCCGTCAAGAATATTAAGTTCAGCTGCAGTTGCAGTAACACCATCCATGATATTAAGTTCTGCTGCTGTTGCAGTAATTGCAGTACCATTAAAGTTAATTGCATCTAAATAAGCAATTCCATCAATATATAAATCTTTCCATTCTTGTGAAGAACTACCAAGGTCATAAGTATCATCATCATCTGGAATAATATTTGAATCTATATCAGCTCCAAAAGAAACTGTATCTGTATTTGCATTTCCAAAAGTTAAATTACCATTAATAGTAGCATTACCTGTAACTGTAAGATTTCCACCTACTGCTAAGTTACCAGAAATATCTGCAGCACCATTCATATCTATTGTAGTAGCTGCTATTTGGATTTCAGTATCGGCAACTAAATCTAACTGTCCATCAGTACTTGAATTAATATAAATAGCAGTATCTCTAAACTGTATTTTTTCTGTACTCTCTATTAATAAATCATCTGAGAATTTAAAATAATCCTCATCTTCCATCCATGTTAAAACACCATCGTTTGAATTAGCATTAAAAGTAATAGCTATGTCGGTATCTGCACCTGTACCGAAACTTAAAGTATTACTATAAAGTGTTGAAAGTGGTCCACCATCACCTGCGGTGCTACCATCATGTGTATGCCCTGAACTTACGTTAAAAGCATTTACTAATTGATTAAATTCATTGTTAAAAAGTGCAGCTGTAATGGTATCTCCATCACTAAATGAACTCTGTCTAGTATATGTTGCCATTTTGTGTTATCTCCTGTTATTGTCTCCCTGATGGTCTATAATTTATATATAGTCCATTAATTGCATACGGTGCATTTTTATCTGCACTAAAAATTCTAAAAAAATTACTATGTCCACTTCCTGTTAAAGCTTGTCTTACTAATGGCTGTTGTGCTGCTCCAAATGTTGCAGAATTAAAAACAGCAGTACCAAACAAAGCTGGTTGTGGTATAGAATCTAAAGTTATATCTGTTGGTTGTGGTGTTGTATTACTATCATAATCAAACCTATATCTTAAAGTAGGCTGACAGTCTCCTTCTGGAGTAAAAGATATTTTTACATAATCTAATGTTTTTAAAGTACCTAAATCTCCATAATCAAAATCTGGTGATTGATATTCTGCTTCAATGTTTGTTGAAGTTCCTGCAGGGTTAAAATCATTTCCAGTATCGTGATTATAAATATAACCATCTCTATCTCCATGATAGAACTTTTCTATGCCATTACTTGCAAATCCTGAAGTAATAGCGGGTGCTTGTATTCCTAATGTTTCTGACCATTCAAATCCTTTTGGTCTTAATACTCCTATGATACCCTTTGAAGTTGCTGAAGTATCAGAAGAAGTACTATAAAACATTCTATATTGTGATTTGTCTCTAATTACTACACTACTAAATTGTAATGTATTTTTTGCAGCTACTATATCATTTATAATAGGTTGTATTGCTTGGCTAATAGTTCCTAACTCAACGTCGCCAATTCTTGCTGTACCTGCTACTGTTCTAAAACCATCTGGTGCTAAAAATATTAAGTCACCAGCTATTTCTTGAATTGTTTGTCCATCTATACAACCTACGTTTTTTGTAACTGGAACTACAGCTACAGTGCTTGAATTGTTTATATTTATAAGTTTAAATATTGAGTTTTGACAAAAAATAAATAACTCATTACGGAAACTTTTTAAGCCTACAACTTTGTCTTCTAAAGTTACACTACCTGAACCGGTACCACTAAAACTATCTATGTCATTTGTTGCACTATAATAAATAGTGTTAGGTGTACTAGGGTCTCCAGCTACTACTAAGTGTTTATCATGTATAGTACAAAACTTAGCTGTTGTTGAACCACTAATAGTTATTTGACTAACAAAGTAAGTTCTAGAAGATAAGGCATCTCCTGTTCCTGTCATTTTAAATAAAAATGGTTTATTGTTACCACTCTTATCTGTTATAACTAATTCACCATAATCTGAAGTACCTTCATATAAAGCAAACTCACATTGGTCTAAACTCGTTAAAGATAGTTCACTTCTACCAGTAAATGTAGAATAATTATCTCCACTTGCAGATACACTAGCTTTATTTATTTGTAACCAACTTGTACCATCTTTACTAAAATATATATCATCACCAGCTACTGCAACTGCTCCGTCTGCATATACTGATAAGCCTTCTATATCATTTGAAGTATTTGGTCTTGCAGCACTTGCACCACCAAAAAGACTATAACCATTAATTCTTCTATAACCGCCTTCTATAGATACTTCAAAGTTTCTTAGCTTTGTTGCTAAACCCGGAGTTCTTAATAGTGCTAATGAGTTAGTAGACTTATTAAGTCCCCCTTCCATTGGCACACCAAAAGGTTGAGCTACTGACACTAGAAATATCTCCTGTCGTCTGTCATGTCTTTAGGTTGTGGATTTATTAAATTAGATTTCATGTGTCTTATATTTTTTTTATATTCATCTAAAGCAAAAGCAGCTTGTTGTAAATTATTTTTAAATTGATGTACATAATATCTAGCTCTAGCAGTTAATACATTGCTGTATTGCTCTGGCATAGGAATAGTATCATCGTGTGCTGATAAAGCTGTTGGTTTAGTAAAAGCATAAAAATGCACATTATAAACTTTATCTGGTATTGGACTTAAGCCAAACTTTCTATGGTCTGGACTTTTAATAACATAAGCAGGTTCTCCGTGTGAAGCATCTGAACCTTCAGCATCGTCTGAATTTTCACTGTCTCTATTATATCTTTTCCAGTCAGCTAAAGTTAAAAATCTTAAACCTTTAGAAACATAAGGAGAAGATTCTCCACTTACATTTATTGTTGTTAAATAAAAATCATCCCAATCTACTGATGAATAGTCTGTAGTTATACTTGAACTATCAGATTTTAATGTGTACCATCTTGTTCCTGCTACTGTTGCTACTGTTACATTCCCATAAAAAGGGTCTGTACCTCCACTAACTGCAGCAGCAAAAAAAGGTAATTGAGGTTCTTCGTTTGCGACATCAAATAACGCTTTATTTAGTGCGTCTTTTACAAAACCTTGAATGCCTGTAGCAGAAGGAAATGAAGCTGAAGTTAAAACAACCTCATTAAGTTCTCTTAATATTTCATTGCTTAAAGCTAAATATGTTGTTGCCATTATTTTTTATGTCTTTTTTGTATTTCAAAGTTTGCTTTTAAACTTGCTCCTTTATGTGGAACAAATTTACCAGTATGTTTCATAAGCTTGTAAGATTTACCGGACTTCATCCAGTGATAACCTTTAGGTGCTGATACTTTCATATTTAATTAGCCGAAGCTTTTGGACATTCACCATGACCATACTTAGGCTGTTCTGAAACTGAACCACCATACTTATATTCTCTTCTAGCGTGTTTATTACCGTCGTGTCCTGCTGGACCTCCGTGTTTATATGGCATTTTAGATTTACCGCCACCCATCATTTTTTTTCTTTTTCCGTGCATGTTTTTCCTTATAAAAATGGAAGGCTCCGAAGAGCCTCCCTAGTTAGTCTTAGTCAATTCCGTAGAATGCACCTACAAGAGCTTCACTTCTTAGTACTTTCGCACCGTATACATGAAGTCCTCTAACAATATCACCAAAAGATGATGGGTCTCTCAACACTTCAGTTGAAAGAATTGTATTTGCAGTTGCAACAGCTGAGATGTGACCAGCCATACATTTACCAGCAGCATTAGATGTGCTTGCAATGTTATTAGACTTGTACATATCAAATCCACGCAATTTACCGCTTGATACTAAGCCATTTCTAATTGAGCCTTGACCTGCGTTGAAGTCTACAGACAACAATTTAGAAGATGCTTGACCCAGAACTTCGTAGAAATCAGGACTTGCAACAAACCATCTACCTTCTTCAGGTACATTTTGTTCGTCTAAAAGTCTTGACATTCTAGCCATAACGTCTAGTGGGTCATGTTCACTTGTTCCAAAACCTATATCTAAGTTACCAGTACCATCAAATGTGCCAGCCGCTAGGTCAGTAGCGTTGTCACTACCTAACACGTGGTCAGGTGAAGATGATGATATACCAGAGAACATAGTTGCGATAACAGCAGCATCGTATGAATCTTTAAGAGCATACGCAGCAGAACTTGAAGCTACTTCTTTGAAGTTGACGTGTGACATATTAGTCTCAATATCATCTACAATGAATTTGAAAGCTTTAGCACTATCAACTACAAGAGTAAGTTCTTGGTCTGTTAGCTTTGTTGCTGTAGTATCGCTACCTCTTGTGTAATCAGACACAGAGATAACTGGTTCTTTAATAATCTTTACTGAATCTCCGAAAGCAGAAATTTCACCAGCATAGTCGGTGTTAGTAATAGCTTCTACTACCGAGGCTTTCCTAAAGAAGTTTAAAACCTTTTTAGAATAAACGGAAGGTAGGAAAAAACTATTAGCTTGTCCACTTACGGAGTTAGCAAAGTTGGCATTTGTATCTGTACTTGGTTCAAAATATTGAGCCATGATACTTCTCCTTTTAAGTTATTAATAGTTTATCTAACGATTCTGCCATCTTGCATAGCATCTGATATGTCTTTTTCGTACTTATCAAATTCTGCCATACTCATAGCAGCAATCTCCTGTTCGGACCAAACTTTATCCTGCTTTGGTTCAACACTTGTTGTTTTAGTTGAAACCATATCAGCAGCAGATTTAGTCCTAGAAGATGACTTTGTCTTTTTAGGAACATCCATTCCCATATCTCGCTTAAATAAATCTAAAGCACGAGAAGCTAAGTCGGCATCGTCAGTGTTTGAGTAAATCCAAGTTTGAATAGACTCAGGCTGTTCTTTTGCCCAACTATGAAAATCATCGCTATCTCTAATTTCTGCAAAATCAGGATGTCTTTGATTTAATCTTTTTTCTGCGTCTTTTTGTATTAACTCTTGTTCTCTTTGTTGGAGTTTACCAAGGCGTTCTTCAAGAACTTTTGCTTTGGACTCGCTTTGTAAGTGAGCAACAGTTTCTACAACTTCATAAACATCAGGATAATCTTTTTTAAACTTTTCAAGTTCTTCTTCAGATTTAGGAGCTTTATACTCAGTTCTATTTTTAGTAGCTTCGCCTATTAACTCTTGTTCTCTAACTTTAAACTCATTAAGTTTAACATCATAATGTTTCTTTAAATCATCATATCTTTTTTTATAGTTTGGTCGTTTATAAGGTTTATCCTCTTTAACTTCCAACTCTTCTGAATTTACACTTCCTTCAGCTTCAATATCATGGATATCTTTGCTTTTAAAAAGTTTATTTCTTTCAGAAGGTTCTTCAAAATAAAGACTCTCTGATGATACAAAAGATTTAACTTCTTCGTCGTGCCAATCTTTTTTAGCGTTATAAGGATTTGGCTTATCCTCTTTTTGGACTTGTTTAGTCATATTCTTTCCTCCTAATCAGGGCTTCATTTAACAAGGTAGCTGCGATGTCGACTTGCAGGGCTTGTCTTGTAAAAGGTCGCCTTTCGGTTTAAATAAATAACAAGGTGCCTACGCTAATAGGGTAGCCTTGCTACTTTAAGCTATTGGAAGTATCTATGTCTTGGGTCTAAAGGATTAGTAGCTACCATACCTTCTTTAATTTCATTAGGTATAGTAGACTCATCTGGTTTAGTACCAAAAACAGGAGAAGGTTTAACTTCTTCTGGTAGCATACCACCATTAGCCATTCCTTGTCTTGCATCTGCTCTAGCTTCAGCTTCTTTCATTACTGACATCAAAGTATCAGCTCCGATTTCTTTTGCAGCTTTTGCAGTAAAGACAAATTCTCCGTCAGATAACCTTGCAGGTATACTGTCGGATACGCCATTACCCGGACCCTCTACGAGTCCTGCTCCGGCAAATTCTTGAGCAACATCTATAACTTTATCAAAAAGTATAGCTAGTTCCTCATCTTGTTCTAGTTTTGTTTCTAGCATTACTTCTTCTTCATCAGTTAATGCTTCATCTAAAATAAAATCTAAATAGTCCTCTTCCATTTCCATATCAGGGACCATATCTTGTTGTTCTGTTTCTGTAGGCATTAGTTCAGACATTTGCATATCTACATCTCCACCTTCTTGTTTAGGTTGTCTTTCACTTTCTTCTTGAAGTTTTATTAAATTTGCATGCACAGAATTAAAAAATTCTTTATCATTTTTATAAGCAAATTCAGGAGAAACTGTAAATTGTACAAGAGAAGCTGGAGAAGGAGAGGCTTTTGCTAAAAGTTCTGGATTATCATACGCCTCTTTTATTTTAACTGGGTCGTCGTCAAAATATGTTCTAAGACTATACATATAAGTTTGGGCTTGTAGAAATTGTCTATTAGTTTCTTTAATTTCTTCCGGAGACATGTCTTCGACACCTCCGTTTGCAAAAACTTTTCTCATTTGCCTACGATTTATTTTTCCTTTCATTATTTTTCCTTTGCTCTACCTACATTAAGAGCAAACCAATCTATAACTTTATATGCTTTGCTTACTAAGTTGTCGTCGTGTGGTGTAGGTGTTAATGCAGCTATCATTGAACAGATTGAAACTATCCAAGGTACTACTCCTACTATTTTTAAAATTGTATCTAATAAATCTAACATTTAATTCTCCTCTGTTTTTCTATTTAAAGCTTCTTTAACCTGCAGGGGTAACTGCTCTAGGCGTACCAGAGAATTCACTTTCCCCTGCAACCGGAACATTTCCTGTTCCGATGTTGCCACCACCAGTGCCTGTAGGTCCAAGGTCTTGAGGTTCTGCAGGTGTTCCAGCAAGGCTTCCCATAGGTCCTTGTTCCCCACCAGCAAGTTCAGCTTCCGAGCCAACGTTTTGTCCAACATTTTGCATTCCTATTATTTGTGCCATTATAGCAGCTTCTTCTGGGTCATTGAGTATTTCATCAGGGTCCAAGTCTAAGCTGTAGGCAAGTTCACTAATTAATTTAGAAATCTTAACAAATGGTGCAATAGCTGGACTTTGTGCAGTTTGTAAGAACATAGTCAATCTTTGACTTCGTACTTCTTTCTGCATCAAGCTATTAGTACCTGTTGCTTTAACTTCTAAATCACCTTTCACATCTAGCGAGCCTTCAAAGAACTGCATGTTCCATTGAAAAAAAGCTTCGCCTAACGGTTTTAATAAAAAGTCATCAAGATTTTTGACAACAGTTTTTATATTTAAACTAGCAGCACCTAGTAACATAGACATACCAGAGGCAGTCCTTGTCATACTTTGTACACCAGTTTGACCGTGTGAATACGATGGTATGCCGGTCTGTTCGTCAGCAAGTTGTCTAAACTTGTCGAACATCATCATATTCTCTGGAGCAGTATTAGGAAACTTTAAACCGTGTATGGCTTGTCCCGGCATTCCAGCTTGTCGCCTGAATATTTTGCCCGGATATATTTCCATGCTCTGCCCACCAACTAAAGCTGATTCATCTACGTCAAAGACAAGTGAACCAGCCATCGCTAAATTATCAACAGCCATTCTTGCATGACCATTCATAATTTGTTGAGAATCATCCATATTCTCTGCTACTCCTATACCAAAGAAATTATATGGATTTCTTTCGTATGGAAAAGCATGATAAGGTAATCTATAAGGTGTAAATGGATTTATTACAGCTCTTAGTAGTTGATTACCGCAAACCCATGCGTTAATCTGTACCTCATCTAAATCATCTATACTATCATCTAATTCAATACCAACTTCTCTAGCATATTCGGCATCCATAATACCCCAATATTCGAGAACTTCAAAATTACTTTGGTATTCATCAACTCTAGTATCATCTTTTAATTGACTTTCAAAATCTTTTTCTGTGTAGTTAGGTCCTTCAGTTAAACAGTTTCTAATAGCATCTTCATTAAAGTAAGGCATATTACGAAGCTGTCTTAGTTGTGATTTGTTCATTTTATGTCTATGAACAATATATTCACATTCTTCTATACTAGTGCTAGAAGGGTCTGGGTAAAAATCCCAACAACTAACAAATTCTATTCTTGGTACTCTAACTTCTAATGGGTTATAGTTTCTTGCTCCATCTTCACCCATGTCCCATTTATTTAACTTTTTATTATAATTAAATGGTCCTTTAACTATTCCGGTGCCTAATAAAGCTGCTTCTAATAAAGCACTTCTTAATTCTGAAGAACCATTAGATTCATCTATTTGGTCATGGATAAGTTTTTCCATTCTTCTTGCAGCTTTTTGTGCCGGAGAGATTTCTAAAGCTTGTGGATTTGGGCTAAGTCCTTCAACTAAATTATCTTCAATTGAATCTTCTAAAGTTTCACTGAACATACCCTTACCAAAAGTAGCTCCCGGACTTAAAGTACGTCCATCACCTTCATAACCTACATCGTAAAGATTATCAATTCTATTACCTATATCATCTGGTAAAGAATTTTCAAGACCGACTTGAGGATTATTTATATCTAGGTGAGCATGTTCTAATTCACCTTCAGGTATTTTAGTTTCTTGAATACCAATCGGAAACTTACCTGTGCCAAAAATAACATCTACTAATTGCCCAAAAGCTGCTAAGACTTTTGTTTTAGTTATCTTGACAAAAATTCTAGATTTTTCTGAATCTCTAAATTTAACTGATTTATTATAAAGACCTCTGTAATTTTCGTAAGATTGTAACCATCTTTTTTCATCAGAGTTTCTAGCTTCTTCGGCTTGGAAAAAACGGCTTTGAATAATACCAACTAAGTTTTGTTTCTGGTCTAGCTCTAAAGTTAAATTCTTTCCAGCTTCGCCTTCAACATCTTCATAAATGTTGTCTGCATTTAAAAATGTATTTTCGTTGTCTGCCATTTACCTTAATATCCAAATTTTGAATCAGCAGGACGATGCATCTCTCTTTTTAGTCCTCTAATTCTTTCTAACGGACTATCTACTCTTGGTCTGCTCATTATTAAATAACGTAGAGCATCATAAGCGTGGTCCGAAGCATGTGTATCTACATCCTCCGGATTAGTTTTAGACAAAGGTATGGACTGTAATTCTCGTATTAGATTTGGGCAAGTATTAAATATCTGTAACCTTGGTCTACCGTTTTCTTTTATTTTCAGGAACTCATGTACTTGAATTTTACCTTGAATCCTGTTCTTATCAGCTCGTCTTAATTTATGACCAGCCTTAACTAAGGCTTCTCCAACAGTAGGACCAGTAGTACCGGTTCTAGCCCATGCGGCAGTATCTAATACACCCGGGACCGATAAAGGGTCCTCAAGTTCCATATTCCCTATTATACTGCCTAATTCTTCACCTGTCAAGCCTTTTTTGTATAATTCACGGTATATTATTAAAGTTCCATCATTTATGTCTATAGCACCCCATAAACAACAAGACTCAGCTGCATATCCATAGTCAATCCCTTTAACTCGTTCCCAGTGTACAGGAATCTGAAAAGGAGTAACAATATGCTTAGTATTATCAAACTCTACAAAGGCTGCACCTTCGGCAACATCCCAGTTTCCTTCTAGTAATTGTCTTCTTTGAATAGGCGGTAAAGACTTTAGCATCTGCTCATAAACACCATCTTTAGCTAAGTAAGGGTTGTCTACTAATTTAGCCGGAATAAACTTTCTGGTTAAACCATCTGCACCTAAAAAAGATTTATTATCTTCATAAGGTTCAATATATCTTTTCTTTACCCAAGACGCACCGGCTCCACCGGGGTTAGCTGTACATCTTAAGTAAGTTTTAATAGAAGGGTCAGTGGTCCTTAGACGAGAAGCAAGATAATTCCAACTAAACTCCGTAGGTAGATGTGTGATTTCATCAAAGCCAATCCAAGAATAGGCTTGACCTTGGTATCTATACACATCGGCATCTCGTTCTAAGAACCCAAATTCTATTTTAGCACCACTAGGAAAATTCCACAACTTCTCTACTTCTCTAAACTTAGCACCGGGAAATGCTTGGGGGTATAGTTCACGAGATTTATCAATCATCTCACGAAGTTCTGGCATAGACCTTCTTAATATTAAAGCACGATGAGCTTTTTTATGAGCATACCTAAGAGGGTCAACTAGCATGGCATAAGATTTACCACCACCAGCAGCTCCGCCATAAAGTACATCTTTTTCGTCAGCAGCTAAGAAATCTGTTTGTGGTCCTTCATTGGCATGAAAAACAACATTAGCTTCTTTTAACTGTTCTTGAACATCTTCAGGTACTTCAGATAATTTATTTTCAGTAACAACATTAGAAGTTGTTTGTTCGGTAGCTTTTTTAATAACTTCTTCTTGAGCTTTGATAGTTTGCTCTTTATTATATAAAGCTTTTTTTTGTTTGGCTAATTTCTTTTTACGCTGAGCAATTTTCTTTTTATGTTGTTCAGCTAGTGAAGGGTCTGAATCTAGATAATTCTTGAGGGCAACATGAGAAATGCTACGCCCTGCTTCTTGAGTAATTAAACGAGCAGCCTCTCTTAGAGAATACTTTTGTTCGCTAACGCCTTGTAGATATTTTTTTAAGGCTTTGAGTTCTTTAGGTATGGGTTTGAGATAACCCTTGATGTCACTTAGTTCGTAACCAAAAGGAATAGTGTGACTTTTTCTTACTAGGTAATCTTTTGGTATGTCTTTCATAATCTTAAAAGCTGGGTCTTCCAGACATTAAGATGGAATAAAACATCTGGAAAACCTCTTACGCTGACTCAGTCTTTCGACTTCGTGCCTTTACTAAAGATAGCATCCCAGTTTTCTTCAAACTTTTTTCTATCTTTAATTGGTCGTTGTTTAGAACCTTTACCTAAAAAGGTTCCGCTTTTTAATTTTACCGGTTTGTCTTCTCTTCCTAATAAAGCCATGTTATTTCTTTTTCTTGACTAAATCTTTATGTACCATTGTATAGGCTTCATTCTTTGCTGTAGTTTTATCGTCAGCTATATATCTACCGTTTGCATCACGGGTTCTAACTTTTACCCAGCCAAAGAAATTACCAACTTTTTCCCAAAAATTCATTTTCTTTTCCTACCACTTTACCTTATTAGCCCAATATGCTGCAGACATTTTACCTCTGGCAATATTCTTAGCATGTCGAGCCTTGAAACTTTTACGTTTAGCTTTCATTCTATCAGACTCACCCTCTTTAGGTTTGCCCGCAGTCTTAGCTCCCTTCTGTCCAAAACGTATAAGTTTAAGTGTATGTCCGTCTTGAACAAGAACCACGTGTGATTTAGTTTTATGACTGGGAGTTCTTTTAGGTTTATTAACTCCTGCTAGTCCGTGTTTCTTTAATAAAGATGCTTTTCTGTTTTCGTGTGCCATTATCCTACTCTTCTATATTTTCTAGTTTTTTTCGCAATACTCTTCGGTTGCTGAGAATGTTGCTTACCTTTACGAGTATCTGCTCTTTTCTTTCTAGTAGTAGCAGCATACTCTGCTGAACTTAAAGATTCACGGGCTGCTTTAGGCAGATAACGTTCTCCAGTTTCACTAGATTTTTTACCCGACTTAGTTCCCCAGTCTTGTTTAGTCCAACTTCTAAGACTTCTTTGTGACTTTTTTAGTTCTGACATTTCTTTTTTTCTTAGGTTTTGGTTTAGTAAAACTAAATAAATTCTTAAACCAAGCTACCATATCTTTCCAGCCAAAATACATTATTTGTATCCTCCTCCTTTTGCTTTATACTCTTTAGCCAACATCTGAGCTTTTCGAGCTGACCATTGCCCAGCTTTACCGCCCTTCGTACCAGCTTTAATCTTATAAAAAAGACGCTTACGCAGAGCAGGCTTAGTATAATTACCAGATTTATTAACTGTTGACTTCCGCTTCTTGTTCGGCATATTCTACATCTATCGTTTGTTTTTCAGGGAGAATAAAGATTCCACCCTGAACATTATGGTTGACATCAACCCTTTCTGTTTTCCCTAGTCCAACTCTATCAAGAACTGTTTGAGCAGCTTGTAGTTTTACATTGGCTTGAGGTATAGCGTCTGCAGCTGTCATAACTTCAACGAGCTTAAAAGCTGCTTTAGGTGCTTCCCTTGCAAGTACATTCGAGGCTAATTCGACTATTTCTTCTTTTAAACTCTTTATTACTTGGTAGTGATTTCCTGAGTATCCAGCAAGTTCCGCAGATAGTTTTAAATCTCCTTGGGTTTCAAGGATATTATCTAAAAACAATTGTTGTTTATCGGTTAATTTTCTATTAGCTGGTAAATTACTCATATATCTTATTATAGAACTTTCTCAAGTTTTGTCAAGAGTTAATTTAAAATACCAATAATTAGGGTAAGGTATTGACAAAAACAAAAACCAAGTGTATAATAACATTGTAGGTCGCCCGGGTTAAATAGTAACCCAGAGAAACTACTTCTAAAGTCTCAACAATCCCCCTCAGATACTCTCCCAAGGTTTATTAAGCCCTGATAAGTTACACTGGAGCCGAACTAACCTACTGTCTTAACACTGTAAAACTTCTAAAAATGTAGAAGCACTACATATATACCCAC
>TARA_R100000808_G_scaffold25076_1_pt1 | contig 13875 bp, 11 predicted proteins | sample TARA_R100000808 | Tara Oceans TARA_R100000808 (sample SAMEA2622852) | marine metagenome | biome: marine biome (ENVO:00000447); feature: marine epipelagic mixed layer (ENVO:xxxxxxxxx); material: "saline water (ENVO:00002010), including plankton (ENVO:xxxxxxxx)" | depth 140 m | reverse complement strand
TCTGCCCCCATTTTCTGAGCGCGTTCAATACCTGCCATTTCTTCTGGTGTTAAAACTTGTTTTTCTTCTTGTGATTCTTCCAAATCAACATTAATTTCCGTCATTCAGTTTTGTCCTTGTTAAAACCTTATAAAACTAAAACTATTTTTAGTATCTTAGTATACACTCGTCCATACGAATTGTAAGGTCGATAGGTAATACTTCACTTGATGCCATATCATAATCACCAAAAGTGGCATCGGTAATAAAAGCACCTCTGATTTCCCATCTTTCTACAGCTGCACCGACAGGATCAAGGGCGATTAGGTTAAAGTTCTTCTTGTAAAAAGCTGCATATCCATCTCTGCCAGAAATTGTTTCATGTGCCAAACGAGCCCATTCCATAACCTTCTGTGCTGCTGAAGGAGCAATAGGATCGTGAAGTCCGATAGTCATTGTATTCCACTCAAACTTACCAGCCAAATAGCGCTTAGTGTTCAAGTAATCAATCGTAACAGTTTCCTGTGTGAAAGATGGCCGTGAAGCTGTTCTAGCAATATAAGCTGGAAGCGTATCATCAGTGAACTGAAACAAAAATCTATTTTGTCTCTTAGGTTCAAAGGTGTCCGCCAGCATCGCATTAACTTCAAAAGGCTGTGGCATTCTAAATCTCCATCTTCATTTTTATTTTAATAAACATCCTACAATAAATACACTACTCAATAAAAAAATATAACAGGATGGGGCCGAAACCCCATCCCATTAAATCATTTACTCACTAAAAGCTGCGCCGTTAGGTGTGACAGTAAAGTCAAAGATAACGATTTCAGCTGCGGTGGTGGGCTTCAAGAAAATCTTACCCTTGATAATGTTTCTATCAATCAAGTCTGGTGTAGTAGTGGTTTCATCCAATACTGCTCTAAACTCGTTAACACCGTTAGCGGCTTGTACGCTAGAAAGATAGTCATTAACCTGTGTCAATAGACGCTCTCTTGTAGCAACAGAGTTGGGTTCAAAAATGAAGAGTCGTGAGAAACCAGCAATAGTCTTACGAACTTCAATCATCATACGGCGAACATTAACTCTATCCAATACCGATTGCTTAACCTGTAGAGTCTTCTGACCGAAGATAACAATACCTTGGCCTGGGAAGGTTGCAATTGGGTTGACATTGTTCGTATAAAGGTCGTCACGTTGACCTTGAGTAAGCCTTCTTCTAACCTCTAATACCTCATCCAAACCACCACGATTGAAGCCAGCAGGTGCAAACCAAGGCTGAGCAACTCTATCGTTGAATGCGTAGGCACCCATTACAGCTACTGATGGGGGAACCCAAACGAGCTTATCATTATCAATGTCGTTAATACGAACCCAAGGATAATAAGTAGCACCGTAGTTAGAGGTATACTTAGCAGCTTCTGTCTGAGCGTTTGCAACCGATAGAGCCAAACCAGAACCAGTAGCGGTTGTATCGGCAATATCAATAATACCAAATGCGTCTGCTCTTGTTGAACACATGTCCAACAGACGGTCAGTTAGTGAACCGCCGGCAGAAGAAGTAATACCAGGCATCGCAATGAGATTAAAGTCAACCTCATCGGGGTTAGAAAGAATTTTAATAGCTGTATTAAAGTCACCCGACAATGTATCAGTGCCAGTTGACTGCTCTGTTTCCAACTGATTCTTACGAGGATCAAAACCATCCCAACCACCAAACATAGGTACAGTAAATCTTACCTTATTAGTAGTAGAAAAGTTACCAGAGTTAGAGCCAACCTGATCAACGTAAGTATATTGGGCTGAAATTGAAGTATTAGTAGCACTAGAAGCTCCGCCAACATCATCACTATTAGCAAAGATTAGAATACCATGATCAGCACTAGTAGTACCAGAAGCTGAAGTTACGGTCTTCTTAAGTCTGTCACTAATGCTTTTTCTACCCATATCATCAACACCAATAAAGATACGACCATCAACAGCACTATTAGTGTTCAAGTGGTTAGTTTTCATTGGAAGTGCCGCGGCACTTAGAGTTTGACTACCAGTAACACCAGCATACATATTAGTACTAACACCCTTGAAACCTGCAGGTCTTGCAGCTTCAGGTGCTTCAGCAGCCATAGTGATTCTTACATACTGTGACTTATTAGGATAGTCACCGTTGTACAATACTTCTGGAGGATCTTGAGAAAGATCGAAAACGGTCTCTCTATCACCAATAACCCTAGCAATATAGTTTTTGCTATCGGGGTTAAGAGTAACGTCTGTGAAAGTTTCCAATACAATAGGATTCTCATCCGTATCATTAGCTTGTCTTACGGCTACAGTAAAAGCCGGATAAGAGCTAGCTGAAGTTTTGATATCTACATGAGAAATAGCAATCTTATATTGGTTATTAGTATTACTACCATCAGCAAGAGCAGTGAACTTAAATAGTTCATGCACTGTACCAGCAAAGTTCTGAGAAACAACATAAGGCGTACCTGCGGGAGCAAAGCCACCTGTTACTTCTTCAAATGCATCAGCAAGAGCGCTAACACTTGACCAGTGACCACGACCACCAGCATCACCAGATATAGTAGCACCATCGGGTGGAGTTGAATAAGTAAGAACAGAATCTACATAAAAAGCAGTAAATCTATCACCATTATGTGATTCAATAGGATCAGTACCTAATACTTTCTCAATATAGCCAGCATCAGAAGGAACTAGTGAAAGACCTTCTACTACATCTGAACCAGCAGATAATGAGAAATCCCCATGATTACCACTAAGACAAATATCACCAAGCCCGCTAGCTCTTCTTCTAATAGTAGCATAAACTGTATTAGATGAAGACAACCCAGCCGATGCTGTCTGTCCTTCGATACCAACATTAGGAAATGCAATGACACCAACCTGACCAGCATTAGCGGTATTCTTACCAAGAACCCTAACTACTGTAAGAGGTGAGCCATTTCTGAGATAGGATTTAGCAGCATAAGGCATATACTTGGTGACATCTTGACCACCAAATGTATTCCTAAACTCACTAAAATTATTTACCCGAATTGGCCTAAACGCAGGACCAGATACAGTACGACCTATTAGGGCAGCACCAATCGTACCAGCACCAGCGGGTACAAAAGTATCATCAATTTCCTGAGTATAGACGCCGGGCGAGACAAAGACTTCGGCCATCTATTTTCTCCATCTATAAATGTTATAAATCTGTATAAATCTTGAGACTCATGGAGTCATAAAAAAGATATACATAGTTTTTTGTTCGTGTAGAGAGTTAAACTTTAAACAATTACAAAATAACCTATAAAACTCCTAAAATAAATATGAAACAAAAAAACGCTAAAACATCTATAGATGGAGAAAAATGGGTTTTAGAGAGCCACCTCTTCTTCTTCAATTGCTTCTTCAGTAGCGACCACATCATCCACAGAAGGCTGCTCTTCACCGGTGATGCTTTGAATAAGCGCATTAGCATACTGCAAAGCGCCAGCATTTGTAGCCAAGTTATTACGAACTGCCGCCAACTGTTCCTCAAGCTGAGTGCGAGTAGCGGTCAACTGAGATACAGCTTCGGTTAGCTGCTTCTGCTGATCTTGCAAGGTTTCCAAACTTACAGAATTATTATCTGCCATTACTTCCTCCTTTTGTTATTTAAAAAATCCATCGGTATTCGATAGTATTCAGTACCATACTTATCATAACCAGCTTTAAAAGCTTCGTATGCTTCTTCTAGCTTACCAATAAACTCCGCAGATACTCCAAGATAATAGTAACTTTGGTAATCATCTGGGAATCTACGCAATCTATCTTTCGCTAACTTATAATAATAAGGTGCCTTAACCTTCATATTTAGCTTGCCCCAATGATGTATAACCAAATCTGTCTTTATATACTTTAATTTCGCCCTACTTAAAGAGTTATAAAGTGTTTCATGCGTATTAAACTCAAAAAATATTCTTGGGTCGTTACGAAACAGCCGAATACAGCCATCATCAACTGCGTTAGTAAAACCTTTGTATTCTTCTACCTTCTTAACACCAAATTCTTCCCGTCCTACCGGAAGATATCCTCGTTGATGAATTTGAAAGGCATCTATACCCTCCATCTTAACTGCTCTACTTATTTTTTCTAAGTTCTCCGAATCTATTTCCTCATCCGTATCCATGCGAAAGATCCAGTCAGATTCAACCAACCTTAAACCTGCGTTAAGTGGAGCAGAGTAATCATCGAACCACGGGAAATAGAGAACCTTGTATCTACCGCTTTGCTTAACCTGCTTGTTGCCCGTGATTACGATGACTACTTCACTTACTACACTCTCTACTGCTTTAATAATAGTTTGAACAGATTTAAACTCGTCCTTACACATTATCAATAGAGCGATGGACATATAGCTTACCCCCAGTGCCTTTTACTATGTTTGTTTTAGTGTTTCTATAAATTTCATCAGACATGCTCTTACTAACTACATCAATAGTTCCGAGCTGCTGTGTAGAGAGATGCGCCACAATGTCGCCATACACTAACGCCGGTAGATATGCCTCCCCCTGCCACCGCGCCATATACGACACGAACCCTGCTAAAAAAGAATCGCCAGCACCAATACTATCTATAAAGTTATTATCCTTATCTTTAGTAAATATAACATTTACACCCAACTCTTTAATGTAAGCTACACAACCTTTATCACCTAAAGTTACAATAACATTAGAACCTGTTTTTTCAAAAATATCTTTTGAAATCATTGTAGAGTCACCATTACGATACTCTACTTTCATAAAATCTTGAGCTGTTTTTAAGTTAACTTTCAACCAATCTATATTGTTATGAGAGTCCCAAATATGATTGGTATCAACGAAACTAATAGCTCCCTTAAGATGACATTCCTCCCTTATACGAACAACATCAGATTTTTTTATAGTTCCCTTATGGTAGTCAGAAACAATAACAAAATCTCCATGTTCTATGCTATCTATACACCTATCAATAACGCTTTCATCATATCCTACTCCATCATTTACATCTTCCCTTAAGAAGAATCTATCGTCTACATAATGTCTTACTTTCGTAGGATGGTCAATCCAGCCGGGAGGAAGTTCATCAAAGCACCCAGTATAAAAAAACTGAACCTCTTTGCCGCATAAAGATTCAATGTTACGAACAAGATTGCCGGCCCCGCCATTTACAGACTTCTCTTCTAGTAACTCTACCACAGGAGCATTGTCATTAGCAGGGTCGGTTCTTGTTTGTTTATAAAACCTATAGCGATCAATCAAATAATCGCCAACTACAATTATTTTCACTTGGAAGCTTCGATACTTACCTTGCGATATTCTGTCAATAGCTTCTTAAGTTCAGTAGCAGCCTTACGAGCGCGAGTTCCAGCAGCCTTGTTACCCGCTGCATTCTTTTCGTGATTAGCTTTGAACTCTTCCAAAACTGCTTCAATCTGATTATATGAATCCTGTACTGCCATTTAATCACCTCCTTTGGTAACGTAATAATTCTCTAACACTAAAGCATCAATGTTAGAGTTAGTAAATGTTCTTACTGCATCTCTTGGTGATTCCACAATCGGCTCTCCACCAAGATTAAACGATGTATTTAATAAAACAGATACTCCTATCTTATCTTTAATACATTTTAGTAAATTATAAACTTTACTGTTTTGTTCTTCATTGACCGTTTGTATTCTAGCGGACCCATCTTCATGTGTTATTCCCGGTAGATTATCAACTTTTACCTTATAAGACATCAACATATATGAGTTAGCGTCAGTTTCTAAAAGGTCGAAATAGTTGCTGGCTTCGTCTTCAGCAACGATTGGAGCATAGGGTCTCCATGGCTCCCTATACTTTACAAAGTCGTTTAGATGGGATTTGGCAAGCTCCCAGCAGGGGTTGGCGAATATGCTTCGGTGGCCCAGTGCGCGAGGCCCATATTCGCTGGCTCCTTGAAACCATCCTACTACTTTATTATTAGAAATGTCTTCAGCTACTCTATCAAGTAGCTCATCATCAGCTAGCTTCTCGTAAAGCATCTTCTATTTCCTCATCGTTATAAAGTTTACCTGTGAAACCCAAATAATCATCCATCGTTATTACTTTTTCTTTTTGAGATACTTCATAAAGCGCTCCACCAAAACACAAACCCGAATCATTAGCAGCTGGAAAGATATGAATGTCTTTGAAAAAGCCGGGTCGCCAACGAGACTTTAGAAGAGCTGCATTAGCTAATACATTCAAACCACAACCGCCACCTATACAAAGATAAGGAGCCTTGATGGTTAGAGTAGCAAAAAACTTTATAAGTATTTCTTCAAACTGATGTTGTAGCCATGCAGAAACATCTTTAGCGTCATACCTATCTAGTTGTGCGTCAGTAGGCATTTTATGGTCATAGATGTAGGGAAAATAAAAACCATCATTGTTTATCTTAAACAAGTCTGGTAAATCAATTTTATCTTTATTTCCATAAGCAGATAACCCCATTATTTTCCCGGGAGCTGTTTCCATAAAAACATAAGGATTATCAATAGATTCTGCTTTCTTTGACTCCATTTTGCTATAACACCAACGAGAGATGTTATTATAAACTTGACCTAGATTGAAAGTAGTATGTTCTTTTACTCCATTGATAGAATGATAAACCACATAAACACCTTTTTGTTTATCTCCTATCGCATAAAGTCCTGTTTCATAACCACCGCCAGGAAAACTATTACCCGCTCCATCAAAAGTAAGAATACTTGCCTTCTCAAAAGGACTGGTATAAAAAGTAGCACAAGCATGAGCTTGATGATGGTCACAAAAACTTACCTTTGCTTGTGGAAACTCTCTACTCAATACATCTTGGATAGCTGTATGCCTAGAAGGAGAATGAACATTCTCTACATACACTACTATATCTACTTCATCCCTAGTGATTTCTGCTTCATCTAAAACATAGTCAATAGATAGGTCGGGAAAGTTGCCATCATACTTTTCTCTAGTAAGTCGCTCTTCACTAATAGTAGAGACATGGGTTCCATCAACCCATAATGAAGCGCCAGCAGAATGAAGCCATGCGTCATCGGGTGCCCAACCACAGCATCCATAAAGACCGATTATTTTCATACAGTTTTCTTTTCTATCAAATAATTTTCCAATACCAAAATATCAATGCCTGTCTTTGAGAAACAAGCTATAGCATCCTTCGGTGATTCAACAATAGGCTCACCCTTATCATTGAATGAAGTGTTGATAATGATAGGTATACCCGTCTTTTTATCGAAAGCTTTCACAAGAGAATAGAGTCTTCCGTTATCTTCCTTTGTGAGCGTCTGTACCCTTGCTGTGGCGTCGATATGAACACCCGAAAGTATTTCCTCAGGCCTATTACATAAGACACTATACAACATAAATGGCGAAGCCTGACCATTTAGTTGAAACCACTCTTCCGCATTCTCTAATGGCACGACAGGAGCGAATGGTCTAAACTCTTCACGGTGCTTTACCTTATCATTTAGAATACCTTTGTTATTAGGATTACGAGCATCAGCAAGAATACTTCTGTGACCCAAAGCTCTTGGTCCAACTTCACTACCACCTTCAAACCAACCGACTATTTTACCTTCAATAATGTAGTCAGCAACCTTATCAACAATCTCTTTGCTTTCCAATCTTTCATAGGGTAACCCACTATCCTTAATAGCCGTAAGTATCTCATCACCAGAATACTTTTTACCACCCTCAAAAACTTCTTTTACACTATGAATCTTTTTCTTGCTTACTGATTGTTCTACTTCGTCCTTCTTATTCTTCTTCAACTGATTAGATAGAAATACTGCTCCACCAATACACAACCCATCATCGCCAGCAGCAGGTGCAACAAATACATTATCAAATAAGTTACTATTCAAAATCTTTCCATTACTTACACAGTTCAAAATAGTCCCACCAGCAAGACATAGATTTTTAGAAAGATTACCACCCGTCTTTGCCAACTTCTCTACCATGTTGTGTATTCCTTCTTCTAACACAGCTTGAGCGGTGGCAGCAATGTCTTGTGATTGTTTACTATCCCAATCATCCTTGTCTAACCATTCTGCAGCAGCTTTTCCACCTTCACCTTTTAGTTGTGGGTAAAATACTCTATTATCGGGGAAGTTTTTGATGCCAGCCCTTGAAATAGTGTGCAGATACATGTCCCCGTGAAAGACATCGCCCATTTGGACTACACTTGGCCAGCTGAAATCTTTATAATCCTCAAAAGGTGTCCCATACGCAGCCAATGCCATCACCTTGCCAGCATCAGTTAGAGAGGGCCAGAAGCCCAAATAATCACAGATTTGCCCATAATAAGACCCAATTGTGAAGTCACCGCCTCTACGCAACGGCCTAAAAATTGTGTTCTTATCGTCAAAGTAATAAGCGGAATGATTTGCCCCAACATTATCAGCAAAATCAACTGAAAGGCAAATAGCATCCTTATATGGAGACATAAAGTAAGCGTAAGCACAATGACTAAAATGATGATCCAAAAAGAAGCAGCGTTTGGTTTGATCCCCAACAGAGAAGTTATACATTCCTTGTGCCACCATAGCACTATTCTGCGCCAGCTGTCGCCACTCCTGTTCTGAAAATTCTATACCATTATCATTTGTTATTGAGAAGTCCTCTTTAGTTTTATCAAATAGCTCTTCACCTTCTAAACCACGGTCCCAGAAATAATTATTCACAGAGATAACATCAATATCATCAAACTTCATGTTTGCTTTATCTAAAACATATTTGATTGTTCTTTTGGTGACGCCGCGTTCTTTTTTGAAACGGGTAAGCCTTTCAGTTGCTAATGCTGCTACTAACTTCCCATCTTTTACAACACAGGCACTGCCATCATGCCCAAAGTTTAGTCCTAAAACATTGATTGCCATCGTAGCTCCTATAGGATTATTTTATTTTTATTGTCTTCCTTATTTAGTGTTGATTCTAACTTTTCTACTTCTCGCAGCACTTGTTTTACTGTTATTGACTTCATACAGGAATAACCTCTGTCACATACCCAACTTTGCCCCTTCGGGTTTACATCAAACACTGAAGGTCGCCAACAACCAATAATGTCACAGCTACTTTTATTCCAAATGTTGATGTTATGCTCATGCCCCCACACATTCGGGCTAACACTACCCCACAACACAATGCCTCTCTTTTTGATAGCAGCAGCAAGGTGAGGAACATTATTATCAATGCTCATAAAGAACTTACACTTTGGATGCTCTAACATTTGCAGAATAGGATTGAGGTTGTCTACCTTTATACTCTGCACATTAGGTATGTCTGGATTGTCTTGACCATTAGATACTTGAACAAAAGAGTATTTACTTTTTAGCTTATCTACCAGTTCAGCCCAACGCTGTAAAGACCAAACCTTGAATGTTCTATAGTTGATGGGTTGAGCATAATCTTGTGGGTTTCTATCCATTCCTAAATGTAACAATACAACTGGTTTAGAAGTAGACCTCATAAAACTGGATACTTGATTGTTTTGTTCCGTAACCTTGAGCATAGGTGGGCCACCATCATACTCTAAACCCATTACCTTCCCATAATGATGACTAATAAAGCTCTTTTTATCATTCTTGTATTTATGTTGATGAATAAGTTTGGTAAGAGCAAAGCCATACTCAATAGAGTAAGCTCGTTCCCAGTTATTATTGAGAAGTTCCCACAACTCTAACTGATTAGGGATTTTACTATTTTTGAACTGCTCCAACCAGTGTGTAAAGGTTGGGTGTTCCATACCGGCTTCGCCTATACTCCAAAGACCAGGATCATTGGGATAACCACCATGACCTTCGGGAATCTGAATACCATAAACTTGTTGGTTAGATAAAGCAGCAGAAACCATATGCCCTATAAGAGTATTATCACATACTAAAATAGGATGCGTATTACCATCTTGTTTTCTTTTGCGGATAAGAGTGCGAATGAAAGCAGTTTGAAGAATCCTTGCTCCCATACCGCCCTGAAGAATAAGAAAATAAACCTTATCTTTTGGGCTGCTAACCTGTATTTGTTGATTCTGTTGCTGATTCATAAAACCCTTTGTATAGAAAGATTATAATGGATACACTACTATAATCTTAATCTAAGAACTGTTTATTATAAACCCGCCTCTTGGTCTTTTTATCAAACGCGTTATGCTTTCGCGATGGACTACTCTAGCATAGTCACATTTGTTTTCACAAGATGTAGCAATAATACAATCTTTGGGCACTTGATTGCCATACTGCGATATTCTTCTAATAGATAAATCAGTAAGACCTTGTGTTTTATTGGTGGTGATTATTTCCTTTTCATTGAGTTGAAAATAATCACCCGCCAAAGCTAATACTTTTTTTATTCTCTTTTCAGTATTACCATAGATGTATAAAACAAAATCACCAATCTCTATGTCTTCAAACTCAAAATCTACAAGACCATCAACTTGTTCTCCATGAGATAACTCTGGCTCTAAACAAGTTCCCTCTAAGGTTATTCTAGAATACCTCGTCACCATTATGAAATAGTGCCACTAGATTTCCAGAAGGTTATGAATACAATACCAGCACCGCCATTTCCTCCGGCATATCCTGCGCTTGAGCCTCGACCTCCACCACCTCCACCAGAACCTGCGCCACCGGCCTGACCGGCTTGATCCGTGTTACCGCCGTTGCCGCCTTCTCCAACCATAGAAGCACCACCGCCACCACCCCAACAGCCTCCACGACCTCCAGGGTAACCTGCTGTACTGCCTCCATTACCAACGCATCCACCCTGAGTAGCGCCAGCACCACCACCTCCTCCAATACCTCCTTGCATCCCAGCTCCGCCGCTAATTGCATTTACATCATTAATAGTCACAGGAGAAGCGTTGGCCAATCTACCAGCATCGGTAGCTGCGAGAGAATCACACACGCCGCCTGCCCACCAACAACACAACTCATGTTGGGTACCCTCATTGTTCATAGGTTTGCCGCTGCCTCCACCGAAACCACCCATCGACCCGGTGTTTGAAAATGCCATGCCACCACATTGACCGCCCCAAGCACAAGCAATATTTCCGACGCCGCTAACACAAATAAAGCTGGGCTGACCCCATCCATCACCACATCCACCAGAATGAGTAGTACCACAAACTCCACCAGCACCGGCTCTAACACCTAACTCATTGCCAGGCGCAACCATAAATGCTCTTTCATGCATAGAAGTTCCTGCTCCGCCACCTCCACCACCACCACAACTATCACAACCGGCACCGCCAGCGCCACCACCAGCAACCATAGTAACAGTTATTCTACAAACTCCAGTTGGTACAGTAACATCAGTTGCAGTATTTCCACAAATACAATAAACACCCGCAATAGATTGAGCAGCTGCAACTTCATTATCCACATAAGTTTTATTAGCAATATCAGTACCAGCAGTAGGAGCATCAGCAACAGTTGCTCCTCCGAAAGTTCCTTCAGCCCCACAAACAACAGCAGATACCAGACAAGTAGCTGCATGAGCTACACCCTCAACGTCCAAAAGATGAGAAGGAGTCGCAGTACCTATGCCTACTCTATCAACACTAGCATCTAACATAAACAAGTTAGCCTCTGTATCACCTTCCATTCTTACATCGAAATCGCCGCCAGCGTCATTAAAAATAACATTACCACCTTGAACATCCAATCTACCGCTGGGGTCATCAGTACCAATACCAACATTAGTAGCATAATATATTTCAGGACCACTAATACAAGTCCAATAACCACCAGGGCCAAATGTTAATGTATCGCTACCATCAGTGCAGATAACCTCACCTGCACTACCATCAGCCGCTGGCAGTGTATAAGCATTATTTATTTTTACTGCTCCGCTATTTACTTCTATTCTTGAGCCACCAGAATCACAAACCAGTAAGGCTGCAGCGGATGCTGCATTGGCACCTACATGAAGTGTATGTGCAGGAGTTGTGGTGCCAATGCCAACATTATCGCCAGCGGATAACTCTTTGTAATAAGCATCTTGACCATTCATTGTCCATACATCATCTGTAACACCACCACCAGAGAATGTTTGAGCATAAACTGTACCTGTAGTGCAACTATCACCTTGAACTTTGAAAATAACATCACTAGTTGTGGCGGTTCCTATACCAACACACCCAGCACTAGTAATAGTTACTCTTCTAGTATTGTTTGTCCAAAAACCTAATTCAGCCGTAGTTGCTGTGGCTAAATGTAACCCCGCAGATGCAGTAGAGTCAGCTTGAAGCAATACACCATCAGCTATTTTTTGATTAGCAGTAGTAAAAGAAGAGCTATAAGCGCCAAGAAAACCACTAGACGTATTAGTGTTAGCTGTGAAAACAGATGCTGCTGCTGCGCCAGCGGTTTCGTTAAGAACTTTAATTGTTGATGCTGCGTTTTGATCTATATGTGCTGTTAGAAGATTGTTTGTGCCAGGGTCATTAGTCCCTATACCAACACAAGAGCTAGTAACATAAACAATATTTGTTCCCGATGACCAAAGAGAAGCGCCACCACCCGATACACAAGCAGCAGTTATTGTGCCTGTAAAACAAGCATTACCTTGAACTCTCAAAGGAACGCCAGGTGTAGCAGTACCAATACCTACATTTTGACTAGCGTCAATATAAATAGCATTTGTTCCATCAGCGCTATTGAGTTTTAGAATACCACCAGACTCTTTTGTTCCTACTTCCATCGTAGTAGTGCTTTGAGTGTGTTTTATTTCTGCTCCTAATGCATCCGAAGCAGAGCCAAAAACCAATGACCCTGCGTTTGCGTCAGGAGTAAGAATTGAGATACCGCCAGCAGCATTATTTTCTACAACCAGATTACATGCCCCAGAACCAGCTGCTACCGAACCTGCTGTTCCAGCATGAATATGAAGTAAGCCATCGGGAGTTTGAACACCTACGCCTATGCACCCACCACTTGTAACAGTAGCTCTTCTAGTGCTATTTGTCCATACTCCTATTTCGTTAGTGCCTGCTGTGGCTATTTGTAATCCACCAGAGGATGTATTGAGAGATTCCAATACTACTGAATCAGCTATTTTATAATTGCTTGTTGTATATGAGCTACTATAAGAGCCAAAAGTAGCACCGCCTGCATCACTACCTAATTGTAGTCGAGCAATTGCTCCTGTACCAGCAGTATCATTACTAACTGTAAGTGTTGTATCGCTATTTTGATCTTCTTGAACCTCAAACCTAGTGCTAGGAGTAGCGGTTCCTATGCCTATTCTATCGGTAGAGGCATCAACCATAAACAAGTTAGCTTCGGTATCGCCCTCTATTCTAAAATCAGCATCAGCACCATCTTGATTAAATATAGCTGCCCCTCTTACATCTAAAAGAGCATCAGGCGCATCTGTTCCTATGCCAAGCCGACCATTAGTATCAAATACACCACGCGTTACACCTGCAGTTCTAAAGCCCAACTTATGAGAAGAAGTAGTTCCCACAGAGCCGGAAGAACCCTCATTAACAATCTTGGTAGTAATACTATTGGTAGTTTCAGTAAGAATAATACCGCCCGTTGATGAATCGGCATATGCTATATCTAAAACAGAAGCTGCTGATTTTTTACCTAAACCAATCGCACCTGCGGGAGTAATAGATAATGCGTTATAATGAGTAGTTCCACCTGCGCCAGTGCAGTTAGAAATAATAAATGAATCAGACGTATTGCCTGATACAGCCAACTCCCACATAGGTCTAGCATCATTATTAAGAAAAATAGACGCGGTGCCATTTGTGTTGGTTGTCTCAAAATAAGCTTCTACATTATTACTCGACTTCGCTGTAAATAAGCCAGTAGGTGAAACTGCTTCACCGCCTACAGCCATAGAAGTAGAA
>TARA_R100000808_G_scaffold7231_1_pt1 | contig 13891 bp, 7 predicted proteins | sample TARA_R100000808 | Tara Oceans TARA_R100000808 (sample SAMEA2622852) | marine metagenome | biome: marine biome (ENVO:00000447); feature: marine epipelagic mixed layer (ENVO:xxxxxxxxx); material: "saline water (ENVO:00002010), including plankton (ENVO:xxxxxxxx)" | depth 140 m | reverse complement strand
GTTCCATATGCTCGGTGTTGCTGGGGTATTCGGTGGATCTCTTTTTGCTGCTATGCATGGAAGTCTTGTTACTTCTTCGCTTATTAAAGAGACTACTGGACTTGAATCTCAAAACTATGGCTACAAATTTGGTCAAGAAGAAGAGACTTATAATATTGTAGCTGCCCATGGTTACTTTGGTCGTTTAATTTTTCAATATGCAAGCTTTAATAATTCTCGCTCTTTACATTTCTTTTTGGCTACTTGGCCCGTGGTTGGCATATGGCTCACCAGTATGGGCGTCTGCACCATGGCTTTCAACCTTAACGGATTTAACTTTAACCAATCCATTGTTGATGCTAATGGCAAGATTGTCCCAACATGGGCTGACGTCGTAAATAGAGCCAACCTTGGCTTTGAAGTCATGCACGAAAGAAATGCACACAATTTCCCTCTTGACTTAGCAGCTGTCGATGAAACATCGGTAGCTTTAACTTCACCCAACATTGGATAATGGAAAAACCTGCTGATCTTTATGAAGATATGGCAACACTAAATTCTTTATATGAAGAACTGTGCTGGAGCCCTAACGCTCCCTTACAATTTACCGCTGACTATACAAATAACTGTATTATAATTACTGAAAAAATCATGCCTAAAGGTAAAGGTACTTACGGTACAAAAAGAGGTCGCCCGCCTAAGAAGGGTAAAAAATAATAGCCACGTCCGTTCATCCTTAACGGGACGCATGACTCCAAAGCATGGAACGGGGCTTTGGTATATGGAGCTTACAATGACAGTAACTTACATATATCGTGGCGTTGAGTACACTAAAACTACAAAGTAATAAGTGCGACTTAACACAATCTGGACGGGAGTCTTCGGACTCCTTTCCCTTTTTATATTGATTGAAGGATTACACCTTAACTATCACAGAAATGAAACACCTCAGAGTCGGATTTCATTTCACTTGGCTTTAGCCCTCTACGGAGGATACCTTTAGCCGTCTAGACGGTGGGATAGACCACAAAAAATCAAAAGATCTAAAACAAATTCAGCTGAGAAATTTATATTAACTTTTTAAATTCCTTAAATGGCACAACAAAATAGCACCCTGGCTGCTGGACTTACCCAGTTAGGTCAGGCTAATGGTGCTGGTGATAAGAGAGCTTTATTTCTTAAATTGTTCAGTGGAGAAATGTTCAAAGGCTTCCAAAGGAACACGATAGCTCGTGACCTTGTAATGAAGCGTACATTGACCAACGGAAAATCATTACAATTTATTTTCACCGGACGCACATCCGCGGAGTATCATACCCCCGGAAACAGCATACTTGGAAACAGCGATTCTGCACCTCCAGTAGCTGAAAAAACCATAACTTGCGACGACCTATTAATCAGTTCGGCGTTTGTTTATGAGCTAGATGAAACACTAGCACACTATGATTTGAGAGGAGAAATTTCTGCAAAAATTGGCTATGCATTAGCTGAAAAATATGACAGAAAAATCTTCAGATCAATCACTAAGGCAGCTAGACAAGCTAGCCCTATCACTAAGGCTAACTTCGTTGAACCTGGTGGTACACAGATCCGTGTAGGTACAAACGCTCAGGCGTCTGATGCTTACAACTCTACATCTTTAGTAAACGCTTTCTACGATGCAGCTGCTGCACTCGACGAAAAAGGAGTTTCTACTGAAGGTAGAGTGGGTGTGTTGAACCCAAGACAATATTACGAACTTATACAAGCTGTAGGTTCTAATGGTCTTATTAACAGAGACGAGCAAGGTGACGCATTACAATCAGGTAATGGCATCATCGAAATTGCTGGAATCAAGATCTTCAAGTCAATGAATATTCCATTCTTTGGAAGATTCGGTACTAAGTTCGGAGATGCATCAGCAACAAACCCTGGAGTAACAGATCCTGGAAACACAGGAAGCTTCACAGAAGTTGTTATGGTTGATGAAACAGCTGGTACATCAGCTACTAAGACTGTAAACTCTTATGGTAATGGTGATTCTGACTTCGAAAACTCATGCGGACTTATCTTCCAGAAGGAAGCCGCTGGTGTTGTTGAAGCAATCGGACCACAAGTACAGGTAACAAGCGGAGACATATCCGTGGTTTACCAAGGTGACGTGATATTAGGACGTCTCGCAATGGGAAGCGACGCACTTAACCCTGCTGCTGCTGTCGAATTATTCGCTGGTACAGGAACTAAGCCTGCTGCTTTCTCATAATTTATTTTTTTATATATGGGGGCTTCGGCTCCCTTTTTTTATTATGCCTTTTCCAACCACAAACGCTACTACAGAGCTACCAGCTATAAACCAGATACTAACGTCATGTGGGCAAGCTCCTGTAACGACACTAGACCAAACCAACCCGGAAGTTGCGATTGCTTATGATACACTGTTACAGGTGTCACGAGAGGTACAATCTGAAGGATGGACTTTTAATAAGGAGTATCATTACGAATTTACCACAGATGCCAATGACGAAATAACTATTCCTACTAATGTTATACAACTTAAACTAACAGAAAATGCTGCAAATCGAAGCCATGATGCTATAAGAAGAAACGGCAAGTTGTATGATAGACAAAACCATACTTATGCGTGGGACACTAGTCCGTTAGAGTGCGATGTAGTGTGGGAATTTGATTGGGTAGATTTACCTAAACCAGTACAGAATTATATAACAGCCAGAACTGCCACTCGAGTATCTGGTAGTATAGTAGGTGATAATGCTCAATATACTCGATTACAAGAACAAGAACTTGAATCTAGAAGCTTAGCTTTAGAGTACGAAACACAACAAGGTCAGTTTACAATGTTTGGGCATCCACAAGACCAACAAAACTACTATCAAAGCTATCAACCATTTCATGCTTTACAACGATAATGCCAGCAATAACTCAACGAGTTGACGACTATCTTGGTGGAGTATCTAGACAATCAGACGATAAGAAGCTCCCAGGTCAAGTTGAGGAGTGTATTAACGGCTACCCTGATCCTACATTTGGTCTCACTAAAAGACCCGGATTTCAGTGGATAGCAAATCTAGCTACAGGAACTACATACGACGACTCAAAATGGTTCTACATCTCTAGAACTTCAACAGACAAATATATAGGGTGCATTACACCAGTGCCCGATGGAGGCTCCACAGGGGCGGTTGCAGTATGGAATGCTGTAACGGGTGCAGCTTGTACTATTTCATATGGTACAGGGGCTCAAGCGTACCTTACAGGAGCTCGGACAGATTATGATGTACTAACTGTACAAGATAGGTCAATTATAACTAATGCAGCCGTAACAGCTAATAAAACTTCTGATCCTACATTTAATGCAAATAGACAAGGTACACTTGTTATTTCCGGTACTTCTTTAAGTACAGCGTATAGTGGTACAGTTGCTGGATCTAGCTGGACAGCTACCTCCGATAGTGATGATACTTACTCAGACGCTTTAGGAAAAATTAAAACAGCTATTGATGCTTTAAGTATATCCGGACTTACTACAACTAAACTTGATAACTCTATACAACTCTCCCGTAATGCTTCATTTACATTAACAGCTTCAGGAGGTGCAGACGGCACTCAGCTGAATGCGTTTAGAGATCAAACAACTGACTTAACTAAACTACCCTTAGAATCAACGCATGACCATGTTGTAAAGATTCTAAACACCGAAGGACCTGTTAGCAAACCTTACTTTTATAAATTCGTAGCTGATGATGGTACAAGTGGTCCAGGCTACTGGACAGAAGGATTAGATCCAAGTAAATCTACAGGATTAGACTCTTCAACAGTACCACATGAACTAGTAAAAACAGGTACAAATGCTTTTACATTCCAAAAAATAACATGGACAGCTAGAAGTACAGGAGATGATGATACTAATCCACATCCATCTTTTGTAGGAGCAAAAATACAAAAAACCTTCTTCCACAATAACAGATTAGGATTTTTATCTGAGGATAATGTCTCTATGAGCCAGTCAGGTGAGTTTTATAATTTATATCACTCTTCTGCTCAGACTGTTACAGATGCAGATCCAATAGACCTCAGTGCAAGTACTACTAGACCAGTGGCATTACACAGTGTCTTACCATCTACACAAGGTTTAGTACTATTTAGTGCGAACCAGCAGTTTTTAATGTTCTCTAATGATGGTATACTAACACCATCTAAAACTGTTATCCGAGCTGTTTCAAACTATGAAAATGATATTGATATTAGTCCTGTTGACACAGGTACTACAATTAATTTCGTTAGCAAGACACCTAGTTATACTAGAATCTTTGCTATGGTCACTCGTGGAGAAAACGAAAACCCAGAAGTCGCAGACATTGGAAAAATAATAAATGAGTGGGTTCCTGCTACTGTAGATACATTGATCTCTAGTGCCCAGAACCAGTTTATAGCTTTATCCGGTCAAGACTCTAAGTATATATACTTCTTTAGATCCTACAGTGAAGGGCAAGAAAACTTATTACAAACTTGGTTTAACTGGCTAACCCCAGGAACAGTACAAACTATGGCAGCTGATTCAGATGAGCTATATGTTGTTACTAAACAAAACACTCAGCTTACATTAAGCAAAGCTAATCTAAGTCAAAGTCCTGATGATGCTATCATTGTTAATAATGATGGTCAGAAATTAAACCCATGTATCGACTTATACGCTACTGCTAGTTCAGTATCTTATGACTCAACAAATGAATTTTCTAAATGTTTTATACCTTATAACGATGCAACAGATTTAACTCCTGTAATCGTAATCAAAGGTACTACAGCTACAGGTCAGTTTATTGAGTCTGGATTTACTATATCTCCAGAACGTGTAGTCGAAAGCGGTAATACATATTTTAAAGTACCATTTAAAAACTTAACAAGTGTAGCAAGCGACGTTATAGTAGGATATAAATATGACTTTGATGTTACGTTACCTAAGACATATGTTAGAGTAGATGATAGAGGGAGACAAAGTGACTTTACTGCAAATCTTACAATAGCTCGCATGAAGTTTGCTGTCGGATTATCAGGAGTTATGGGTTTCAAGTTAAAATCTAAAGGTATACGTCAAGGTAAACGAGTATATACAGCAGACGGAACTACTAAAGATTATGAGTGGACCCCTGAAGATTTTAGTTTTATAGATGGAGATCAAATTAAGGTTAAGATAAATAATGTAGTTAGCTCAGCTTATACAGTAAGTGCAACTGCATCTCCTTTACCTAAAATTACTTTAACTTCAGCATCTGACGAATCTAAACTTCTTAGTGGAGATGGAAGTACAAAAGTATTTGACTTAACGTTTACTCCACGTAACTATGATATAATTAAAGTAAAAACAGGTGCTACAAACTGGACTACAGCTAGTCCTGTAGGAGCTTCAACCTTATTAACCGAAGGTACAGATTATACTATTAATAATCAGTATATACATTTTACAAGTGCACCAGCTAGTGGTACTAATAATGTATTAGTTTATAGTGCTGATGAAATAATTATATATTTAGATGAATGGTATAATTTAAACCCAATTGCTCAAATTAACGACTATTTAGCAAATGATATTGCTGTCTCAGATCATACTATTTTTACATTACCGATTCACCAGAGAACAGATAACTTTACAGTAAGGTTATTTAACGACTCGCCATTTCCTGTATCTTTAAACTCTATGATGTGGGAAGGATTATACTCACCACGATATTATAGGAGGACATAATTATGGTTTTCCCCTGGGGAGCAGTACTTGGAGCTGCAGGAAGTCTTTTCGCAGGCAGCCGATCAGCTGCGTCTGAAGCAGAAGCCGTAAGAAGAGAAAATTTAAGATTACAGAATCAGCATGCATACGATTTACAAGCATGGGAATTTCGTAAAAAGAATCTTCAAGCAGATAGAGATGAAGCCATTAGAAGGCTTGAATTACAAAATGAAAATGAAAGGATTGTAGCTGAGTATACAGACACTCAAGCTCTTAAACAATATAATCTTAATTTACAAATTCGTAATCAACAACAAGCAGATAACGAAGCACAATATAAAAAATCCACAGATATATATGACTCAACATTGGGTCTGAATGTCGAAGAAGAGAGGGCAGCTAGAAATGATGAACGTCTAGCTTTAGAAGAGATACGAGCTGAAAATTTATATGAAAAGAATGATGCTTATCTTCAGTATTTAGAAGACGTGGGAGCTGTACGAGCTCTCGGTATGACAGGTCGAGGCGTTGACAAGATGCGGAGTACTAAGGCGTTAAATACTGGAATAGAATTAGCTTTATTAAACTTAAGTCTAGATAATGCTACAAGATCAGCTCGCAATGCTATTGCTGAGATATCTAGAGACAAGATAAAAGCTGATTTAAATGCTCTTGCTCAAAAAATGCTAGATCCGGGTGTATTACCTATGCCAATTGAACCTGACCCAGTACCATATGCTGTGAGTCCATTCCCTAGAGTTCTTGAAGAATATGATTTCGGACCTAGACCTATAGAAGGGGTATTCGGATCTCCTGCTGCTGCAGCTGGAAAAGCTTGGACTACAGCCATACCTGGTATAGCCTCCGATCTTGGTAGAATATTTGAGTATGAACCTGACGGATAAAGCCCACAGGATTAATAAAAACATAGAGATTAAAATGACTCGAAAACGAAAAACCAATCTTCGGTACGCCAAGGGTGGTAGATTTAACAATCAAACATTAGCTGATGGCTTACGAGCACTACAAATTCAGTCTAATATTAAAACACGTGGTTTAGATACTTTAAAAACACAAAGTCAACAAGAAGCCAATCGTCAAATACAAGCTCTTAATAGAAAATCACAAATTGACGCAAGGAATAGAGATTTAGTATATAAGATTGAAGAGGAGGAGCCTCGTAAACTGCAAGCAGAAGCCCTGCAGGTGAATCAAAAGCGCCTTGATGACCAGTATAAAAGACAGATACGTTCTGCAGAAAATGATGCTGAAAGATGGGCTCGATTGTCTCCTACTTTATCAAAAGCTCTTACAGAAACTTATGATACTATAAAAACATCAATTGATAAAAAGAATGGTGTTAAAGAGTTTAATATATTACTTGAAAGCGGTAAACTTGACGATATTAGAAATTATTATAGAAAACTTAGCGAACAAGGTACTACTACTAAGGCAACTCAACAGGTTGTTGAGAACAATGACAAGTACTTAAAGAATAATGATAATCGGACTGCTCTTCAAACCGCTAACTATTTAAAGTTTAGTCTTAATAGTAACAACCGTCACTTACACAAACTAGTAGGTGAGTATATAATATCAACTGCTGACTCAATTGTTAAAGATTTAATAAATTATCAGTTAACAGACACAGAGACAGGAGATATTGAAGAAGGAGTTGACCATAGAAATATAGCTTCACATATACAATATCGTGCAATAGAACTATTAGATAATCTAGGTATAAATCGGACCTCTGAAACTGGACTTGACGTACAAGAAAAGTTTAGAGCGATAGCTATTCATACGGAGAATCAGTGGTATCTTGGTGATAGGTATACAAACGATAAAAAGTTTGTAGGTGAAGCTATGAAACTTGTGCAATCAGCTATAAAGAAGGGGGATTATACAGAAGCTCAAAATCAGTTTCATTTAGCGCTCTCTACATTCAACACTCTACCTATTATAACAAGAAGTGGTGAGTATGCAGAACCGGGAGTAATAAACAAACACAATACTTTTTATCAGTTCGCCCTTAACCAGCTAGAAATTCCTAGATATGCAAGTAATTGGGATTTATTTCGAGAAGAAATTCTTGGAGTAGGAGAAAAAGAAAACAACAAACTTGGTTATACACTTCCAGGGCTTAAAGGTGAGTATAAACATATTTCTGTTCTTGGAAAATTTCCTGAGATAGAAGAGGAGCTTAAACAAGAATGGGCCAAAGAGAACCAAAACTTAACCGCCGCTCAGACATTAATCAAACAGAACAAGGATAAGGTTGAAGCAAAAGACTTTCTTGACAGATTAAATACTAATGAGTTTGAAAACGATCCAGAAAAGCTATGGAGAGCATTTGAGAAAAACAAACATAATCCGCTAGTTAAACAGGGAATGGGTGAGTATTTAGGATTTGCTAGTACTAATTTAGATGATAGATTACTTACGAATATTTTATTTACAGAACTTAGAGCTGGTCATACTCGTAGTCTTGTAGAGGCTTGGTTTTCAGGCAAACAGGGAGACCAAGAAATTAATTGGGCAGTTGATAATTTTAAAGAATTAGCTCAGTTTTTAGGAGTCCCAATTAATGAAATCGATAGTCTAGTAACCAACGAAAACACATCCTTGTTAGATTTAATTTATGGTGCAAACGTTTTAGATAAACAGCAGCTGCATTCATTGCCTATTAATAAAGAAATGGCAGCTTTTAAACTTACATGGTTTATAAAGAACCGATCTCAGTATAAAACTGCAGGAGAAGCTTGGAGCCAAGCTAAGGTAGAACTAAATAAACAGTTAGGCTTTAAGGATGATGGTACTCTTGAAGAGTATGGTGAGAAGACTAATTTAAGAGGTAAAGGACAATTTCTTCATAAACAAGGTGGTACCGGAAATAATAAGACAATGTTTCTTTCCCAGGTAGGTCAAGTATTTAATAATACCTCCGCACTTGAAATAAAAACTATGGTAAATCAGGTTAATACAACGAAGGAAGACAAAATAAAGTATCTGGTAGAGACTGTACTAAATGAACCGAAAATAGTGACGGACGAACTACTGAGTAGTATACTTAACAAACCAGGCCACTCTTTTGGAGAAAATGCCCTTTTAAAAATAATTAAAAATGAACTAGATAACTTAGGTGTATCAAATAGCGAGTTCTTAAAAAAACTTACTGAAAAAAGAGTTGGTGACAAGTCTAAATTTTTTGTACAGACTCTAGGGGCTGATTGGTGTGAAACAACCTATCCTAACTCTAAAAATATATCTAATCCAAGCGATAAAATCATGGCAACATGTTTAGATAAAGTTGCTAAAGATACACAAAAAAAACCATGGGAAGTGGCTTTGATGTTATCTACAAACCCTAAAGCTAAAGAATGGTTTAGACGAAGCCTACAAGAAAATGAGAAGGCACGAAAGCTACCAGGCATGGCGGCGGCGGCAACTCAGGCGGCACAAAGCCTACGAGAAAATAAGGAGGCAAAATAATGGACACGTATGAAGACTTTCAACGCTGGTTACAACAAGATAAAAAGGCTGAACCAACAAACAACCTAGAAGAAGAAGAAACACCTACTGTTACAGAATCCACTCCTGTATTTCCATCTCCATTCGGTGCAAAGTATGGTAACAGTTCCGTAGATTTATCTATTAAAGAGAATCACGATAAGATGCTGGAAGAATATAATACCTATTGGAATATAGGAGTATTCGCAAATAAAGAGGACAGGGAAAAAAGAGCACAATTAAAGGCAGAGTTTGATAGAAAGTATTATGGCATGAGTAGTAAGGAAGTATCCGAAGCTAAGGGTGCAAATAAAGCTAGTATATATGGGTCAAATAACCCTATAGAAATACTTGATAATTCACTGCAAGGTATGATGATACCAGGACTTGGATTAATTGATTTCGCTTTAGATGCAGGCGGTACACTTATACCAGGATTTAATCGAATAGACGAAAAATGGGATGAAGAAACAAAATTAAATAATCCAGCTCACCAGTTTTTACGACAAGTATCTTCTGTTGTAGTACCTTCTATGTTATTTTCTGGATTGGCAAAGGGTTTCTTACTTGCAAAATTACCACAAGCTGCTAGAATGAGTCTACCTTGGTGGAAAAATTTTGCTACTACTTTAGGCGTCCATGGATTAGGAGACGTGGGTATTACGTATTTAAGCGATATATCTGATGAAGAAACATTAAGCGCTACTTTGGGCGATATGTTTCCAGAGACATTTGGACCTAAAGGTAGAATCCCTTTACCTGCTATATTTAAAACTACTGATAGCGATAGTCCCGGTGTAAGAAAAGTTAAAAATATGCTAGAAGCTGCACCTCTTAGTGTGTTTGGTAGTCTACTAGGAATCTTTTTAGATAACAACACTTTAGGCGGTGCTAAGAAGCAGCTAGAATGGTTTCAAGCATTAGATGAGAATGCTGCACGATATAAACAACTTACTTCTGAAATCGGAGCTGAAGGTGCTCAATTAGCACGTCTTCAAGAAATTGATGAATTAATACAAGAAGGAGGAGCCGACCTTAGCAAGATTAAACTAGATAAACTTATTAATGAAAAGCTTACGATTGAAGAGGCATTAGGCGGAATAAAAAGTATAGATGATTTAATGAAGCAAGCTGATGAGATTAAAAAGATAGAATCAGAAGCTGCTATTGATAGAAAATTAATAGATACTGAACAGCTAGAATTAGATCTAGGTCCAACTGGATTAGATCCTGATATTAATAATGATTTACTCTCAACAGGTGCAACTGCTAAACAAACTGTACCTCCTGGTAATGTAGCACGTAATATGGCAGATGTCGCTGCTATTAAGTCTGGGAACTCCGCTGGAGACCCTGCACCGATCATTACTGACTCTATGCGAAGAAAAGGTCTATTAGCAGGACCAACCGCTCGTGACGCTGTTATGGGTGTTGCAGAAGAGACTCGAGATATTGGTAGATTTAATGCCTTAGTAGATGGATTTAGATATAGTGCTAAAGAGATGAACGCAGCAGCATGGGGTATTTATAACGATATTATCGGTGCTGAAACTGTAGATGATCTTAAAAAACTATTCTATAGTAATAGAGATGTTAAAAACTTACTTATGGGTAAGTTAAAGGTAGAATATATCAATGAAGATCAGGCTAGAGCTGCAGCCTTTGCTATGAGAGACTTAACAGATAAATTCCTTGGTAAAAGTGTCACCGAATCTTCTGCAAGAGTTATGGATACTTTAGGTAGAGAAGCTGCTACAATTTCACAAGCTATTACTGATATGGCTCCGTTTATTGATAATAATCGAGCAATGGACCTAGTAATTGGAAAATTACAATTCCTTATGGATGAGTATGCACTTAACAAGTATATATCAGGATGGTCTCTAAAAAATAAAAACTGGTTTGATCAAGTAATCCCAGAAAAAGTAGACGAGGCTGTACAGAATATATTAGACGAATTTGGACTAGCTCAAGAAAGTATTCATTTAAAAAACAAGAAGTTTACTCAGGAACTTAAAAGGTTATATAGAGAACAACCTGAAGCAATTAAACCATTAGTTAATGCTTTTTCTCATACTAATGGAGACGTAGATAGTTTAGCTAAACTGTTTAAATGGGCTGAGCAACAAGTTACACCGTTGGGGTTACTAAAAAGCCCTGATCCTAAGAACATGAATTTGTTTGCTAAAGCTGCTTGGGGTGTGCGTTATAATAACATGTTATCTGGTATATCTGCTTTTAGAGCAGGATTAGGTAATGGTGTTCAATTAATATTAAGACCTATGACAGCTTTCTTAGGTCATGGAGTGACTGGTAATCTTGAAGGTCTGAAACGTACTATATATTATAACGGCGCTATCTTTGAAACAAATAGAAGAGCTATAATTGACGGATTTCAAATGATGAAAAAAACTCATTTAGATCCAAAAGCCATGATGAATACTTATCGTAAAGACTTTGTATTTAAACAAGATGCTTCTTGGGAAATATTAGATGGTGTTGCAGAACTTTGGAAAAAACAAAATCAGTGGGGAAAAGCTTATCAATATCAGATGGCTTCACGTCTACAACAGTTTGCTAATATGAGGTGGGCACGTGTAGGTATGACTGGTATGGTATTTCCTGATGTATTTACTAACACCCACTTAGCTCATTATATTAGTCGTTTAAAAGCATACGATGATGTCTTTAGTGAGTTTGGTTTTGCCGATTGGAAAAAAATAGAGATAGCTGAAAAGAAACATTATGATAAGTTCTTTGATAAAGATGGGCTAATAAAAGATAAGGTTGTTAAATCTTTGGCAGGTGAAATTCAATTAAATGTAGATGATGGAGTTTCTAACTGGTTAACCGAAGCAACAACAGCATATCCCATATTAAAAGAAGTTTTGACATTCCCACGTACAGCTTCTAATGCTATGAAGGCTGGAGCATCTTGGACACCTGTAAGCCTTATCCCAGGGATGAGTAAATATAGTAAAACTATATATGCTAGAAGTCCACAAGATATTGCTGCAGCATTAGCTGAACACGGCATAAATATGGCAAAAACACCTAATGCTCAGGTTATTTTTGAACAACTTAAAGCTGAGTATATAGGTAGACTAGCCTTTAGTAGCTTACTTGTTTCTACTCTTTGGCAGTATGCTATAGCAGGTAATATTCGAGGTAATGGGCACTACAATGCAAGTGAAAGAAACAGACAACGAGATGAGTTAAATTATGAGCCTAAAACAATTAAAATAGGTGATAAATGGTATAGTTTTAAAGGTATAATAGGCTTAGAGCATATGCTTACTTTAATTGGTGATCTTGCTATGTATGGTACTGATAGCGACGAGCATATACTTGAAAACTTTGGAGCAAAGCTTACATGGACAGTTGGTGCGACATTCTTAAACGAATCACCATTAGCCGGCGTTGAACCACTCTTTGACGCTCTAAACGGAAATCAACGTGCGTGGCGTAGGTTAGTGGGTCAAAGTGCATCCTCATGGGTTCCTATGAGTAGTGGTCTTGGAGTTGTTAATAATGCCATAGACGACGCTCAAAGAATTCTAAGCGATGATTGGGTAGATTATGTTAAAAATAAATTCCCAGTTACTCGTGGACCATTAGCTAAACGTATTAATTTTTGGGATGGTAAAGAAGTAAGAGATACAGATAACTGGTTCTTACGTAAATTAAATGCAATTAGTCCTATTCAGGTTAGTGATGGACAAGAACCTTGGCAAATCTGGTTACAAGATATTGGGTATAAAGGTCAGGCTCTGATAAAAATGGATTCAACAGGATCTTACGAGTGGAGTCCACACGAAGCTGAAGAAATATACAGAATTATGGGCAACATGGGGCTTGTAAAAGAAGTCAAACGTCTCATGAAAAATAAAAGGTATAACGACGAAATAGCTGCTTTATCTAATCATAGAAAAAATAGTATTGAATATAATAAAGCTAGAATTCAACTTAAAACTAATCTCTTACCAGTACATCAAGAATTAAATACAATAATTCGCAATGCTTTAAAAAAAGCTGAAGCTATCTATCTGAAGGATCATCCTAATGTCAAGCAAGCTATTATTAATGCTATAGAAGCCAAGGCTAGATTGAAAACAGGTGACGTTCAAGGTGCTGCAAAAATACAAAAAAGAGATTTAGAAACAAAACAACTTATAAACTACGGTAACTAAACATATGGCTGTTACAGAAAATTCGTTTACGGGTAATGGTTCCACCACCAATTACTCATTTACATTTCCATATCTAAAGAGTAGCGACATCGAGGTTCAACTTGATGCTACAGCTACTACGAATTGGTCCTTGGCCAATGCGACGACAATTCAATTCACAGCACCAGACGGCGGAGCAACAACTACACAAGAAGCAGGGGGAGCTCCTAAAACAGGTGTTAAAATAAAAATATTAAGAGACACGAATGTTGAAAACCTGACAGCCACCTTTTATGCGGGTTCAGCTATAAAATCAGAAGACCTAAATGATAACTATACACAAAACCTATATGTTACACAAGAGATAGGAAACAGATCTTTTGAAAATACAGGTACTTCCGTCATGGTAGGTAACCTAAATATGGGTGAAGATACCAGTATTGTATTTGAAGGGGCTACAGACAATGCATACGAGACCACTCTTGCGGTTACTGATCCTACTGCTGATCGTACA
>TARA_R100000808_G_C2155101_1_pt1 | contig 13949 bp, 21 predicted proteins | sample TARA_R100000808 | Tara Oceans TARA_R100000808 (sample SAMEA2622852) | marine metagenome | biome: marine biome (ENVO:00000447); feature: marine epipelagic mixed layer (ENVO:xxxxxxxxx); material: "saline water (ENVO:00002010), including plankton (ENVO:xxxxxxxx)" | depth 140 m | reverse complement strand
TAATAAGTACTGATAAAAAAGAAGAACCAATAGTAGAAGATAAGAATGACTCAAATCCAGAAGAAGGTGGAAATTTTAAGAGGGTTGACCCAAATGAATATCTTGCAACTATAATACCAAGTAATGAATGGTATGGAATTGTTACTATAATTCAAGAATTAATTGAATGTAGAGAGCAAGAAGCTATGGCTATGGCAGATATGGGTATGCATGACACTCTTGTCCCTCAGATTCGTAAATTACTAGCACCATATATATTGCTAAATCCACATAATGGTAAAATTGAGCCACTTTTCAACTTCGTATCATGGTCAAAGAATAAGGAAAAGAAAACTCAAATTGAGCCATATGTACAATATGAAGGTATATTAGAAAAAGCATAAAACAATTAGAGCAGATACGCTTCTTGTGTCCTTACACAGAGTATATCCCAAATAATAGCACCTTAACTAACCCTCCTCAAGCTATCTGCTCGATAAACTGCCTATGTATAAATCATAATAAATAACAAATAAATTATGATGTTAGAGTAAGCTACTAATTATTACATAGGCACAAATTTAGGAGATTTAAATGAGTGAATGTAAAGAAAAACATAGAAAAGAACATTGGCATTGGACTGGAGGTGATGGAGTAGAAACAGAAACATATTATTGCCCTAAATGTAATATTGATTGGGAAGTGCCTATGGAAATAAAAAGATATTGGAGTAAAAGTATTAACTTAAACGAGGAGAGATCATAATGACTGATAAATTATTTGATGTTTTATGGGCTATAGATTTAACTATAACTATAGTATTAAAGATAATAATTATTCTTGGTATAATTGTATGGTTATTTATCCAATGGAAGAAAGCTTATCATTTAAGTGGAGTTAATTCTTATTTAAGTATGAGAAAAGATTTATAATGTTAGGACAATCCTGACATTTTGGGGGCTGACGGAAGGAGCGCCTGAGGTCCCTAGAAATTTATAGTAATGTGCTATAATGCAAACAATAATAAAGAAACGAGGTAAAAGATGGCTGATACTATCAAAATAAGAGTGCTAAATGGTGCTCAATTTACAGAACGTGAAACAAGTTCTAAAACTGTAGGTGCTTTAAGAGATGAATTAAACTTACCAAACACAGCTGAAATGTCTGTGAATAGTGTAACTGTTAATTCTGAACATGAGCTTAGCGAAGGAGATATCGTTGCTGCAACATTAGATAATAAGAATGGTGGTTGTAGAATGTATATCTTAACTGATTTAGCTGACCTTAAATGGTAAATCAGTATTTGTTAGGATTGTCAAATAATCTAGGGGGAGACATTAAGTTTCCCCCTACAAACTGGAGGATAATATGATACCTTTATATGGCAGATATACAATAGGTTCTTCTAATGATACAAACTTAATTCCTATTAATGAATGGGATATTAATGTAAATGAAGTTGCTGAATCATGTTTGATAGGACCTCAAGGTGAGTTAATAACATTAATTCAAAATTTTAATAGTAATCATGCTTATTATATGGATGAAAATGATGCCCCTATTGGAGCAACTAAAAAATTCTTCTGGAAAAGAGGAAGTTATGACACAATAAAAAATGTCTATAATAAGAAATGTCTTCAATTCTCAATGAAAAATAATGGTATAGGAATAATGAAAAGAAGAATTGACAATAATCAATGGCAAGCTCGTAGATTTTGGTCAACTTTAACTGAAATAGAAAATAAAATGCTTGAATTTAGACGTCAAGGCTTATCTTGGATGGATAATACTAGCATAGTTGATAGCTATGTCCAAGAAATGAGAGAAACACTTGCAAATTCTTTAGCAAATAATCCTTATCCTAATATAGAACTTGAAATATATGTAGATACAAGTCGTCTTAATGCTATGGAACATAAAATAGTAATATTGGGAAGGATAAAAGATGTTAATATTAAAGTAAAGCATGGTGGTGAAATCATTGGTGTAGTTCCAACAGATGATATATTGTTATTACATGAACTTAAACTATGGCATCATATTAATTCTCATTGTATAGCTGAAGATCCACATTCAGTAATATTAGGTAATTCTAGTAGATATAATATTATGTCTTATGGTAAACTTGAAACAGATATGAAGTTAAACCATCCTTATATTAGTAGACGTGCTGCATATCCTAGAGAAGACCATGAATTCTGGAAAAGTATTTGTATGGGAGACCATGATAGTCCTTGGAGAACAGCAATTAATAACTTAAATATTGATGTAATGTTACATTATATGAATATTTGGGCTAATAATTATGATATTCCATCAACTAATCCACTAAACAAGATTTATACATGTTTTTATGGATTACCTAATTCAGTTGACCAAAAAGTACTTAATCTTTCTATGGATAATTCAAGTGTTGAAGATAGAATCAATAATTGTAATTTTCCTAACATATATTTGAATAATTTACATCAAATAACAGTAGGAAGTTTAAATCCTCAGAATGATAATGGTGAAGAGTATACAGGAGGTGGATATACTCGTAATTATAAATCTATTAATCCTAAAGTAGGTGATTATTATACTGATGAATATGGATATCAATTAGAAAATAATTGTCTTGATTGTCAATATGTTCAAGCATGTAAGAAAGCTATTCTTCCTGATCAATTTAATGTAAAAGGAGCATTGTCATGGAATAGCTCTGAATATCATGACTCGTCAATAAATGATGATGAAGATAATAAATATTATATGAAACAACAAATATTAATGCATGTTGTAGCAAATAATATTTACTATTATGGTGCACATTCTGTGATTTTAACGTCAGAATATCACAATCAATTATGTCTAATGTCTTTAAGTGAAGATATAAAAGATATGAAAGAAAAAGGTGATACAAACCATACAAAAAGTAATCTTCTATATTTCTATAGAAAGGCTGAATATAAACTAAGAAATATTCCTGTTGAATATTTAATAGAATATATTGTTGAATCATCAGACCCAGAAATAGAAAACAATTATGAAAAAGTAAGAGATAGATACATGTTGACAATGTATGGTTATGCTTGGGATGATTGTAGTTCAGATGAACGTGAGTTTTTTCATGAAGATATGGATGGTTGTAGTGTGCAAGAAATTCTTTTGGAAGCTATTATGCTAGAAGCTCAATATGCACATAGTGAAAGAAAAATAGTTAAAAAGGCTGTTTCAGTTCCTGAAGAAGCTTTAACACCAGAAGAAAGAGTAATAAGATGGGCATCACAACGAGGTGGTGCTTTAAACCTTTAAAAAGGAGAACAAAATGGCAGAAATACATATTAGTAAAGCTAATTGGGATAAAATAATCAATTATGCTAAAGGTGCTTATAAGGAATTTGGTGCCGAAATAGGTGGAATGTCAGTTTGTTATAAAGATAAAGAAGATAATTGGGTCGTAACAGACCCAGTTATCCTTAAGCAAGAAGTAACAGCAGGAACTTGCTCTTTAGACAAAGCTGAACTAGCAAAATACTATACAAAAGCTGGAATGAAATGGAAAGACCATGAATTTCGTTTTTGTTGGTGGCATTCTCATCATACAATGAGTGCATTTTGGTCAAATACAGATATAAATGCAATTGAAGAGTATTCTGATGGTGATATGAGTTTTGCATTAGTGGTAAACCTCAAAGAAGAATATAAATTCAGAATATCTATATGGAAACCTTTTGTAATGCATGAAGATGTAAAAGTACATATTGATGGTGCATATGATGATATTAAAGTTCCAAAGAAAATAATGAGTGAGGTAAAAGAACATTGTGAAAAGCCTGTTATTCAGCAACATAAATGGAATTATCGTAATGGTTATTCTATGCAACAAAGTATGTTTAATAATCATGTTAATGCTGGAACGCCTTCTATTGTAGATGATATGGATGTAACAGTAATAGATAATCTTCCATTAGACTTTGATGTTAATGATAAAATGTATGACCATATGATTGAAAAGAATAATGAGTGGATAAGTGCTTTATGTGATGGAAATATAACACATAAAAACTATATCAAGGCTGTAAATAAAGAGAATGCAACATTAGATAAGCAAGATGCTAATTTTCGATATTTACCTCTTCCACATACTTCAAGCGAACAATTGTATTACTCAATATGGCCTGAGCAATTTATTGCAGTTAAACAAAAAAGTGGTGAATTTGTTCAAATGAGCAATGACATGGAAGGAGATTGGCTATGTTAACAAGTCGCTTTGAAGGTTTAAATATGGACTTAAGTAATATATACTTTCATATATGTGGATGTGGAGCAATTGGTAGTTCTGCTGCAATACAATTAGCTAGAATGGGAGCTGTAAACTTTATATTATATGATATGGATGTTGTTGAAGATGTAAATATTGGTGTTTCTCAATATGATAATAGACATATTAATATTCCTAAAGTAGAAGCTTTAAGCTCAATATTAAAAGATATCAACCCAAATGTAAAAGTAGACACATTAAATAAATATTTTAATGAATATATATATAACGGGGGTAATGATATAGTAATATTAGGCTTTGATTCAATGAAATCTAGGCTTGAAACTGTTGAAATAATATGGTTAAAATGTCTAAAACATAAATGGAAAGAACCATTGCTAGTTATTGATGGAAGAATGGGTGCTGAACACTATCAGCAATATATTATTAAAGGACCTAATGTTCTTAAAGAGTATAAAAAGGTATGGTATAGTGACGAAAGCAGTGACCCAGAACCATGTAATCTAAAAGCTACATCATATTGTAGTAATATGGCAGGTAGTTTCATAGCTAATGCAGTTAGGAAATATACTACTAAGCAGCCATTTAACTATAATTTTAGTTTTAATTTTCCAATAATGCGATTATCTGCATACACAAAATAAAACTTGATGTAAGTCACAAAACGTAGTATATTATAGTTCGCTCTTCGAGTGAATTATAGTAAAATCAGAAACCTTAATTAGAGGAGTCCAAGGATGAAAATAATCTATTTTGATCTTGAACACGGCTCTCAGACTTTAGGTGGTCACCAGGATATCCAGAAGCTTTTTGGGTATCCTGTATTGACTCCAAATACTTGGGACTCGTTTAATTCTGTTCTTGGTAAATTATATACTAAGAAACGAATAGAAACAATGAAAAAAGTTGGTAATATAGAAATTACTGATGAGCAACATGCAATAGTACCTAAAGATGGAGTGTTAGTAGATGCATTAATTATTGACACTTTTAGTGAACTTTCAAAGAAATATATGAGAAGTTTAGTAAATCCTAGAACAGGTACAATGAAATTACAAGATTGGGGAAAACTTAAAAATGCTCTTGATACATTATTAGAGAAAATAACAAGGATTCCTAAAATTGTAGTATGTAATGTGCATTCTAAAATCCAAACTATGGACGATGGAGCTAATAAGATATTACCTTATATAGATGGTTCAACAAAAGAAGACATTTCTAAATGGTTTGATTTTGTTTTCTATACTAAGGCAATAAATAAGTCTTCAGGTACAGAATATCAGTGGATTACAGAACGTTCAGAAATATACGACCATGCGAAGGATAGAACTCAACTATTAGATGCAATAATACCTCAAGATTACCAGTTGGTAATAAATGCTGCTAAAAAGCGTAATTTTGAAGGTTGTAAGGTATTAATAATAGGTAGTCCTGGCTCAGGTAAAACTTATTCTTTAAAGTCTTTAATAAAGGGTAATACACCTAAAGCTAATGTAGTTCCTAATAATGAAACTCAAACAAATGTAGGAGAAATGGTATAATGAGAACCTTAACTGTAAAATCAGGCGGAGGAGGTCAGTTTAACTTTGACGCTGGATGGCATGAAGTAGAAATAAGTAAAGCAAAGTATGGTGAATATAATGGCGATAAGTTTTTAGAATTACAATTCGCTGATTATCCAGAAAACTTTACTCTACGGATTTGGGCTAAAATCGGTAAAAATGGTGAAGAATTTGCTATTGGTACAATCTTTAGATTTGCTAATGCAGGTATCACTGAAGTAATGGAAGATGGAAGTTCAAATCTAGTGTTAAAGCTAGATGATAGCGTAGAAGGCCTAACAGGTAAAAAGCTTAATGTATTCTTTTATAAGAAGGGAGAATATACAGAGGCTTATAATTCAGTAGCTCCAACAGTATTTAAGAATGCTGCAGAAGAGTTTACTGAAGATGATGTAAATTATTGGAAAGGTAGAGCAGAAAAACGTTTTCATGAGTATACTCCGCCAGGAGTAACTGTGAATAATGGTTCAATGGAAACTATTGGTACTAATACCACAGATTCTACGAACGATACTGGAATACCTTTCTAATATCTGCCATAAGGGAGCGGGGACGCAAGTCCCCGTGACCGTTCAATCGTTAATCAAATGGAGGAAACAATCATGATGAGTGAAAAAGAATTACTAAGAGTAGAACAACATATAACATCTTCCCATAATGAATATGTAAAAATGAGAAAAGATGGGAACTTAACACCAGATTCAGGCAAAACATATTTTGAATATATTAGAAACTTTGGATGGTTACAAGCTGTAAGAGCTGTATTAGGTAAAAGTAATGCTGAATTAGCAGAAGATATGTCAATAGAGGAGAGATCATGGGAAAAATAAAAGATGTGTGTCAAGAATTCTTAGATAATGGAGGTTCTTATTTAGGTTATAGTATGGAAAACTTGCCAGATATAAATGACTTTAATTACATATTATCTCATAATGTATGGGCAAAGACATATTCAAAGGAGGAAGAAAATGATTAAGATACTTCCAGAAGTAAAAAGATTACTAAAAGAACATCCACATTTAAGAGATAGTGATGAAAAATTAATGGCTAATATGTGGTATAAAAGAATTCCTAATGTTCAACAGCAAAGTGCTTTAAGTGTTTTAGGAATGTTAGCTAATAAAAAACTACCTAGTTATGAGTCGATATCTAGATGTAGACGTAAACTACAAGAAGAAGACCCTAGTTTGCGTGGAAAAGAATACAATCTTCGTCATAAAAGAACAGAAGAAGTAAAAGAGGAGATAAAAGCTATGGAGGATTTGATATGAGTGAAGGTGGTATGATAAAGGAAATGGCTTTTAGCGTTTCCGACAGATGTCATATGGTAGAATCATCTAGAGTCTCTGAATGGTGGTACACACCTAGAGATACATATATGTCTCTATATGATTATGATGAATATGTAAAAGAATACATTACAAAGCATAAGTCTATTGCTGGTTATGATGGATTAATATATATGCCTGAAGAGTTTATATTAGATGTTGATGGAGCTAATACAGATATGGCTAGGCAGAAAACCATTGCATTAACTATACTCCTTGATGACCTATTTGTTCCATATAATATTTATTTTTCTGGTAATGGATTTCATTTAGGTATACCTAGGACTGCATTTCTATGGAAGCCTGGAAAGAACTTACATATTCAAGTAAAGAATGCATTAAAAGCAAAAGGCGTTTTCGAGTACGCTGACCCATCAGTAACAGATAAAACTAGATTGATAAGAGTTAATAATACTTTAAATTCTAAAGGAAAACTATGGAAAATCATAATATCTAAAGCTTTATTACATGATTCAGCTGATATTATTAGGAAAAAAGCTAATAAAGTTAATAAAGATGAACTTCCATTAGATTTAGAATGCGAACCTGTATTTAATACATTATCAGCTAATAAAGTTGAAAAGTCATCAACTCCTTCAATTATTAGTTTTGGTAGGTCTCCATCCCCTAGTGAGATGCCCTGTATTCAATCTATGCTAGAAGGAGCCACACAAGGTAAAAGACACGCAACTGCATTGGTAATTGCGTCTCACTTAAGGTGGAGATATCCAGAGATAGTAGTAAGAGAGGTTATGGAATCTTGGAGGTTAAGAGTTACAACTGAAAACTCTCCTTTCACTAATAAAGAAATGGATTCTATTGTTGAAAACTGTTATACTGGTAAAGGTGGTGAAGGTTATAGGTATGGATGTGATACTGAGATGATGGACTTAAACTGTAAACAAACATGCAGATTGTATAAAACAAAGAAAAGTCAATCTGTAATGAAAGCTGATGCTATGGATAAAGTATTATTAGATTTCTATACAAAAGATAATAATGCTATTAATCTTGGTGCTTTATATGGTCAGAATTTCCCTATTTATCCAGGTGAAGTTATAATCTTACAAGCTCCTCCTAAATCTATGAAAACAATGTTACTTCAAAATTGGGTTAATGAACTTAAAAGAAGAACATATTTTATAGAAATGGAAATGTCAGCTCGTCAGATATGGTCTAGGTTTGTTCAGATTCAAAAAGGTTGGACTGAAAAAGAACTTGCAGAGCATTATAGGGCTATGAGAAATGGAATAACACAAGATTTCTCTTGGCTAACCATGGATTATTCTTCTTGTTATCCTGCTGAATTAGAAAAAAGACTTTTTATGTTGGATGAAAAGCCCGAAATTGTAGTAGTGGATCACATGGGTCTTTTAAGGTCTAAGCAGCGTGATAACAATATGAAAGTCGAAGAATCATCTCAAGCTTTAATGGAGCTTGCAGTTAAAAATAACCTTATTGTCTTTGCTGTTAGTGAAATCACAAAAACTGCTTTTGCTGAAGGAATGAACTTAGCATCTTCTAAGGGTTCTTTCAGGATAGCATATAATGCAAATAAAGTTATTTCATTAAATCCAATTAAGTCAATGGATGGAAAGATACAGCAATTGCATGTAAAAAGCGAAGCCAATAGAGAAAAGGAAGTCCTCAATGTAAGACTATGGGTTGATGGAGTAAAGATAACTGGACAGGAGTCAAATGCATATGAGAAAAAAGAGTTTAAACTCACTCCATGATGGTAATAAATGAAAGGAGAGTTCAATCCTAAGGAATTTCTAGGAGAAAGACCTCAGGCGATATTTGTGAAAGAATACAGAAATCTATCACAACAGCAACGCGAGGCTAAGGCTGCGATTAATGCCGCCTGGAATAACCCTAATTGTTGGTGGATTGAACAATATATGCGAGGAAATCCTAATAGAATAAAACCTAAAAAAGATAAAATATGGTTGACGTCTCTTTAATGAGGGTTGATTAACGATGGAGGGAGCCTTTTCTTGTTTAGCTCCCTCCTAAATTTTGGAGGAAATATGGTAGAATTTATACTAACCAACGTATTAATCTTCTTTGCAGCAGAAACTTATATATGTACACATCCAGCAGTAGGGAATAAAGCATATATATGTTCTTGGGAAGAAGAAGATTTTCGTATTATGAGAAATGATAAAGAAGGTACTTACGATGCTTCTGAGTTAAAAAGGTCAAATCCTAATGATAATAAAATAGAAGCATATATAAGAAAGAAATACTGGAAAAAGCGTAACGAGGAGTGGCGAGCGCAGCGAGAGCTCGACACGACGAGTGGAGGAGTTAACAATGAACCTAGAATTAGAAAAACAGATTAGATGTAATTGTGGGAAATACTGGGGTATGAGAAATTTTAAAAGAAATTGTAAAAGATGTAAATCTAAAGTTATAGCAAGAGGAAAAAATGAAAAATAAAGATTGTAATAAATGTAAGAAAAACAAACCTGTAATAGAGTTTTATAAAGTAGAAGGATACTATAGCTCTATGTGTAAGAAATGCAAGTCAAAAATGAATAAAGAGCTGTGGATAAAACAGAAAAAAGCAAGAGAAGCCTCTCAACTTTGGTAATGAAATACATAATTTACGAAGGTCCTTTAAAAGTATCTGATTTTTTTAATTGTGATATGTGTGATAAAATTAGTAAATTTAAGTACATAAAATATCCTCACCCCGCAATACAACACTTGCTAGAGGAGATAGAGCCCATAAGGATCTGTAGGGCTTGTGCAAAACGCGAAAATGGCAACAAAAATAAAGAAGGATGGGAAAAAATCCATGAAAAGACCAAAACTTACTAATCGTGAGATAGAAGGCATATTAAGAGAGCATCATTATCTATTAGCAGAAGATGGAATATTTGATAAGAGGCTAAAAGCTCTTGAAAATAAGATACGAGAGCTAAGTTATTATGTTAGGTGTTATATCGAGTTTAGAAAGACAGACAAGCGATTTGATAGGCATTTTAAAAAGAGGTTCGAAGAAGATAAAAAGCTTGCTGAAAAAGAAATGGAGAAACGTAAGAATGAATTACAAAGAAATGAAACAGCTAACAGAGAAAATCTGGCAAGAGATACAGAAAACAAGGGACGCAGGCCAGAAGGAGTACGCCAGAACGGATAGCAACGTCTTTGCTAATTTTGAAAGAACAGGAAAATCTTTAGGTATTCCACCACAAAAAGTATTAATGATATTCTTAATGAAACATTTTGATGGAATAATCTCTCATATTGAAGGACATACATCTCAAAGAGAACCTGTCACAGGTAGAATTAAAGATGCAATAGTTTATTTAATGCTCTTATGGGGCATGGTAGAGGAGGAAAATGAAATTTAAAAAGATAGGAACAGGATTTGCAAAGCCCAATGCTAAGTCTACGCCTAATAATAAACATCCCGAATTTATAGGAACATTAACAATTAACGAAGAAGAGCTAAGTATAGCTCTATGGAAGAAACAAAGCTATGGAAAAGAAACATTTGCAATACAAGTCACGAAAGGTGAGGATACCAAGACCATTCGTACAATACGACAAGAAAACTGATGAATGGAGTGCTAAAGCTATCTTTAAAGAAATTGATGTATATGACGAAATTGAGTATTTATCTAGGCAGTTTGATTGGACTGATGTAAGAGTGAATAGAAAGCAATTAGATGCATTTAGCAGGTTAATACAGTATCTATGGCATGATAAGATTGATGAATATCTTAAAAAAGCAGACCCTGAAAGAAGAAAACAAATTAAAAGAGATGCAAAAGATATTGATGAATGGCTAGCAACTCAATACAAAAATCTTAAAAAGAATAAAGGAGATGGAATATGAGTTCCCCCAGCAAAATAAAAGGAAATACCTTTGAACGCGAGGTAGTTAACCAAGCAAAAGAGTTTAATTTAAAGGCAATACGAGCTTATGGAAGCAATGGAAAAGCTTTAGGAGAAGCTGAGGATGTTGATGTTAAAATAGAAAATCTGAATGGACAATGTAAGCGTAGAAAAAGAATAGCTAAATGGTTAAAACCTCCAGAATCGTGCGATATTGCCCTTGTAAGAGAAGATCGTGGTGAAACCTATGTTATTATCGAGTATAAAGAATTCCTCGAAATAATAGCATATATGAAAGAATTAAGGAATTCTAGTAAAAATTTAAAAAAAGGGAAGGTATTCAATGATTAATTATGAAAAGCTACCATCAGACAAATTATTCGCAATGCATTCAAACATGAATGAAACTTTATTGTACTATATGAATCAAGCAAGAGGAACTTGGAAACCTAAGATGTGGGAAAGAAGAATCAGCTTATTAATGAAAAAGAGAAAAAGATATGCACATAAGCCAGTTGCTTAATAGTATTAATGGTTATTATAGAATTTATTTAAAGAATGTATTGCTGGTATTAGCAGTGTTTGTACCTATAAATATCATAGGCTTCTTAATCTTTTTTATTTCATATACATTCTTTTTCTAACTAATTCATATCCTGGTAGTCCAATATCCTTTACTCCTGGTGGTAATGTAGGGTATATCTGCCTAATTACTCTTTCATGAACCTCTGGGTCATCTTCGGATAGTGCTGCCCAGACTGGAAGTAACAACCAATCAAATATCCATTTACCTCCAAATCCTAAGAATGTCTTTCTTAAGAAGTAATCAGTTATCTTCTCTGCTGCATCCTCGCCTTCTCCAGCTGATAGAAATATAGATATAGTTATAGGAGCTAAAGCTAAACTTATTAAATCTGAAGTAGATCCCCCAATAGCTCTAAAGAATGGATTAGATAAAGGAAGCATTCTTCCAAATTGTCGTATTCCAGGAGCAGCTAATGGTCCTAAAAGAGCTATATCCCACATAGCAGTCCATATTCCTTGTGTAGCAATCCAAGTTCTAAAAGTAGCAACTCTAGGATTTGATACCCTTAATGCCTTAGTAGGATATTTTTTATATCTTAATGTTAGCTCTGCTAATTTAGCTATTGTCTTCAAGCTAATGTTATTTGTCTTATCATCAGCAACTGATTGAGCTGCATAAATAACTTTATCTAAATCTGAAGCAAACTTTTGCATTGACCATACTTTAAATTGAGTAACAAATGCACCTATATTACTATGCCCTATTTGTCCTAAATCCTGCCTAGATAATCCAAAATCCATCATCTCAGTGAAATCACGACCAATTGTGATAGCCCAATTCAAATCATCACCTGTTAATTCAGCAATAGGTTTTTGAGGAATTAACCCCATCTTCATAGCTTTCCTAACTCCAATAACAAAACTTAAGGTACGAAGTTCAGCCTCAGTTTTTCCCATCGTTGGAACATTCTCTCTTTGCATTTTTGCATACCATTCATAAAACCCAGCAATTGACTGCTTAGCTTTAGTAAGAACCTTATAGCCAGCTTCATCTTGCAAATATTCAGCAGCTTCATATTCTTTATTAATTGCATAATCAACATATTTTCTTAATATATTATTTCTATGCTCAGCGCGTAAAGTTTTCATCCTAGCAGTTATACGTTCTTCACTTGGTAATCTATCTAATACATAAGAATAATCTTGTCTTAACTGCTCTCTTAATGCCTCAATTTTATCATTTAATTGCTTGCCTTTATATCTTTTCTTTAATTGTTTAACTTTATACCAATATTTAGCCATAGCACCACCTAAAGCAAGCATCTCTTTATTTTCTACTCCTAAAGTCTGTGCATCATTTGTTAAACTTCTACTAAAGAACTCTCTAAAATCAACAACTCCAGATAAAGCTATTATTTGCTCTAAATCTTTACCACCTTTAGCAATAACATCATACGCATCTTTAACAGAATCTATACCTGTTGCAGTTAATTTCTCTATTATTGCAGTGTAATTTTGAACAGCAGTAGTAGTTCCTTTTAAAAGATTTCCAGAAAAATAAGATAAAATGCTTCTCATAACCCTATCAATCTGATGAGCATGAACTTTCTTAGGCTTTAGTCCTGGAACTAAATTTCTTAACCTACTTAATCCATCCGCTACATCTTCACTACTAAAACTAAAAGGCCCTATTCCTGACTTAGCATCAGGCATATACATTGCAACTTTATACCAATTAAGAATAACATCTTGAACTTCATCAGATTTAGCTTTTTGCAAAGCTTGAATCATCTTAATAGCAAGCTTAGCACGCTGTAACTGAGAAAAGTTATGCTTTAAATAAGAATAGTAAACACCCTTGTCAGTTCTTCCTTCTAATACATCAAATGCATTTGATATATGCTCCATGTGTTTAGTATCAGCTCCTAATACAACACGCGTACCATTATGAGTATCAACAGGATAAGCTTCTGTTTCTAAACCATCAATCTTATCTAATATAAATACTGCTCTTGATATTTTCGATTGCAAGTTCTTTCTTTCATTTAGCATTATTCTTCGATCTTTAGGTGATAATTCAGGATTATCTAGAACTTTATTTATTTGTTTTAATTGCCATTTGAAATCTTCAATTGCACTTTCATACATAAATGGAAATTTAAATTTATTATAAATAATTGGAAGAGATAATATCTGCCTTCCTTCTCTTTGCTTGGAATTAACATCAGTTCCATTGAAAACAAAAGGTTTAAAGATTTGATATCTAGATGCATTTTGATGTATAAAATAGACTAACTGTTGCTGTTCAAGGCTTAATTCTCCCCATCTATCGGATTCAGCAGGATTCTTTTCAAAAAATAAATCTTTTATGTCTTTAACGCTCCAATTAGATGGAACTAAAGTTTTTAACAAATCAACTAATTCAGCTTGAGTAGATTCTTG
>TARA_R100000808_G_scaffold3310_1_pt1 | contig 13997 bp, 11 predicted proteins | sample TARA_R100000808 | Tara Oceans TARA_R100000808 (sample SAMEA2622852) | marine metagenome | biome: marine biome (ENVO:00000447); feature: marine epipelagic mixed layer (ENVO:xxxxxxxxx); material: "saline water (ENVO:00002010), including plankton (ENVO:xxxxxxxx)" | depth 140 m | reverse complement strand
TACTGAGCCTATGGACGTATTTCCTAGAGAGCAAATCCCTGATGTAGTACGTTCACGAGCAGATAGCTACTTTACCGGATTAACTCCTGACCAACAGCTAGCGCTTGATCGTGTTCATAAATATACGAAGGACTGGTTAGAACTTGCCGAGAAAGAAGGAGCACTTGAAGTCAGGAATGGAGTGCGTGTTGGGTTTAAGTTTGGGGATGAACAAACACAAGAACTTGGTCGTGTTGGCGAGATGTTCCATTACCACCACCGTGAAGTTCTAAGTAAAGACTTATGGGATGAAACTGGCGAAACTACTAAATTAGTATTTAGAGATCAAGTAGGGGAAGGTTTCGGTACTGCACGAGGACGATTCGATAATTCTCGTCTATATGAAACTATGGAAGAAGGAGCACGTAATGGTGTTCTTTACGCCCACCCGATGGAAGCCGCCGAGTCAATGGCAATAACGCTGTCACAAATGATTGCTGATAAGCGCGCCATGAAATACCTGAAACAACATGACATTGTAGTTACACATAGTGATGCGTTTAATCGCTTATTCCCTCGTATGACAGAGGGTATTGAGATGGTGCGAAAAGCAGAAAATGCAGCACTTGCAAATGTTAATCGACTAGAAAGAAAAATTCGAGATCGTAAATCTAAAAAGTCACTTGTCAAAGAACAAGAAAAAAGCAAACTTGGTGATGTGGGTAGGCGTGGGAGAGAAGCCTTTTATGCTTCTAAAGCTGCTCAAGACCAAATGATTCTAGTTGTCCAGAGGCAGCTAAGATATTCACATCTTAACGACCGTCTCAACGACTTGCTCAAGTCGGATGAAAGACTTATCAAAAGCAAAGTTGTAAGAAAGACTTATCAAAAAAAATTAAGTAAGGCTAAGGCACAGCGCAATCAAGCACGTCAACGTTACAACGAAGCTAAGCGTTTATTTAAAGAAAAAGTTGATACTAGCTACAAAGCTAACAGTCGAGCAAAGCAAGCTGCCGGGCGACTAAACACCTCTGCAAATAAAGTGGACAGCTGGAATGAAGAAGTGATGGGGATTACAGATAATTTGGAAGTTGCCAAGAAAGAACTTGCTCTTGCATCAGCTACTAGAAAACGACTTGAAGACCTGAAAAATAAACGGATGGAGCATATCGTTAAATCCTCTGACGCTAAGATGAAAGTGTTTGGTGAAACTGATGAAGCAATACGAAACTCTCAAGAAGCAATAACTCACTTTCATACTGGGCCGCTTGCTAATGCTTTTGCTCCTACATCACATGCTAAAGAACTTCAAAAAACTTTTGGAGATACAGGTGTTGAGGCTTTACGTAAGATCGAAAAGATTACAGGTACAGCACGTACGCTAGCTGCTGGTTCAGCTGACATTGGTTGGATGGGAATACAGGGGTCTTTGCTTGCAGCAATGCACCCTATAACTTTTACTAAAGCCGCTGTCAGTTCTATTGAAGCAGTATTACAGCCCGGGAAACGTGATCTATATGTTGTAGAAAACCTGCCTGATATTATCGACTTCTTGAAAAACGGAGGTGACTTAGGTTCTTCTGAGTTCTTTACAGCAATCGACCGGACAGGAACTCTTTCATCTGTAACTAACTGGCTAACTGTAAAAGAAGGTCAGACTCCAAAATGGATGCCGGGAGGCGGCACTAAACTTGCACCTCGAGGTAGTCGCATTGCAAAGATGACAGAGTTATGGGGTCGTGATGTAAAACCTGTCGGTCGTTTAGGTGCTGGGTTTAATACGTTTGTAGATATATCGAAAGTTGAACTATGGAAAGCGTTCAACCCAATGGTTAGTGCAAATGTTATGACTAAGCGAGAGATTGCTTCATACATAAATAATGTCACAGGTACGTTGAACTCACAGATGCTTGGCGTCCGTCAAACTCAGCGACAACTTGAAGGTGGAGTGCTTCTCTTCTCTCCACGATTTACACGATCAGCCTTTGCTGTAACAGGGCAAGCAATGAAAGCGCTGACTGGTGGTGCTAAAGGTGCAGGACAAATTGAAGGACTCGCTACCCGAGAAGCAGTCAAGTCAATTAGCGGAATGGTTGGCGCAGCAACTTTTGTTTTAGCTGGTTATGCAAGAGCAACTGGGCAATGGGACGAGTTCAAAGAAAATGGACTTAACCCAATGAAACCGGGGTGGCTAACAGTCAAAGTTGGTAATCAAAGAGTAGGTGTAGGTGGTTCAACTCGAGCACTTCTTGACACTATATTCAAGAGTGCTGCTGCAAGTGCAGAATTAGATGGTAGACAAGCTGACGATCTAATGAAATGGAACATGTTTGACCCTCTTCATAGGGCAAAAAATCCAATGATGACGTTCTGGCTAAACCGTAATGCTCCGATGGTACGTGACTTTGCATTAGGTGAAACCTTTGAAGGTGAAGCATTAGATACTCCAAAAGATTACGTACTCAAAGGAATGGCTCCTAAGTTTGCGCCATTCGCTATGCAAGAATTTTTGAAGCCAGATGTAGGACAGGCGAACCCGTCAGCTTCAGGCTTTATTGCTGAGTCAACTGGACTTAGGGCGCGCCCAATGTCTGTATTCGAGCGAAGAGCAGCATTGCGTGATGAGTTAAGTAGAGATGCTTATGGGCGTAAATGGGAACAGTTAGATATTGACGAGCGCAATAGTATTGAGATGTTAGATCAAGATGGACGAGGGCGACTTGCAGAATTAGACGAGTTAGTTGAAGCCGTAGAAAGCCCGACTGTTGGAAAATACTTTGCCGACCGTGAGGCTGTAAAAACTTCAATCGATGAGCAGTTAGCACAAGCAGCAAACGCTCTTGAGCAGCATAGAAACGGCGCTATCTTCCGTGAGGAGTACGACAATATCATGCGTGAGGCGCGCAACTCTCGTAAGCGGCTTGATGATAAGGATGGAATACACGCTCCAGCACTTGAATATCTTGAAGGTAAGCGACAAGCCCGGCTTGAAGGTGAAACTCTATTCAATCAGATATACGATGAATACGTTGACACAGTAAAGAATACTGATAACTACGAAGACGAGTTAACAGGCCTTGTTGATTGGGATAAAAAAGATCAGGCAGAACGAAGGTTCAAGCAAGAGTTAATAAAGGAGTTCGGAAAAACAGAAGGCGAAACTTTGTATACCCGAATGAGAAATAACTATGTTGGTCGCAACGCTGACGGTGTACCTTTTGATCGTGAACCTGATTTTGCTGGCGAAAAATATGTATTTGCATTACGTGATGCACGGGAGACTCTCAACAGTGTCCGCTACTGGCAGGTAGCGCGCGACATTATTGGTGACAACAATCCAGCAATGCTTGCAGTATGGAATCAGTACGAGATGTCTGACCCTGTAACTCAAGAAGCAATGAAAAGGGAATACAGGGAACTTACTCGTATTGCAAAGAGAGTAGAACGCCGACGTGATCGTTTACGTAAGAACAACCCAGCAGTAGACAGAGCACTCATGGACTTCTACGGTCATCGTGCAAAGAACCGTGAAAACATGCAATTCGAGCGTACTAGGCTCAGGAACATGCGTAGTCAGGTTTGACGCAGACCTGTTATAGATAATATGCTACGTGTGCAACGACATTTGTTTCTATAATGGTTCGACCTTCCCGCCGGGGGACGTCGCATCGGAAGAGAGATACTGTATTGACAACCGAACTAAACCGAGACGCGGCTGACCTTGACACGCTGGACTCTGACGTAGAGGACAGTGGTGCTGATGCAACTGCGAGTATAGATTGGGATTCAAAAGATAACCCGTACAAGAAACGATTTAGCGGAGAGCAGAGCCGATCTGCACGACTGGAAGCGGAACTTGAAGCAGAGCGTTCCGACCGGGCCAGTCTCACTACATTAGTGAATCGGTTTGACACTCTTGAAGATTTGGTTGCGGAAATAGCCGACCGGGGCGAAGTCCGAGCATCAAATCAGCTGGACAGTTACGACGACGGTTTTGACAATGAACCTCAAACCTCTACGACAGGCAAGGCTCGTGAGAAAATACAGGAGTCGAGACAGGCCGAATCTGTACGTGCAAATAATGCCCAAGCGCAAAAGGTTTATGACCGTTTGCAACAGGGATGGACTCAAGGGATGGACGCTAAGTCACCGGAGATGGTTGAGGTAAGTCGTTTATATAACGAAGCCTTAGCAGACCCGGCTAAAGGTGGACAACTCAATACAGCCCTTACGTTATTTGAATCGTACAAACGTACTGTCGCATCTGAGGCAGCGAAGTTACCGCCACCTCCTACTTCAACTAAAGAAGAGGGTGATGGCGATGGTAACAATGCTGCTGAGGATACTTCTGAACGCGACGACGAAATCCTCGAAGCTGATGCTAATGAAGGAAAGCTAACAGCGCGGCAACGCAATGCGGCTTCTAACATTGGTCAAGGACAAGAGGGTTCAGGGAGTTCTGTTCCTCGAGATTTTTCGACGCTCACACCTGAGCAAAAGTTCGGTTTACACCACGAGGGCAAAACTCCTAAAGACTATTAGGAGAACTTAGAAAATGTCCACTATTGTTCAGTGGGATAAGGTCGATCAGACCTTTGAAGTTCAAGGCGTATGGGACACTATCTACACCGAAGACCAACTCATGCCGTGGCTTGAGTTTGAAGGTGATGTTGGTGGTACATCATATGACTTTGAACGTGAGTCGGTTAACCCAACTGCCTCTGAGGTTTCAGACGAAGGCGAACTTGTTGATGGTGATATTCAGTTTAGTGAAAAGACTGAAAGCCTGAAGACTGTTTATGTTCAAAACTATCTGAACCTCAAAAAACAAAAAACATCTATCAAGCAAGACCCTCTCGTCATTCTCAAAAAGAAGATGGCGAAGTCATACGGTCGCAAACTTGCAGACCTTGTTATCAATGGTGACTCAGCTGTGAACTCATTGCAGTTTGACGGCATTGAAAAGAAGTGTCGAGTAGAGACTCGAATGGTTGCAATGGACGATGGAAACATGGATGGCCCCGGTACTGCCGAGACTGAACTAACCATTGCCCGCCTTCGTGAAGTGATTGATGCAGTAGAGCCGGGACTACCCGACGCTCTCATCATGAACAAAACTATGCGACGTAAGCTAACGAACCTCATGAACTCAGCAGGTTCAGGTATTAGCCTACCCTCAATAGAAATGTTTGGTCGCCGTGTCAAGACCTTCGATGATATTCCAATCATTGAAAATGACTACATTTCAAACTCAGAGCAGTATGCAGATGCAAGCACGTGGGGTTCATCGACGGCTACATCTATCTACGCTGTGAAGTTTGGTATGGACAAGGGTGGTTACACACTCTTGCATAACGGTGGATTCTTTGACGTCGAGTTCCAAAACCTCGGCATCCGAAAGAACCGGAACGAAGAGGTTTATCGCCTCATTGGATACCCGGGGTCTGCCGTATTTGAGCCTAAGTCTATTGTTGGACTTGGCGGTATTGACTCAGCTGCCTAAGCTGGACTAGCTACTCCCGCCGCAACAGGCGGGTAGGAGAAAAACCCAATGGCACAAACACACGTGCGAGCGCTCGATTCACAGAACGTATTTGGAGCGCCACTAGATGATGGAGTTGTAGTAACTGCGGGCGACCTCATTTACTACGACACAAGCGATGCTGAATTTAAGCTCGCTGACGCTGATGCAGTAGCATCTGCGGCAACTTATATTGCAGCCCACGGTCAGACCGGAGACGGTACAAACGTGGCTCGGCTTCACGGTGTGAAGCGTGCAGAAATCTATGATGAGGATGCTCCGTTCACAGCGGGGTCAGCCATCTACCTTGATGTAGATACTTCCTCTAACTTGATTACTGATGCTGCTCGCAACCTAACTCACACAGCACCTACGGGTGTTTCTGACCTTGTTCAGAAAGTAGGAGAAGCAATCACAACCAAGCGAGCCGTTATTGATCTCGGCGGTTTTGGTAGTGAAGTTGAAGTAGTGGGACAAGAAGCCTTGCTGGAAAATTCAGCTGCTCGACTAATCGTTGACGCTGGCCCAGCAGCAGGACGTGTCCTTGCAGCTACTGGCGATGACATCACGTGGCACGTCGCAATTCCTGAGAACGCAGTCGCTATTGTGCGAGGGCGTATTCAGTATTCTTGTGACGTAACACTTGATACCTCGGACACAGTTTCATGGTCGGTTGCATCGTCTGACGTTGGACTAGCAAACGACGTTGTAACTGATTCAATTAGTGCTGCTGGTGCAGCTGTTACAGCTGACGAAGTAGCTGAGATTGATCTTGCAAGTGGACTCAACGCTGCATCAATCGTAAAGCCGGGCGGTTCCTTGTTTATCAAGGCAACTAAAGCAGGAGAAGGTTCGGGCAACGACGACCACATCTTCTTCGACCCGGTAGTTACATTCAAGGTGGTGTAATGGAAATTCGACGGGGGCAGACATCATCTGTCAAATACGATCTCGATGAACAAACGATGAAGGTTTTATCGTCTAATACGATGACGTTCAAAGAAGCTAAACGCATGATGCGTGACATTGAGAATGTATTGAAGAAGGCGCAGCCTCCGTCGAACACCGCACCTGATGACAATTTATCTCTAATCAAGCCACCGTGGCTTTTACGTAAAGTCCTCGGATGGCAAAATATAATCAAGAGGGCATAATCAATGTCACCGATCACAAGTAAATTAGGTGTATCTACACCTCACATAGAGGGAACCGTCATTGGTGGCGAGACTCTCACGCTTAGCGTTACATCCGGTACTCTTGCAGGTCAGCACTCAGCTACGATTCCTTCTGGAACAAGTCGTATCCTTTGTGTGCCATCTGCTACTACACACTGGGCTAACAACGCAACAGCTACAACATCATTTGGTTATTCGCAAGCAGCGGGTAAGGCTTTTGTTATAGAGCACGATCAAATTAGTAGCGTTCAAGTTAGATCAGCATCGGGTACTCCAACAATGACTGCTACTTATTTTGGAGCACCTACTTAAACATGCCATCTAAACCCAACACACAGCACTCGAACTATGAGTCAGGGTCACAAGCCGGGCGAGCAGGAGACTTCAATCTGCTTGGCCCAGCGGTTTCTGTTGAGGTTATAGACCTTAGCAAAGGCGACTGTGTAATCCAGACGTCCCTCGGTGCTAAAGGGTTGTACGTGGGCAAGACTGGCAATGTATCTGTTTCGATGGTTGATGGAGTTGATGTAGTATTTGAGCGTGTCCAAGCTGGCACGATCTTACCTATTCAATTTCAGCTAGTTCATGCGGATGCTACAACAGCAAGTGCACTTATAGCCCTGATCTAATAAGGAACTGTCATGACGTCAGACCTATCCGCAGCGCGAGTAGCCGTACTCGAGAAGCTACGGGCAATAGAGCCTGTGCTTCCTGCATCTCGAGTCACAACCGCAGCAGGTGTGGCAGGTGGAACTACGATTCAATGCGACTTGCTGAACTATCGTGTAGACGATACGTATAACGATACGCATTGGGCTATTCTTCCAAATGGGCCTAGCGGTTCAGGCACTTTAGAAGTATCCAGAATTAGTGACTTCGATCAGCTTGACGGCTCAAGTAAAACGGTCATCACTGTATACGAGGCTTTCTCTGCGCAAGTAGGCTCAGGTGTTTCGTTTTATGTGTCCCCAATTCATCCTGAATCCATCAGGATTGCGCTTAATAACGCAACTTCAAAGATTTATCCGTGGGCATTTATACCTAGAGTCGGACATCACGTATCAAACTCACGGATACAGAATGGGTTCTGGGATTACTGGGATTCAGATAGTGCTCCGACATGGTGGAAGAAATCTCACTCTGCTCTTACCTTGAGCAAGGGAGTGGTCGCTCCCTATCATGGGAAGCAAAACCTCAGAGCAGTCGCAGATTCAGGCGGGGCACGATACATAGCAACCGACCCTGTTATGCCGTCATTCCAACAGAAAGACAACGGCGAAACAATTACCTTGCACGCCATGATCTATGCGGTTGCGGGAAGTTCAGGTGGAGTCTCTATCCAAGACGGTAATGGAGTTAGCGCAGTTGTATATCATTCTGGGGTAGCTGGTTGGGAAGAAGTAGAGACAGCTGAGCGCACGATTCTAACAGGCACTCCTGCAAATCCAATCGAGTACCGCCTTAATGTTGCAGCTTCAGCTACGGTTGAGTTTGGGCCAGTATGGACAGAGGGCGGCGAAGAAATTGAAGTGCTTCATATGCCACCTCAGTTCCGTAGAGCACCATCAAACATTCGCGAGGGTCGTCAAACATGGCCTTCTTCTCGCACGAACATGAGCGATCTAAAAGGCTGGAGAACACAAAGCAGTTACCCTGCAACTCACCCAACTAATAATCCTGTGATTGGGAATGTTGTGGAATTTGATTTCATGAGTAGATCGCCCCACTTATTGACGATTGAAGGTGAAGACTATATTGAAGAAGCAACGCTAGAGACTGATGTATATGCAGTCGACGCGCCACAAGACGAACTTCTATATATGACCGCAATACTTGAGTTGAAGACAGGTGCAGCACAGATGGTTGGCTCAGGTGGGGCAATGGTACAAGCACAGCTAGCACTTAATTGGGAAGACCAAATTGATCGGCTTATTAGGCAGCCCGCATTTAGTATGACGTCAGCGCCTAAAGCAGTACAACCTATGTTTAGCCCGCCGCTAGGACGTTCCAGCTTTGGGCCAGTGGATAGATAATGGCAAGAGCAGTAGGCAACGCAGATATATCGATACTCCCACCGGGGTATAGCGAAGACGTAGGCTTACATCTTCTCACTAATGAAGATGGCAGCGTTGCGTTTCGCAAGACTACACGTTCGATACTGCCTAGTGCTGCCCCACCAAATGCTCCCGGGTCAGAATCCTTTGACCCACAAGTACGACTTGAGTATGTGATTGAGTCAGCGCACCGTGGCGTAGGTTATGACCATCACACTGAAGGCGCTGAACGCGCAGGTCTAGTCAAAAGCGTAAACACTCTTGTTCAAGACCAGCTATTTTGTGGCCCTAAGATTCACTACATAGGTGACATAGATTATCTCGACAATGGAAACATGGAGTCGTTTCAAGGCTCAGGAGTTCCAACTGGGTGGACTAATGTTTCCGCTGCAACGATAGCCGAAGAGAATACGATTGTTGCTGAAGGCACATCTTCTGTAAAAGTTACATCGGCAGGGGCAGGTGACTTGTGCAGGTTTACGCTTGCTCATGCTAATTTTATCCAATGCAAACTTACTCTCACGGGCAAGGTATATGTTCCTGCCGGGGATTCTGCTGCGATTGTTCGGATTGCAAACAGTATTGGAAACGTAGATCACACTACAACATCAACTAATACATGGGAGTCTGTTGATATATCTCTGACGCTGGCAACCACGTCGTTGTCTGCTTTGACTATTGATCTGATACCTGCCACCGGAGACATAGCTTATTTTGATGACCTCAAATTACGTATTGATTATCTTGTTGGGCCGTCAGGCCCGTTTACAGAACTTGAGATTAGTGGGGTAGACACACTCTTCCACTTCTCTGGGCGTACTACGTGGAAACTAGACACCGCCGACCGTGACCCTGCGGGACTCCCTCGATGGAAAGCGACCGAACTTGCGTCGCATACTATTGAAGACGCCATTACGATGAATGATCGTATGTGGCGACTAGAAGGTACGTCTGGGTTGTGGACTCATAGCACAGACGGAAGCACGTGGTCAGATAATGGACGTTCCGGGAATGATCGCTATGGTACAAAGCTAGAGGTGACACAAACTATCTTTGGCTACGATGCGTTATGGAAAGCAACTCCTCCTAATCTACTCGGCGTAAGTACAACTCCATCTACAGGTGGGTGGATGTATTACAAGATTGGCAATGAAGATAGTGACATTCTTGACCTCGTAGTTGAAAGCAATATCCTTTACATCGTAAAAGAAGATGGCGTTTATATAATCGGGTCAGATGGTATACCCCGGAACATCACTTCAAGTTGGAAAAAAACTCGACAGGTAGCTCGGTCTTCTGGCGGCAACGGTTGGCTTGGTGATGTGTACATTCCTACTGGTAGCCACAGCCTGTGGCGTATGAATCCTAGTTCCAGAAAGCCAGCGCATCCCGGTCAAAATAGTCCCGGCTTTGATGAATACAACGGGCCTGTTACATATGCGATTGGTGATGACAGTTGGTTATATGCGTTCTTGCAAAAGCGAAACACCGCATCACCAACACTTATGAACATTATGGCTGGGCGTCCTACAGATAATATAAATTGGAGATGGGGGCAAGTAGCTGAAATTGACGCGGGAGTTGTAAATCAGGCGTGGATTACTGGCACGCAAATGGCAGGAACAAAACTGTTTTGGGCGAGCCAAGACCAAGAAGCTGACAGGCAGAGTATTGCTGATGACCAGTCACCTTCCGCTGCTACTAACACAGACAACTCTAGTAAACGTGAGTGGAGTAACCCTACTAATGCACGTGCTGGTGATGATAACTATGCAACGTGGCCTGACGAATCAGACGCGCAACAGGAAAGATCGGCTGGAACTGTAGCAGTTACAAACTACACAAGCGGTGAGCCGTGGGATAACGCAAGCAATATAGGTTCAAGCGACAATTCAAAAACAACTTCAGACATGGATGCGGTAGGAGTTGGCGAAGAAATTTCTGGAACTGTAGTCAATCAAAGTATTGGCTCTACGACTTGGGGAAGTACATCTAACGCACAAGCTAATAATACTTCGTACGCCAATGTCCAAACTGCGGAATATCCAATGGCGTCGAATTATCTTATGTCTGATAATTACGGGTTTGACATCCCGTCAGATGCAACAATCGTAGGTATCGAAGCCAAGATCGGGGACATCTATCGTGATAGTACGGGGACTGCTTACGTTGGAACAGTTCGGCTTCATAACAATGGCACAGAATTTACTGGTGTGTCGGCTAAAACTGGAAGCGGTATTGGTACAAGTGTAGGTACGCAGACATTTGGTGGCTCTAGTGATACGTGGGGCAAAAGCGATTGGACTGCCGCAGACGTAGAACATGCTGACTTTGGGTTCAAGTTTGTAGTTCACAAAAGTGCGGACGATAGTAGTAGACCTACCGTATACGTTGACTACGTAGCAATGAATATCTATTACACGCTACCTGACACAGACGGGCTACGTGCAACGAACTTCTCGTTTAGTGGTGTGCTACCAGCTGATGCTGAGATCAAAGGCATTGAGGTAGATGTTGAAAAGTCTGTTGATGCTGGCTCAGACGTGACAGATAAACTCGTGCAGCTAGTAGTTGGCGGCTCACTTGTAGGTAACAACAAGGCAGATACAGGAACAGCATGGGGTACTTCTGATGCAACTGCCAACTATGGTGGTGCGACAGATTTATGGGGCTTGACTCCATCACGTTCTCAAGTTGTTGCGTCTGACTTTGGAGTTGAGATACGCGCCACTAAAGGCACAAGCACTTCTACACGTCAGGCTCGTATCGACCACGTAACTATTACGATTCACTATGACACAAATGAAACGTCAGACTATCTCGACGTACAAAATTTTGGATTTGATATACCAACAGGTGCGACGATCAATGGCATTATTGTTTCAGTCGAGCGTAAATCAAATACAGGCACAGTGAAAGATGCCTCGCTAAGGCTGCTCAACGCGTCAGGAGTGGCCGCAGGAGATGACAAAGCTAAGTTACTAGATGCGTGGCCTACGTCGGACGCCTCTGTGTCGTATGGCTCCCCGTCTGATACGTGGAGTATTAGCCCGACAGTCGCAATGGTGAACGACGCTGACTTCGGAGTTAGATTATCTGTCTCTGGTGATGTGAAAGATGACGTGGCTTCAGTCGACCACATTAGCATGAAGGTGTATTACACGGCAGATGCAGGTTCCGAGTTCAATAACCGACTAGGTTGGGTCGCAGTTCCCAACACAGAAAACCCTCGCTATGACCCTGAGTACGAGTTCGAGACTGGTGGCACGTTCCGAACTGGACGCATCACACGATTCCCCGGGTGGAAAACTGCGTGGCAAGAGGTCACGATCAAGACGTCACCGGAGACAGGCGAGAAGCTAGGGTCTAATGGGCGTCAAGTTACGGTCAAGTACAACACGTTTGATGGTACAGGCTTCAACGAACTTGGTGGCTCAGGCAATGGCGTGTTCAATACGTCACCTGCACAAACAAAATTTTTCAAGACGGGTGATGTCTCGAGTGTTGTGTCGGAAGATATTGAACTTGAGTTGTCGCTAGCCCACGACGAGGATTTGGAGACGCCAGTTATAACGCAAGTGTCGTTAGCGGGTACGGTACGCCCACGTATAGTTGACGTGTTTGAGTTCTCTGTGTTGGTCGCAGATGACACAGGCTTTGAAACAACACGAGGCGAGGATAAGCGACTTGCGTTACGTGCAATGCTCGACCCTGACCAGTGGGCGTCTACGTTATATGATCGTGAAGGTGTTGCACACGTGGTTATTCCATACGTGAATGGGTACTCAGAGACAGACGCCTTGCACTACCCTGACCCGACAACAGGTGAGTCTCAAATCTCACGCGTGGTAACGATGCAATGTTTCGTTGTGCCTAACTCAACGAGTTGGAGTAGTTAGATGCCAGCACAGGTCAAAGTTATTCGCAGGGCAGTCACAACTGCGGGTACGCAGTTACAAGTGACAACAACTGTGGGTACGTGGGTGTTGTGGGCTATATTCAGGGCTGAAACAAGCGCGTATATTGGCGCGTCTGATGTATCAAGCACAACAGGCCGACGTATCTTGTCGACAGATGCAGACTTAGTGATACCCCCGTACGCTACTAATCCGCAACAGCCGTTTGACTTATCAAACGTGTGGGTTGACGTAGATACAGACGGGGCTGCAATACAAGTGATTTACTTAGAGGCTAGCTAAGGGGGCTATATGCTTAGCGCTATACTCAAGCGGATGCCGGGGAAGTACGGGAGATACGCACGTCTAGGGGCTGCAATGACCCCGCTCATGAACGAAGCGGCTCTCGACGAGTTGGTTCGCGTTGCTGAAGATGGCGACATCACATGGTCAGATTGGATGCGCGTAGGACGCAGGGCAGGATTGCAAAGCAAGAACGACTAGGCTTCCAAGCCAAACTCTAGTTGTCCCATAGGTATTGCCGACTCACGCACAGGATTGCACATGCAAGTTTTGCAATGCGGCCGTACAACACGCTCACGCTGTCGTCCGTTGAGCCTATACATGGCTCTGTTGTCATCTCCTCGCTTAGTCTCAACGTCCCAATCGTCACGTATAGCATCGATGCGAGCAGCTACACGTAACGTGCCTGTCGCTCTTTCAATTAACGCAACAGGTACAAATCTACCTGCACGTTTAGCTAGCACCTCGAACACCTTGCCTTTAGCAGCGGTGTAATACTCAAGGTCTGCTTGCGTAATCCAGTCAGGGTGATATTTCATAGCGGAACCTCCGATGTTTTCGAGTCGATATACGTAAGCCCGATTGCTAACGCACTCCACTCGTGTGCTTTTATCCCATGCAACTTGCCCGGGTGTGTTTGATAACCACATCCCGTGTCTGATTCACCTATGCAATGACAGTCTGTACACATAGGTCTACCTGTACCGTTCCAACCCTTGCCTTTACACGTCAGGCACTTCTTTCCCCCGATTGCCTCGCTCTCGCCACCGTAACGATCTATCAGGGCAATGCGTACGTCTTTGTCTTTGCTCGAGGCCATGCCTGTGATGTGTGTCTTGATTGCAGTTCGAGGCAAGTACGTTGCGTTACCTGCTTGTTGGTGGAACCTGCCCATCCACTTGCATGTCTCAAACACGTCACGTCCCACTCGTATGTTCGGGCCAAAGTGTGCCATGTCTTCGATCACAAGTTCCTCGAACCCAGTGAGTAGCTTGTCGATTATGTCTTCGTTTTTCCACCAACCCCATTGCCACGGGTCTAGGTTTTGGTCGAACGTCATCCAACCTGA
>TARA_R100000808_G_scaffold1609_1_pt1 | contig 14004 bp, 9 predicted proteins | sample TARA_R100000808 | Tara Oceans TARA_R100000808 (sample SAMEA2622852) | marine metagenome | biome: marine biome (ENVO:00000447); feature: marine epipelagic mixed layer (ENVO:xxxxxxxxx); material: "saline water (ENVO:00002010), including plankton (ENVO:xxxxxxxx)" | depth 140 m | reverse complement strand
GTTATTAATATTGGTAGTAGTTGCACCAATGGTGCTCGGTTGGATTTTACCAGGGCCATTAGAGAGGAAGAAAAAGAGTGAAAATTGATCCGAAATTCTTTGGCTTTATGTTGTTCATCATCGCGCAGACAGGTAGTGCGATATGGTGGGCTTCTGGGCTATCTGCAGAAGTAAAGCGTATAGGAGGTATCCAGGGACGCGCTATACCTGCTCTAGAGGCAGAAGCTAAGCAATGTGGCATCGAGATACATAATCTCAAGAAACTTACGGGAGACCAAAAAGAGGTTCAAGAGGCAGTAAAAGACCTAGATGTGATGGTATACAGGTTAGAGTCTATTGAAACTATGTTAGACAAAATTTTAGCAACGAAAGTAAGGTAGGAGATTACCATGATGAATCCAATCCCAAGACACATTAAACAAAGACCATGGGCTCCAGTAGAAAGTTTAGCCTATATCACGCCACGTGAAGGTCAGTTTCTTAGAGCGCATCCAGATGCTCCTAACGCTGCTAGATTGCCTGATGTTGGTCCATTGCGCAGAGTTAATGGTATCCCTGCTTACTGGATGGGTGGTGCAGACGCAGATGCGGAGGCGGACGCTCAAGCAGCAGCAGATGCTGATGCTTTAGGTGCTGGTGAATCTTCGCAGGGAATGGGTCAATCGGCCTCTGATGCTATGGACGCGGCTAATTATGGTGCTGATCAATCTGGCGCAGGCGTTGGGTTGGCGGGTTTTAACGATGCGATGAACTATGGCGCAGACCAATCTGGTGCTGGTGTTGGTTTGAGCGGCAGGTCAGGCCCTGGTATAGGCGAGGGATGGGGAGCAAACATCACTGGTCAAGGCTACGCAGACCCTAATATGACAGCATATGATGCAGGTCCAGCAGCAGCTTTAGCAGAAGATGCTATGATGATGGATAGAGATGCTGGAATAGTTGCTGCTATGGCACAAGAAGCTAAAGCTCGTGGTATGGATTGGGGTAACCTAGTTAAAGATCAAGATACAGCAAGAGAACGCGCTATTCGCAATAGAGACAAGTTAAGAGGGCGTGACTTAGATCCAGCTGTAGAGAGAGCTATGTGGACAGATGAAAAGGATATCGTTCCATTTTTAAGCAAATTATTGGGATTAACGCCTTTCGATAGACTAAGAAATATGCAGATGTCGCCCTTTGACGACCCAGATGGCGAATGGGGTGGTGGTGATCAGCTTCGTAATCTGCCTCCTAAACTGGTTGAGCAGGTGGTAAATCAAGGTGTTACAGGACCTAGTGGTTGGGTGGGAAGTTATGAACCTGGTCATCAGTTAGTGCGTACTGGCCAAGATGAAGAATTAATGCCGCAAGGTTGGCAGGTAGAACGCATGACTCGTCTACCTGCTAGCGCTCGTAGACATCACGGTTTATATTTTAGTCCATTCAGCACCATTGGTAGCATGATAGGCTAACATGGAAGTTATAACATTTGACAGATTTGAGGGTGGTATAGATCTTCGGAAGGCCGATCAGGTTTCCGATGCTAACCGTCTTGTCGAATGTAAAAACGCCTATATCACTACGGGTTGGGCCATAAAAAAGCGCCCAGGATTAGATAAGCTAAGTAGTAGCGCTTTACCTACTACAACTTCTGGTTTATTTATTTATGATAAGCAAGTTCACACGGTAAGTCATCAATCAGAGAGTAGTTTACCCACCTTGTCTGGCCATGGTATAGGCACTGGTAAGGTAGGAACCTCTATAGTTTGTAGTGTATTGACTGATCCAGCTAGCTCTACAAATGAAATAGAAAAGGTATGGGATGCACAGGTTTATGCCAACAAATTGTATATTGTTGTAGAGTATGCGGATGGTAAAATCCAACATTTTTACGATGGGACAGCCGTTACAGATGCTAACTGCCCGCAGAGTAAATCAATCACTATAAACTCTGATAAAGTATGGGCGGTAAAAACTGACGACGGATTAGTAAGTTATTCAAAATCTGGTGATCCAACAGATTGGAGTACCACAGACGATGCAGGTGGCGCCGCTGGTCTACCTACTGGTAGAGAAGCGCCTGGCGACGCAGCTCCCTTAGCTGTTGGTAGCTACAGAAGCAAGCTTGTTGTATTTCAATCAGATAGTGCACAAGTTTGGAGCGTTGATGTAGATCCTAAGAATATAGAGATTAGTACAGTATTAGGCAATATAGGGTCACAATGGACTAATACTATACTACCTGTTGGTGATGACTTATTCTTCTTGACCGATGCCGGTTTTCGTTCCATAGGGCAGCAAATATACACAGGAAACCTACAAGACACAGACGTAGGTAGCCCAATAGACTCGCTGGTTTATGACAAATTAATCGCATCTACTAGGTTGGGTTCCGGAACGTATGAACCATCTAGCGCTTTCTTTAATGGCCTGGGTCAGTATATGTGTGCCATTGATTCAGAAATATTCGTATTTACGTTCTCGCGCATGTCTAAGGTTACAGCGTGGTCCAGATACATCATGCCGTATCAGGTGCAATCATTATCGCCATACGGTGAATATATGTTTGTTCGTATGAATAATGATGTATATATTTTTAATCCTGGATCTTTTCAAGATGCAGATGCGACTAGCATCCCTGTTGAGGTTACTAGTTCATATCAAGCATTTAAGAAGCCTGGGCGCTGGAAACAGATCATGGGTGCTGATGTTATGTTTAATGGATCTGCAAGCGTTCAGCATAAGTGGGATGCTCGTGATACCACAGCTGCTACAAATGCTATCACCTTGTCTAGTGACACAAGACCAGGTCCAATGATACCTGTAGAACTTATGACAACTGAATGTGCGTTTAAAGTAACTCAAGAAGCTAATTCTGAATTTCAATTAAATGGTATATCATATTATTATGAATTGTTAGGAGAGCTGTAATGGCAAGAACACCTATTAGAACACCAACCCAAGCATTTGAGGCATACGTGCAGGGTCATAATGATCTTTCTAAAGCTTATGCTAACCGAAAAGATCCAAACCAAACTATGGCAAATTGGGGTTCACACCATTGGAAAACCCGTGGGAAAAATAATGAAAATAGATTTACTCCACACTCATATCGATATACAGAGGCTGGGCGCAAGGGTACTGGCTGGCGCACAGATGCAGAACAAAAGCAATATGATATAGAACAAGCTTTGGGTGCAGTTGGTAATTTATTTGGCAATAGAGGCTCTTACTACCAAAAATATCTAGATGATGTTTATGGCTTGAGTAAGCGTAATATTGAAAAATCCTACGCTGATGCAAAGCGCGACCTTGGGTTCTCATTGTTGCGAAAAGGGTTGACCGGTGGTCAAGCAGATGTAGATCTTCAAAAGAGATTAGAATCTACCAAGGCTGAGGGTCTTGCCTCTGCAATGCGTTATGCGCAAGGATTGCAAAATGAATTACGCGCCAATGATGCAAAATTACAAGCTAAATTGCGATCTGCAGCGGCTGCTGGTACTTTAGGTGCTGATGCTATAGGTAATTACCGTAGTCAACTCTCAACTGGTTCGGTGGTTCCTTGGGATACTGCGAATCTTGATTGGACGATACCACAGAAACTTTTTGGAGGAGTGCCTCAAACTAGAAGGCCTTGGGAACAAGAAGATAATACCACTACATACAGCGGGAGTATAACATAATGTTCGGTAAGATCACTAAGTTTTTTGGCGGGCCAGCTGGTATGATATTCGGTGGTATTGCGGACGCCTATGGTAGGAAGCGAACAGCGCAAAGTCAAGATAGATATGATCGTCAGCTTCAAGAAATCATGGATGATTATGAGGCGCAAAAAGCTGGTATTCGTCGCAGAGATATACAGTTTATAAACAATCAGAGCCGCATCATAAACCCGCACATGCAACAACAGATGGCGCATGCGTTGTTACCCGCAGCTATTCTCCCCAACACAGATACCCAAGTGGCTGCCATAGAAGGTGCTGCGTCTGCTGATACGGGCATGGAACCTTCTGGTGTGGGTCATGAATCAGAGGGCTATAAAAAGGCCATGGGGGATGCAAAAGGAGCTATTGCTGCTGATATAGGTACAGGTGGTAGTGGCTATGCAGGTATGATGGGTAGAACTATGGGCCCAGAAATGCAAAAACTAGCTGCGGGCGTCTCGGATGCTAGAGCTCAAGCTATGCACACGGGTATGGGTGGCGCAATAAATGAAGTTGCACGATTGATAGCACGAGATAGACCTAGGCAGGTAACACCTGGGGAACTGATGGCTAGCACACAGAAACGATTAGATGCTGTAAAAGGACCCAAGAAGCACTTTCTTCATGGTGTTTCTAGTGTAACACAACCTCTTACCCAATTTGCGCAGAATCAAAAGATGTTTGATGCGTTATCAAAGTTTAAGGCACCTACATAATGGCTTACAGAAACTATATTCCCGAACCTCAATATTACGCACCTATAAGGGTTGAGCGTAAAACACCTGGCCGTAACATGTTTGATTACTTGGGGCCAATAGCCAATGCTATTTCTACATGGCAGTCCGGTAACCTAAAGAGTAAGATGTTTGAGCATCAGATGGCTCAGCAAGAACAGGCTAGGGCTGATAGATTAGCGCAGGTAGCTAGAGCTGAACAACAACGCAAAGAGGATCTTCTTTATAGGCAGAGCGGTCGCGATATTCAACTAAAACAACAAGAATTTTTAAATCAAATCAAGCGAGATAGTATAGCTGAAAAAATGGCTGAAAAAGCTAGGATTGGTCAGGGTAATCAATTATTAGCTGACTTTCTAGGTAGCAAAACAGATAACCCATTACGCGAAACTTGGGACCTCGGTTTAGATTACGGTGATGACATGATGAGTCAACCAGATGCTTCATCATTTGACCAAAGTAAGTTGGTAGAAGCAGTTAGGCATGGCGCTATAAAGCCTCGTGCTGCTATTAAGCTATGGCAGGATGTGCATAGTGGCGGCTCACCCACTTTGTCAAGCGCATATACAGGCTTGGGTACTGATGCACTAGAAAGTATAAATAAATTTAATGACGATTACACAGAGCAAACAAGTTTCATTACGCAGGCATACACAGAACCAATGATGGAAATGTATGATGCGGCATTTCAAGACGGTAAAGAACTTGGTTTAAATGTGATAGAGCATGGTGGTGGACTTAAGCAGGGAGCAGATGAGGTAGCGGGACATTATGTTCCTTTCTGGACGAGTGGCACAGCTGCTGCTAGAAAAGCTATACACTCCAACTATGGCAGCCAAATAAAAAATATACTAAGCTCTCTTTCGAAAAAACACATCTACGATGAAGGCTTCAAGAAAGATTTACAGCAACACTTTCAAAATTTTCTTAATAAGGCTATGGCCAGTTCAGAAGCTGGTTATGCTGGTGGTAGTATAGGCGGTGGTAGCGTTAGTGAGCCAGAATTAGCCGGATATGTACAAGATTTGAGCAAATTTGTAGAGGGTGCAAAAGTGCCTGGTCGAACGACACCAGAAGCATACAGGGCAAAGCTACAACAAGAAGCCGAACTTGCTTATTTAGTAAACAAAGCGAAATCTGGTGATGGTAAAGCTTGGTAATCAGGTAAAACATGGAATTATTTGAATCATTCGGCATCGATCCCGCTGAAGCTCAAGCTAATTTATCTTTAGACGAATTAAATCGGCTAAACGAGTTATTAGCTCAAAAGGCGATGGAAACACAAAACGTCGCAGTTCCTACTGTAGACGAAGCGCCTGGAACGTTTAATCCTGGACTTTATCCACAAGCGTATGGAGCAGAACCACAAGGTTTGGCGGCCGATTATTACAATTCACCCCCTGTGCTAAACGTTACCCCGCCTAAAGCGGCTCCATTATCTCGCTTAGACATGAACCCAGTGTCGCACGATCCTTTCACAGAAGAGGATAATTATCAACCTGCATATGTATTAGATGCTATGCAACAACAGGCAGGTCCTTCTCCGGATATGCTTGATAGACCCTATAGAGAGGTTGATAATCTTCCTGAGTGGGGTCCGTCAGAGATGGCGCAGTTTCAGGAAAAAGAGCGAATAGCGAAGGAATTAGGTATTAGTCCTGAAGTTATAAATCAATGGAATATACCGCAGATAGCTGGGTTAAATCTTGAAAAATGGTTACTAAATAAACAACTAACTGCTGGCGTTAGTAAAATGGTTACCCCAGAAACATTCCTCAACAGAGATACTGGCGGCGGTAATAAACTTGCATATCTACAAGAGGCATACGATCGAGTCTTAGCCTATACTGGCGACCCTAAACAAGCTATGGACGCTTGGATAAAGGCTGAGACTGAAATAGGCAATTTGGGTGGTCAATTACCTACCGACGTCGCACAGCGCATGGCTGGCGAAGAAGGCGCGCGTATTCGAGCGGAAGGAGCAGAACAACTACAACATAATGCCGCTAGAGCCGCGAGGGTTGATGCAGAGATAGGTTTGCGCTCCGCTATACGCGAACAACAGCCAAAACAAAATGACTTCGTAAAAGGCTTTGTACAAGAATTTAAGAGTTTGGGTTCTAACCCTAAAGCGTTAGCTCAATTAATTACGGGAAGCTTGGCGGGTATGCCGGACACCTTAGTTGGTAGCACATTGGCAGCCATCGCCGCTGGACCCGCTGGCGCTGGTGCTGTCGCTGGTTTAACCCTCCTGGAGACTGAAAGAGCGTCTCGATTCTTAGAAAAAATGGCAGAACATGGTGCTGATCTCACCGACCCACGTGTCTTAGCCGCGTTGAAAAAAGATCCGAAATCTTTCTATGATCGTTTTGTAGCAAGCAATACAGAAGCTACTAAGGAAGCTGCTGTAATTGCTTTCTTCAATGCCTTAGGTGTCTTCGGTAGCGGTCAGCTCGCGAAAAGAATAGCTAAAGAAACATTAGATAAGGGCGGCTCGACCGGTAGTGCTGCTCTAAGCGCCGGGCTCGCTGGTATACCGATAGAAACCACGACTGATGTAATTGGAGAAACAGTAGCGCCATTTCCTGCCACAGGAGAGTTTGCTTCTGGTCAAGAGGCGGCTGCGGAAGCTATAGGTGGTATTGGAGCTACTGCTGCTCCGACTGCCGCGGCGGCTGTAGGTGCGTTGCGGAACCGATCTGTAGGTGATGAAGCTGCCCAAGATGCGGCGATTAGAGAAGAGTTAATAAAACAAGCGACGGATAGGGGTTATAGAGAGTCCGACGTGGATATGTTGTTAGACAAAGGTTTACAGACAGAGGCAGAGATTAACCGAAGCACAGGCACCCTGTCATTCAATCCGGAAGCTATCAGAAATTACTTACGCGGTACTGGCAAGAAAGATATCAAGAACAAGGTATCTGAACTTATACGACACGAGGTTGTTGCTCATGGCGGTTTAGTTGCTTGGTTTAAAACCGGCAAAGGAAGCAAGGCTTTAGGTGGTATCATAGACGGGTTGGATGCATACCTCGACGAATTTGATTCAAAGAATAAGGCAAAAATTGACAATTGGTTGAAGAACACCGAAAGAGGTCAGGTGTATGACAAAGAGTTAGATGGTCAAAGAAGAAGACAGGTAGAGGAGTATATTGCTATACAGATAGCAGAAGGGTTAAACACTGGTCCTATTAGGAACATTCTCAGTAAGTTAAAACTACTCTTTAAGAGAGCTACGAATGTCAATTTTTCAGAGAATGAGCTAAGGGATATATTGCGTCAGATACAATCTGATCAGAAAGCCGGTAGATTAGCACCAACTACAGCATCTAAACAACCAGGTGATCCTGATGCTACAGGGCAAGAAGAAAGAGAGACATCGCCACCTGATTTAGAAGCCGGTTCTATGGAAGCTTACCAACAGGCTGTTGCAGAGAGACAAGCTGCTCAGGATAAGATGGACGAAATCTTAGGTGATATTGATGATGCTGTAGCGGACACCGTGAGATCCACAGACCCGACTAAGAAGTTAGTCGAGCCGAGGGTTGTAGAGGACACACTATTCTCCAAACAAGTCAAGTATATGACAGACAAAGAGAAACTTGGCCGAGATGTTGGATATGACGTGTCGCGCTTCGGTTATAAGCAGATAGTTGGGCAACCTGATGAAGTTGAAATTCGTGCACGGTTAAAGCGTGTTCAATCATTGTGGGGTAAGCCCGGACAAATACGTGAAGCAAATCCAGGCACAAGAGAATTTGCTAATGAGCTCATAGATAAGGCTAAAAATGACCCCACTGGCTTTGAAGAAGCTATGGCGGAATTCGAATCGGTTATGGCTAAACCAGCACAGTCGCATACTAAAGCTGGTCGACGCGCTAAGAGAGCGCGTGATAGAGGTGTTACTGTAGACCAACTACAGCAATATAGAGACAGAGACGAGATTCACCCCATAGAAAAGAAAATGACCTTTACTATGGCAGGCGAACTAATCAACGAATTAGAAGCAGAAGGCACTATAAACGCAGACACAGCCGAGCAACGTAGACAGGCTGTCAATGAGATAAATGCAGCCCTGAAGGGTAGAATGCCTGGGCCTGCTAAACGCACTGTGACTGATGCTATTTATGGACTGGGCACTAAGTTTGCTTATACTGAATCTCAGAAGATGGATCTTGAGAAGAAAGCGGAAATAGCTAGAGCCAAAGAGCGAACACAGCGTACACGTAGAGTAGCGCCGACAGAGAAACAAACTGAGAAAACAGTCTCTGCCTTACCTACCCCTGAAGAGGCAACACTTATAGAAGCTCTGCGCGGTTCAGAAGCGTATGACAACCTTAAAACAGACAGGCAGCGTTTGCGCTTTTTGAGAGAAAAAGAGAACTTATCAGATAAAGAACGTCGTCAGTTCGAAGCCTTCGCTAAGGATCCAGCTAATTGGAATGAGGCGGAATTTGAAGCTGCAGAAGCAGCTACTAGAGAAGCACAAATCGCAAAGGTTGGTGTGACACGCATAGAGCAGACGCCAGAGCAGCGCGCTGCAGAACTTGACGACATGAAGCGAGCGAGGCAGGCTTATAAAGAACAGCGCAAAATATTCCAGGTTGAAGGTGGCTATTACGATACCTTAGCCGAGAACGAAATATTATCTGATCAGAATGAGGTATTACCTGAAGGATTCGCCATCGATGAAGGTACCACCCTGCAAAGTAAACGTGAGCTGAAGTCATTAACACCCAAAACTAAATTGCGAGTGGGCGATGTAATACTTTACATGGACAAGGGTACGCCGCGTCGGGCACAAGTTTTGCCAACTTATCCAGAGCAAGACGAAGACGCCAAGACAGGGGATGATATTGATACTACTAAACCAATCCGTTATAAAACAAGAAGTGGTCGCAATAAATTGCGTGGGTCTTCTCCCATCAATAAGCTATTCGCGCCTGCGAAGCGTAGCTCAGTAGGCGATGAGAATCGAGCCGCCGCTAAGGCATACTCAAGGTTCATGTATGGTCCAGACACAAGAATTGGAAAAATAGAGAAAGAGGGATCGCGTCTTGGCCCTGAATTCGAGGTAGATCATATACAAGAGTTGTTGGCTGATGTTGTTGATCCATATACGGGTGATATAGTAGTAGATACAGAGAGAGGTACGCACCGTAGCCAAAATCTAGGTATTATACCTGTTCCTATTCACCAAGCTAAAAGTGATTTCGTAAAGAATCCTATATGGGGCAAAGATAAGTATTTTCGCTCAACGTTGGACAGGGGGTCCACTCCGTTAGTAGATTACAAAGATCCTTACACGGTTATGGAGGATTGGATCCAAAACTCTGACTATATACTCCCCGAAGGTACAGTTTATAACAAGGTCAACGTGGGCGGGCAAAAAGCAACAGAGGTGTTCACGAGAAACTTCGACATATTGGGTAAGGAAGGAGAGAATCTTAGTAATTGGTTGACAACTATGAAGATGAGCGCGGCCGATGGGGAGTTGTTTGTTGGGTCAGTGCTTGCTAATCATCAATTGAGGGGTAGAGAGGGTATTCCCGATTTAACAGCAGCAATAGCAAGGGATGACGCCTTGCGAGCTGATGCTGGTTTAAACGAAGCTCTAACAAATACACATACTATGCTGTCTAAGCAGTCTAAGAAAGGTTATTCAGAGCACTTTAACGATCACTTCTGGTATCGCTTAACATCTTTCTTGTGGGGCAAACCTGTACAGGCTATACGTGATTTCAATAAAGTATCTCGCTTTGGTCAAGCTAAGGGTGCGATCCCTGCAGCTGATGAGATAGCCGACGAAATACAGAGAGCGCACTCAGCCAATCAAAGAGCAGATGAGCTTGTATATGGCACAGACATGATGCAGGATACATCTTTGCGATCTGGTGAGTTCTTTTCTGAACTGTCTAAGATATTCGCTATGATGACTGGGCGCACAGGCGCTATCAATAGGAAGAACAACAAAACTCTTGTAAACGTATTAATAGGCAAAACAAGAATTCAGGAGTTGGCAGATAAGAAAACTAGAGATGCTGCTGAAGCATTGAGTGAGCTTATACAGAAGGTTTACAATTACGCGAAGACGGAAACAAAGAACCTAGACAAACCACTAGATCTCAGAGGTCATGGTGATACGTTGCTTCCGCGTGTGTGGAACATTGAATTCCTAGCAACGAGAAAGGGTAAAGCAAAATTCTTACGCGTTGTGCGTAACTCTCTAACTAACCCAGAGACAGGTAGCAATATACTTGATGAAACTGACCTGACTATCGATGACTTATATGATGTGGTTATCAATAGTGGCGGCTTTGTACAAGGTGATTGGACAAACCTCAAAGCAGATCAAACACGAAGTCAGAAGGATATAGACAGGGATCTAAAAGCACAAGAGTACTTGGATTCGTTAGAGACTGAAGGGTTGTTAGATGATGGCCTGGTGTTGGATGATTTGCAAGCTATCATTCCGCGATTTATACAGAAGGCTATAGAACGCACAGAATACTCTAAACGTTTTGGCATTAATGATGAGATACTAAGAGCGAAGATCAAAGAGGCTTTAGCACAAATAGGAAAGCATAATGCTGAGGTGTTGAAGCTGAATCCAAGTAAAGATCAAGCAGGTTATATAGATCCAAAACGTTTTGAAAAAACAGTCTGGGATATGGCGCGTATCTTGCGTAATAAATACGGGTACGATATAACTAATATGAATACTCGTACTTGGCTACAGCGCTTAGCTAACGTGCAAGTAATAGCTAAACTGCCATTGGTAACCTTAGCATCGATGCCTGAACTGTTCACTCCTATGTTGCGTGGTAGCGCTAATCCAGCAGCTTGGGGCGTGGATCTCATGGCAGGCATGGCATGGGCAGGATACAAAGGTATGAATGGTATATCTAAACTACTGTTCAATACACACTTGCCTGCAATGCGTAAAGCCTCAGGTGATATTGGTGGATTAGGCATTATAAGAGATGTACAGATGCTTAGAGAAATGGGCATAGCAGAAATACAGGCTATGGGCGACTTGGTATCTACGCGATATGCCAACCCTAACTTCGCACGCGGTGGTTTAAGAGCTGGTGCTAGAGGTACTATCTCTGGTAAGATTCCTAAACAGGTAAGATCTGTGTTTAATATGCAGGTTTTTATGCAAGCTACTATGTTGACTACTTTGACAGAGATGCAACAACTTATGGCCTTGCGTAATTTCCAACGTCATATGGCTAGACGCGTTAAGTTTGTAAACAAAAACAAAGATAAGTCGCTCAAGGGTAGAAAACTAAGATTGTTTAACCAGTTTAAACAGGATATGGCTGATTTTGGTTTAAACATGGATATAGATCTTGATACATCTAGAGGTGAAGCAGAATTTAACGCGGGTGCGTTACGCTTCATAGACCAAGTTATAACACGGCCTAATGATGCGACCACCGCCAAGGCCTTTAAGAACCCGTTGACCGCGCCCATATTCTTGTTTAAGAGATTCATTACTACCTTTGGTAACACGCTAATGACAGCTGTTGGTAATGACATAGCAAACAAGGTTAGTAATGTAGAGCGCGCTAAACAAGCGGGAAGACTTGTAGCAGCTATGACAGCTATGTATGGTGCGGTTATGTTCGCTGAGATTATAAGAGGAGCAATTAAAGGTGATCTTGACGAGGAAGATATGACATTGACTGGTGGAGACTTTAGATCATTTATGAGACGATTAGATCGCACTGGCTTGTTAAGTGCCCCTGGTGCTATGGCGGTTAACTTAGCTTTCCCATATAAGCGTGGTTGGTGGGATACACCAGAAGCGCGGCTCGTTGGGGAATTAGGCGGTCCAATATTAGGTGATGCTGCAGAACTAATGGCACAAGCTACAGACCCTAAAGATGATTCATTGCAAAGATTGACTAGACAGATTATGCCACTTTCGAAAAAAGCATTTCAATTGGATTATGAGAAAAAGAAAAGCAAAGAAAAACGCAATACTAATCCCTATATGCGAAGCAGTTCTAGCAGCCGACGGAAGAATCCATACATGTCCAGTAGTAAACGCAAAAACCCGTATATGAGCAACTAATATGGCTACGATGGCACAAGCAATGAGTCAAATAGCGGGTAGTTCCGCAGGCTCCCCTGACATGAAGCGCTTTGGCGGATCTAATACAGCGGGTTCTATTTCTGGTGGAACCCCTAGCATTGCTAATAGACGCGGCGCTGCGAGATTATATGCTCAACAAGAAGCATTCAAACCTACGACTGATATCACCGGTGCTATGCAACAGTCGGATAAGATAATGTTCGAACCCGTGCAGATTCCTGGAATGAATCCTATGATTAGCATGACTAATGCGTACCAAGGACAAGGCGCATTTGAAGGTTCCAGGCTAGATGCTAATACCCCAATGCCTATAGCGGCTAGAAAGGCTATTGCACGCTCGCCGTTCTCACATGCACTTACTTCAGCGTTTGTACCAGAGGGCGAACCACCCGTCACAACTACTATCACAGAGCCAACCTGCGAGACTCATCCCTCTATGCCAAGATGTAGGGATGATGGTGGTGGAACAACAACGACAACAACTACTACAACCGTTGATCCAGGACATGGAGAGGGTTTTGATGGCCCTGACGAACCTGAAGGTCCCGATGTTCCAGGTCATATGATGACAACTTCTGTAGGTACTGTCACGTCCAGTGAGCCAGGTGGTGGCCGCAGCAAAGGCAAGACCACAGGTAAGGCTCCAGTTACAGGCGCACATCACATTGGCGATATTGGAGGAACGGGTATGTCCAGCTCTGAATCTGCTAAAGCAGGTGGTTGGGGTGATGATCCAGAAGGTGAATTTGGTGGGGGAGGAGATGGTGACGGAAAAGTTATCTGCGGAGAACTACACAGACAAGGCTTAATGTCTGACGAGATATATCAAGGTGATTTAGACTACCAAGATAAGTATGTCAGTGAGAATACTAAGTATGGTTACTTGCTGTGGGCGAAACCTGTATCTAGACTAATGAGACGCTCACGTATCATGACGCAAATAGCAAAGCCATTTGCCACTGCATGGGCAGAAGAGATGGCTTACAGAGCGAACGGTACAGGTAGTGGAAATGTATTCGGCGTTATAATACTTGCTGCTATAGCACCGATTTGTACGTTAATAGGAAAGATTGCTGGGCCCCGCTCTAAGAAAGCGTTGCTCCCTGCGTAAGTAAAGGGCGGGTGTCCCAGCTCAGAACACCTCTACAAGTTCTACTTCACCTGTAAAAGATGTAATCCTATGTACACAGCCCTTAGGGATTGCGGTGATACCATAGTGTTCATCTTCTGCTATAGTATCTGCTAGTTTTACGACTCCATCTTCTGACCAAGTCGAATGATTAAGGAAATAGCCGATTTGGTGAACTTTCATAATGTTAACCTCATCGGCTGTATCCCAACCAGACGATTGAACAGTGTCCCACCATTCAACCTTGACTAGTTTCACGCGGCTTCTTTCTCCTCTTCAGGTTCTACCACGATATACTTGACAGTTACATTACCTTTGTCGTCCTTTTCGTACTCAGTCCGATAGGTGGTTGGC
>TARA_R100000808_G_scaffold14341_1_pt1 | contig 14088 bp, 13 predicted proteins | sample TARA_R100000808 | Tara Oceans TARA_R100000808 (sample SAMEA2622852) | marine metagenome | biome: marine biome (ENVO:00000447); feature: marine epipelagic mixed layer (ENVO:xxxxxxxxx); material: "saline water (ENVO:00002010), including plankton (ENVO:xxxxxxxx)" | depth 140 m | reverse complement strand
TCGCATCCCGAGCTGCTGTTCAAACTGCGATCCGCTCGGAAGGAACTTATCAACCCCCCACGCATCCGGCCTCCGCATCCTGAGCGCATCTGCAAACTCTTGATCGCTCGGGAGGAAATCATCAACGCTAACGCCTTCGCCCAATCCTTGAATTAGCCCCTGCGCACCTCTGATCTGGTCCAAAATGCCCTGTAGCCCTTCGGGCTGGGGGCCTTGTCCGAGGCCGCGTATTCGATCTTGGGCCCCACCGATCAAAGCTTGGATCTCCTCAAGCCCCTTCGGCATATCAACGCCGAGTCTGCCGATCCTGCCCTCCATATTGCCAATTTGTTCGCCCAGAGCTTCAAGCTGTTGTCGGCCGGGGTCCAGAAATGAAGGCTTGGTTTCGTCAACCATTTTACGCAATTGGTCCAGCTGGGCCCCACCTCCCCTTTCGCCTCCTATAAGATCCAGGCCAAAATTCCCTCGGCGGGCCAAGTCTTCCTGAAGGCGATCAAGCTGCGCCATTCCTTGCCCGGCAAGATCTGGAATTTCAAGCCCAGCGACCCTGTCATATAAGCTGTCGGGACCCCGGGCCGCCAAAAGAGCATTGATCCTGTCCAGCTCGCCCCCTGCACCGAAAGATCCTTCCCTCAATGCCTCCAATGCCCCTCCCGTTTCAGTTAAGGCATTGAAACCACGAATAAACTCTTGTCCCGTTCCAAGATCGCCTAAGAAGTCTGAGCTAAATCCCAGCGACGGAACCGTGTCCACGAGCGCCTGCGCTTGGTCAAGATTGCTTTGAAAAGTCGGACTGAATTCAGTTTGACCTATAGGGGGAAGCCTCTGGCCGCCTGGATCGCCGGGAGTTCCGTAGCCCAAGGTGGAATCATAAGCGCCCAAGCCAGAATCCAAGCCAGAATCCATCGCAGGGCCAAGGGTTCCATAGGCTCCATAGGCTCCATAACCGCTTGAGCTCAAGCCAGCGGGGCGGTTGGGCCAATACTGATAGATAGGGTGACTTTCGATCCAAGAACCTAATCCATCCCTGGGGTCAGGGGCACCAGCACCCATTGTTTTATAATAACTGGTTTCATGTGCACCAGCCTGATCATAAGGCCCGGGATATCTTGTCTTCCATTGTTCAGCGGTCAACATGGGAGCATATTTATTATATGCACCCATATAATTTGTATAATCATCGTAAGTGGTTCCGAAGAATTCAGGTCTATAGTCTGCAGCCAGATCCCCCTGACGCTCTTCGCCCCATCCAGTAATGTTGATGCCCGCCCGATCTCGGCGGTTTCTTTGCGCGGCACGCTCCGCATCTAAGGCTTGTTGTTTTTTGCGCCGTTGGTCCTCCTGAAATCCCGCTGCATAGTCTTGGGCTTGGCTCTTCTGCGCATTGCGACTTTGATTAGTATATAAATCCCCTGCGCCCGTGCTAAATGACCCTTTTGTCCAAGACATTACTCCACTCCTGCCTGTCGTTTACGTTTATATCCAATAGGGGTGTAGACGAGGTGGGTTCGGCGAATACGAAAGAATTGACCGAGTGTGCTATTGGAAAACTTTAAACTCGTATGAGGATCATACTCAACCAATTCGGTGTCCTGAGATAACATGCGAACAGCCCCCAGGATTCCGCTATCTGTCTTATCGGAATCAAGTGCAAACCCACCATTGGTCTGCAAAACTTCGCTGGTCCCAGTAACCCCAGAGGATTCCTGATCTACCTGCACTTTGTAATTTCCTAATGAATCATAGTACGTCCTTGCATATCGCCAGCGAACCCTACGTGCAGAGCTATCCGGTGCAGGGGCAGCGGTGCGAAAGTAATGCTCGATAGGTGTGCCGTCTGAAGAATTGTCGTCATCGACATAAACAGTGGACGGGTCGTGATCTTCCAGTTTGCCGCCAATGCTTCCAGAATCGTTGTATGTTCCAGCGTGAGGCTTTTTGTCGATCAGGGCAGAGCAATTACGATCGAAATAATCTCCGGTACCCGTATAAGGGCCAAACCATTTCTCATGCCGGTCAGAGTAAATCATAATCTCTGAATTTCTGTCATCACTATCTTTTGGCAGCCAAAACCATGTTTCAGACCGGGCGGGATAGGGGCAAGCATGGGAGTAAGGCAGTCTTGTAGTGTTTACATTAGGCCAATATCCCAAATCCAGGCTATGGGAAATCTTTTCGGCAGCTTCGCCTCCGTCCCACAAATAGATGCCATCATTGCGAGGAAAGATTTGGTCGTCGTTTGGCAGGCTTATAATGCTTCTGCCCGAAACCGATGCCCGAGAGGTCATCTGAACTTGCTGGTATGGGATGTCCACGTTCCCTGTAGGTCTTAGGGTGTGGATTCCGTCCTTGCAGTGAACGGCCAAAAAGTCCTTCGATGCCTTAAGCCCAGTAATTGCAGAACCAAAATTCCTGAAAGACGTAGAACCTATGGTGTCGTGACTTCCCGTGTCCGTATACCATACTCTGTCATAAGTAGTATCGGCGTTGCCGTACCATACGCGGTTGTCCCAGAAGGCTATGTGCTCAGCGTCGGAAAAGCGACTGCTTATCCCGGCAGCGGCAGCGTTACCCGTGCCAGTCCACTTAAACGGAACATCCTCACCGTTTATTGCATAGATGGTGCCGTTGGCATCGCACCACTCAAAGGTATGATCATCGCCAGCCGTCAACGTAAGACTGCCCTTAATGCTGCTCCATCCAGAACTGTATTTATAAAGCTCAGCACCAGCAGCAATTACAACATGATCTGTATTTGGGTTAGCCGTAAATTGGGCGCATAATGTCAGGGTAGGATTGCCAGAGATGGCACTCTGGGCCTTATAGCTTGCTGTTCCGGTGCGAGTTTCGGCTGCGCCAGCGGCAGATATATGGACGTTATCCATAGAAGCTATCTCTGTAGAGAGCATGTCCTCGGCCGGGAGGTCATATCGAACGCCTCCGTCCTCCCCCCACGGCCCCATCTGAATATCTTCCGCTTCGCGGATAGCCATTATGCGCTCAGGCTGCCTTCCTGAACGAAGAACTCAAAACCTTCGGGGCCAACATTCTCGTCACCTTTTCTTCTCCATGTTCGATTGCCCCAGACTCTCAGGTTGGTTTTTAGGCCAACGTCGATTATAGCATCATACTCACTCCGATTATCTCCTGCCCCTTCAGAATCTCCCTTCTCCTGCATATAGAGTTCAGCCGCTCCGAAATACAAGGCGGGCTGGAGAAGTTGGGGCATGTAGATGTCTAAATCGTCGTCATCGTTAGCGTCGGTCCAATCAGGGATATACGACAAATACCTGTAGCGAATAGTCTCGTTGGTTGTATTATGCAGAGGGAACATTGCCACAGTAATATATCCAGTCCCTGCAGCAAGGCCCTCGACGGTTACAACCTCGGCATTCCCGGTGTTATCTCGATCCGGGTCCCGGGCATCGAGATAATCCCACCCCTTAAACAAAATCGAGCAGCCGTTAGTCTCGTCAGTAAACGAGTATGGCACCTGCACATCGGAGGCGAGCTGGTACTGGCGGGTCACGGCGTCGGATACCGTTAAGGCCGTCGCCCCGCCGCTTTCTGACAGGGCACCACTGAAATCACCGGTCGTAGTGGGCGAGTGGTAGAAAACCAGGGTTGGCGCATTGGTCGCATCGTAAGACGCGGCCACAGTGCCAGTCTTAGTGCCATCGCTGATGGTGTTGCCCGCAGTGATGGTGCCGGAGATAGATGTAACCGTAAGGGTATGCGTGGTAGTCAGAGTTGCGGTTTTATGAAGCCACCACCACTCGGCTCTGCCGACAATACGATTGGCAATAGTATTAAGATAATTTCTCGCCTGTGTTTTATAGTCGGTATTAGTGATGGACATCCCGGTGCGCCGCAGGGTCATATCAATGGCGTCGGATAGCTTCATCGCTATGCTCCAAGGTTAACCCAAGAACTATCCTGGTATCCCTGGATAGTAGAAGTGGTGCTATTATAGATTATCATACCGTGGGCTGCGGTCAGGGCGTCTCTCTGCGTTGTTGTCATAGTCGGAACAGTTAAAGTCCCCGTGGTTCCATTTAAATCGAGGCTATTCGCCTCGACGTGCCCAAATAGACCCACTTCACCGTAGAATGCAGCCGCCTTAAGTTGTCTATTTGGCTGCGCCAAAATTAGGTATCGATCCCAACGTATCCTACGTCAGAAAGAGCCTCGGGATTGATCTCAAACTCCTCCTGTGCAATCATCGCCAGATCGTCTGGGTCCAGGCTGTCCAGGCCAAATCTTTGCTCTGCCTCCCTCGCAGTCATAGTAGTCGTAGCACCATCTCGATTCTGATTTTTCAGGTAAGAATTTCTTGCTACCGCCCGGGCCTTCTCTTCGCCGAGGCTGGCGACAAGGGCCTCTGAGGGCTCGGGATACCACGGGGTCCCATCTGGATTATCAGGATGCTGAACCTGACCATAAGCCAATACGTGATTGCGGGACTGGGTATTGGAGCCCCTCTTTTTTTTAGGACGATCTACAACTCCTCCTACACCAAGGGAATGCTGAATCTGCCGTTTCTGCTCTGGTGTTCCAGTCTCCAAAGCCGCCATGATGAGCTTTAGCGCCTCTGCCTTGCGGTCAGGGGCAACAGATTCAGTGACCTCAGTGGCTTCGGTGACTTCCGTAAATTCAGTCATAATCCATCCCTTTCGTTTTTGAATTATAAATTGGGAGAGGACCAATAAAGCAACCCTCTCCCAATTATTATTACACAGGCAAATTCAAATAAACAGCAGCCTGCTGATCGTCTACAACATCACCGTATGCCAACGTACCAATCTGATACGACAGATCGTTAGCTGTGCCTTCTCCTGCAGCTTGTGAAGGCTGCACTGAACCAGCATGATTTACAGAGGGCACTACGGGCCTTCCGGCATGAACGTCAGTTGCCGTTAGGCCATTTATATCATAGCGAACAGAAGCAATGCCACCAGTTTGTATCCACCCGTAGTATCCAGAAGACAGACCCAAGAAACTTACACCAACAGGCATAGTGTCAGAATTGGCATCAGTGGTGGTAGCACACAATACTACCTGACGGAAGGCTGGCGCAATAATTTGAAAGTCAGTCGTTCCAGAAGCTACTGCTGTAACCAATGGATCATACAGAGTGAATTCAACAGCATTGCTCGATTCGACACCATGCGATTTAATCTTGTAGCTGTAGTATTCACCTGTACCATCTACTGTCATCAAATAACTACCTGCCAACTCGTTTGCATCATCCACACCCGAAAGAGCAGAAGCAGTAATCGTGATGACCGTCGATCCGGCAGCTACTGGCGAGATTGTCGCATCGTCAAATTCGACAATATTGCCAGCGTCAAAGTCCTGAGCAACCAGACGTCCTGCGGTAATCGCTGCGCCAGCTTTGGTATAGCGAAATACCCGGCCATCAGAAAACTCCATCTTTTCACCCAGGGCAAACTTTGGAGTTGAGGACTCAGCAAATAGTCCCTGGCCAAATTTACTGCCTATGCCAGTGCCCCCAATGCGATTAGTTGTAAAACTATGATTTTGAACAGTCACAATAGTTCCCTTCCCCTATGAGCAGGGTATGAACCCCCATTGGCTTGGGGGCAAGAAATGGAAAAACAAAACCAAACTGCTTCTACGTGATGTTGTACAGCAGGCCCTGACGGCGACGGTTGTTCGTAACCAGCTGAATACCGACAACGATGAATCCGACCTTGGCCATCTGGTTCGCGGGCTCCTTGAACGGAGTTTTGGCGAAGTTCAAACCGGCCTGGATCTTCAACTTCAGATATTTGGTATTGAGCAGGTACATGCTGTCGCTCACGCAGTCCCTGTCACCGATAACAGGAGCGCCACGGAACGTGATGTCTCCTTCGGCTCCAAGGCCAGCATTCGGGCCAGCCCTCTTCCCGCTGCTTGTAAACCGGGTGTAGCCAGTGCCTTCAAAAAGCGACTCGTACTGCCCGTAATACGTCATCGAGGTAATGATAAGATTGGTCTTATCATTGGCCTCTGAGCAGCTGTTCCACAAAACCCCCATGTCCTGGGGGCCAAGGTAGATGTCGTTGGACTGGCTATCAAAATCACCGCCATCTCTGCGCTGATTGTCCCACCACGAGTTGCTGGCAACGCTTATACCACCGAGGGTGGTAGCAGTACCTTCGGCCACAATATCCTGTAGGCCCAACATGGACTTACCGGACTGCGCTCCATGGATGGCCGCATTGATGGTGTCGAAAGATTTGGTCATTGCCTGCTGAGTTTTGGCAGTAAGCAACTTGACGGCGGAGTCCGACTTCCGGCTCTCCTTTTCTTCCGTCATTGAAATGACAATTGGAGTAGCGTTGTAGGTAAAACTGTAGAATGCCGCCGTGATTCCATCGGTGGCATCGGTTGACAAAACATCGAAGCCGTCAAACCACTCCGAGGTGCCCAGAGCATACATGAGATCTTCCTGTATCTCTTTCCCGCCGGTCTCGGTTTCCATAATTCCGGCCTTGCGGAAACGGTCAACAGTCGGATAGGCATCCGAGATATTGTCCGTCAGGCGCTTTTTCTTGGCCCGCATGGTCAAAGTCCATGCAGCATCCCAAGTTTCAGTTGAAGACGTAGCTGCCATTTGTAAATTCCTCTTCTATAATGCTATGCAGATGGCCCGAATCCGAGACTCTGCATAGCGGCTGAAAGTTCACTGTCATTGATTGCCGCGCCATCGGCAGCAGCTATCACATTCGCAGGCCGTTGCACATTGGGTTGGCGTCGGGCCTTTTGGTCTTGCTGGTCCAGTTGTTTGGATTCAGCAGCGGCCAGTCCGGTTAGCGTCCTATAAGCCTCCGCCCGAGTATATCGTTGTCCGGTAGCGGGGTTTTCGACACCCATAAGGGCGTCTGTCTGGGGCTTAAACCGGTCGATATCAGGATACTGTTGTCGAAGGTCATCTGCTTCAGCTTGAGCTTGCTGTCCCATCTGGCTCAGGTTCATTTTAACAAGACGATGAATAATCTGAGTCATCTGGTCGAACTTCTTGGACGTCTCTTCACGAAACTGTCCGTTACGGGCCTGATCGATCTGATCGATCACGTCTATCGCTCGGGACTCCTCCTCGTTCAGTCGAGACCTAAGATCACTCAGCGGATCTGAGTTCTGAGGTTGTTCGCCTTTTGCAAGAAGGTCTACTCGTTCATTGAGACGTTGCTCCAACTGATCGAGGCGGGCTGTCCGTTCATTGGCGGCCTGTGCATCGGCTTGCCGTTTGCGGGTATAGTCTGCCTGCAGTTGCTTGGCCAGCGATTGATGCTCTTCAGGAAGAGTTGAGGGATCGAGTGTATCCAGGTCGATCTCTTGTGTCGGACTGGGTCCATTTTCCGGGGCCGAGGGTTCCTCTGGAGAGTCTACCGATCCATCGGTTTCAATCAGGTCAGCGGCCAGATCAAAACCATCGGGGGCAGCTACGTCGGCATCAGCTTGTCCGTCTTGGCTATCCAGTACTTCACTCATGGTATTTCTCCTAAAATGTTATGTCAAAGTCCCCACGAGATGCCCGATCGGTTGCCTCTTGTTGTGCTTTAGCGAGATCCGATTCGTTCATCCATGTAGAGTTGTTTTGACTCATCTTTGGGGGTTCTTCCTTCTGGTGACAGCGCGAGCCTTTAACGGGATCAGATGCCTCCATGACGCCCATATCCCGCATCAGCTTTTGCTTGTGACCATAACTATCTACAACACACCCAAGTCCTGGTTCATAGCGTCCATATAGGCTGCTATGAGTGGTATGGATGCCGTTCGTCTTTCTGGTAGCCCACCCCAGTCCACTCGATCTGCATTTTTTGCACTCGATTGCAGAAGGAATGCGCTCACCGTCAAAAACCTGATCGTTATGCTTAGTCCCACATTTAGGACAGTCCTCAAAGTCCCACGTTCGTATCGTCATTTCAATTCTGTCCCCTGTCTGCCAAAACGGTAGGCTGAGACATAACCTGGGCATTGCTCCTCACGGCAGAATCAACCTTGCCTACAATCTCCTCTGGAGAGCCGCTGGCGGCCCTGGAGCCAGTAGAATTAATATTGCCCGTCTTTGCCCCAGGGGCAGCAGCTGCCTGCTGTAGCATCTGCTGATGTTCCTGCATATGCGCCTGATTAAGCTGGGCGGCCTGCTGTTTCTGTATATCGCTTAAAACCTGAAATCCTTGGAACTGGCTAAACTGCTGCATATCGTGTGCCTGCATGTGGCCCTGGTGATCGTCTTGCGGATGCGCCTTAATTGGAGTTGGCTGACCCGCTTGGACAGAGAAAATTATAAGCTGATTCTCTGACATAGCCGCTCGCATTGCGTCAAAACGAACCGTAGATCCGATAAACCGTTCAATATTTGGAACACGGAAAGTTTTCAGCACATGCTTAATCGACTCTGCCCTGGGTATTTCAGGGAACTGCAGCATATAATTACCCAGAGCAAGGGCATCTTCTTTCTCTAATTCCTCAAACATCGGCTTCATAGAGCCAACTTCGATATGGACCTTGAAGCGCACTCCCATCAAATCCGCCCGGACGGCCTCGAATATCGGCTCGTTTTCGTCCCTGGCAACGTTGATCAAGAAGTTCTCCGGCGTATAGCGCCTATCGCTCATAATTCTCAGAAAATTGGTGACCATTTGCTCGTAAAGGTCGCCCACCTTCGACTGCATCCATTCTCGATTAAGCTGGCCAAAGGACGCCATTAGAGATGCCTCAGTTGCCGTTCTTCGAGGCCCTCCTCCCGCCTGGAGCTGACTCACAGACAATGTCTGCTCCTCGTATTGCCGCATATCGGACTCGTACCCCATCTGATCTGGGGGCGGATTCCCCTGCTGCAGCTCCGAAAAAGCGTTATGAACGTCGTTGACCCAGGCTATAGAAAGGTCTTTGCCTTCCTCAATATCCTCGCCCAGATTGATATTCTCCTGCCGCTCCGCCTTGTTCCCCAGAATAACCCGGGTGCCCCTCTTCAGTAGGCCCCTGCGCCTTGCAAGCGACTCGACAATCCCTTTCTGGGAGTCTTCTGCGTATCCCATCATAGGAATGCCATAAAGCTCGTCGTGGGACAGATCGAACGTCAGGGCCCCGTATGGGAAGCCTCCCTCAACCAGATATCCGCCGGTAGGGGTAAATTCACCAGTCAGTTTCTGCTCGCCAGTCAGGGGGTCGGGACGCTCCTCCAAAATTCCGGCCAAAAATGGATGAGGTCGCTCCTCTATGGGCTCATCGATTCCCTGGGCAAAGGTGTAAAGCTGCTTGTGGGTGCGATCGTGGACTTCCCTTAGAAGGACATAATTGCCTTCCATCTGGGAGTCTCTCCAAGCGGCTTCGGATTCATCCCCATCAAACGCCCCTTCTTGTGCGTTTTCCAGCATCCCCTCGTCAACTTCTTCTTTGGAGATGGGCTTCAGCTTGGAAACCAGACTTTGCTTATATCTCTTATCCTTTTTCACGAACTCCAGAGGCACCAGCATCTTTTCCCAGATAAAACGAGCATGGGATATATCGTGGGGAGCACACTGGGGATCGGGATAGACATTGAAAGGCGATACCCGCTGAACGAATACCATGCCGTTCTGCAAGGTGTCATTGGCTACATAGGGAGCTATGACATCATCATCTTTTTTGGGGTTAACGCCATATTTGATCCATCCATAATAGCAATAAAGCGCATCGAATCCGGCCTGCTGAACTTCTTGCTTGGATTTGGTCAGCTCCAGCGTTTGATTTCCCACCCTCTGCAGTATTTCCGTAGTTAACTCATCCGCCTCCTGCTCGACCCGCATCAATACTTTTGGAGTATTGAACATCGTGCTGGTCAAAATCATTCTGGTCAGCGGATAAAACCTGGAAATTTTGGGGACCCGGGCCTTTTTCATGCCGTGGATCTGGTATTCCATCTTGTACTGCTTGATCAACCTTCTCCACAGCTTGTGCTTGGGAGCCATAAATTGCTCACAGCTCTTAAAGGTCTTTTTCCAGAACTGTATATGATCAGGTTTCATGCGCCTACCCGGGAATTATACATACATCAGCTCCTCGTGAGCTGTGCGCAGCTCTTTAATCAGATTTTTGCCCTGGAAAGGATCTTGGTACGGTATTTCTGGGGCCTGAGACGGACTAAAGCAGTGCATTAATAGATATCTCATCCGATCAGCGTCATGATCGTTGGCCTTCGTATCCACATCTTCAGGATTGCTCTTGGACCTTGGCAATGCAGGTATGGTGTTGGCCGCAGAATCATTCCATCCGTCAAAAAGGAACAATTTTCCCCTTGCAATATAATCATTCATCACTCTCCAGCCATTTACCCTGTCATTATTGGCTTTTTGGAGATGCAGCCCATGCTGGGCGAATATATCTGTAGGAGATTGTGCTATATGCTCATGTAGATGACGTTTTACCCACATACTGGGGTCCGCAACCACTGGAGTTGGGGGCCGACCACCGGTAAATGGGCAGGATTCGATCAGTTTGGCTATTTCGTAGGCATGAGTAGAGGCCGAAGCCCCGGCTCGGGTGTATTCGCAAATCCCATAGACATTGCCGTCAAAATCAACAGTGGCGAGGCCAAAACTTGTCGGGGCCGCTTCTCCGTAATCCAGGCAGCCAAAAAGTGGCCAATCTGAAGGGATCTCGAAGGAAGGGATAAGAATCTTTCGAGAATCCCAATTAGAAAAGTATTGCCCGACAAAAGCATCCCAATCGCCTTCCAGCCAAGCCTTAACTAACTGATCGTCGCCAATAGACTTCAATCGATCAATATAGTCAGGGTCCGCATCGAGCAGAATCTTGTTATCCTGAACCCTGGACTTGATAAACATCCTCGGCATTTTTGACTGGTCATCATTGATGACCTCCTTGCCTTTGGGGGCAGGATCAATGAAATACTGCTTCACAGCAGTATGTCCGACGCCGCCAGGATTACCGGTTGCACGGATGCGCAGGTTTTTGACCCCTGCCGCCGATCTCAGACAAGCCTTCAGCTTGTGATAAGGCTTGAGAGTCGGCCAGTTGGTCAATTCATCAAAGCCGATCCACTGATACTGATGGCCCATGTAATGATCGGCGTCTGAATCGGTCTCCATGTGCCTGAGCCTGAGAATGGAGCCATTCGGTATACGAAATTCATAGCTCCCAACCTTATACTCAGTGCCCGGAAAGGCAGAAAACAGCACCTTTTTGCCTTCAGTAACGAGCTCGTCCAGCTCAGGATAGGTCTTTCTGAAGATAATACCACGCCAATCTGCCCCATACTTTTGGACATCCGCAGCAAAATCGCCCATCAAAAAAGCCGACTTGCCGCCACCTCTCGCTCCGCCAAAAAACAGCTCAGGAATAAAAGCCGCCCTCAAAGCCGCTTCCTGCGGGCCGGATTGCGGCTTCCACAGTTTTGGCTCATCAGCGAAATCAGAGGCTGGAGACCAGGGCACTTAGCTGTCCACTATCTGACTCAGGCGGGCTTCAATGACCTCATAATCCGAGGCGCTCAAAATCCGCAACACGGTTCCTCCAAACCCAATTGAAGGAGAGGCCACCGACAATGAATCAAGAGCCTCCTGTGCCAACTCTTGGACCGTTCCCGCAACCTCTGCCATTTCCTCAACAAACTGACCAGCAGGGATGCCGATAGGAGCGATGGTCTTCTTCTTGGCCTTAGCCTTCTTGGCCGACTTTTTCACTTTTTTACTGGCCTTCGCCATTATCTGAACGATTTCGTTTTTCCAAAAAGGCGCTTTACAAGTCCCTCCAGCGACAAATCCGAGTTCGCCTCATCCGTAACTTCGGCGGGACCCACCTCATCTGAGAGGGAGGGAACGTTGTGGTCATGACCAGCTACCCCTGCAGCTTCCATTTCTCTCTGAAGGGCCGCTCGCCTCAACAAAGGATCAAGCCCATGCGGGGCAACATCCTGCTCCGGGCTCGATGCCCGAATATCGGACCAAGGATGCCGTTGATCCTCTATTGGAGGTCTGGATGATGGAGATCCGGCAGCACTATTGCCCAAGATCGACTCCAAAATATATGGAAGAAAATCCAACGGATAGGGATGACCGGCCTGCTCCGCCGTCGCCATTTCTTGCTTCAAATCCGACCAAGTTTGCCACATTTGAGGATCTTGCTGAAACAAGCTGTCCAGATTGCCAATGTTGGTAGAATTTATCTCTTGGAGTCGTTTATCCGCATTGGGCGTCATGCCGCGCCCCAAAACACCGGAAGCACGGCCCGTGGCATCCGCAGATCCAGAAAGATTGCCGTTCGCTTTGTCGTACGTTCCTTCGCCAGGCATGGGGAAATCCTTTAGCTGTTAAATTTAGCTTCCGCTTTCCGAAAATTGAGCCTCAATCGGCATATTCGATGCCATTACCTCATTCTGCTTAACCCACTCCTCATAACTCTCAGCCCTGGGAGGAGCCGAAATCCCCACATTGCCCGTGTGCTGAACCTCCAATACCTGCTTGTCGTCACCAACCTCCTGACGAATAGCCTGCAATATCTTCACCTTCATCCCAGTCTGAGCCTCACCCAATTCCTGAAATAAACCGTCCAAAGCCTTAACCCGCTCCTTACGGTCCGCCAAAGGGACATCATCAAAATTAGCCCGATATAACTTCAGCTGACGATCAAACTCCTCCTTAAACGCCTCGTCCGCCCTCCACTTCGTCAACGTCTGCCGAGTAACACCAGCCCTCTTCGCTATCTCATTACCGCTGTCCCTGCGTAATCCACGATCCAGAATCAGCAGGTGGATAATCCTCTTGTGCTTGTCAGTCAGATTCATCAACGAAACAACCTCGAAACCTTATCCTGTAAGGCAGAATCCTGACGAGACCTTTCAGAAATATGCGTAGGCCCCAACTCAACCTGTCGTTTTGGCAAATTCCACTCGTATAGCTTTTTGCCACCGGCCATATCAGAAAGCCTATCTCCAAAGTCGGTTGCCTCAACGTCGGAATCAAATTCCAGAAAATCGCCCTGATCGATTGCCTGTCCAATAGCCTCACGAAGAGGAAACTCTACAAATACAGTTCCGTCTTTGGCTATTCTTTCAAATTCTTTTGGATAATCCCCTATAACCTCATCGCGCCTTCTAATCGTAGGAAAAAAAATCTCCCTGCCATCGACCTTGCTCGACTTCGATTTTATCGATGCCCCACTACCGTCAGCCTGTGTTATCCACGGAGAATCGGGATCTAAAGCCCTCCTCATCCATCGAGGGGCCGCCCCAGGAGACAGGCCAAGCTCGACTAACATCCGATCAATAATCGATTGCTCAGGCATATTGATCTACCCGTGGGATGATAAAAAAGGGACCAGCCCCCCCTGCCACTCCATCCCCGGCAAAAGCAGGAAAACCAGTCCCTTATCGTTGCACAAGAACCCGTCATCTCTCCCCAAGATAAACAGGCTCCCTGACGGGAATCCCCCGTCCTTAGCGACTTTAAAAAATACTCAAGAAATTGTCAACTAAAAATAATATAACAGACCCAACCATAAAGGGGTAGGGGTTGGCCGATTACATGTTCCACGTGAAACACTTACCGCGAATAGAAGACTCTGAGACTCACAGTATGAACCGACTGAACGGCTTCCGCCCCAGCGGTTCGGCGTGTCGGGTTCACCTTTATAATGAAACTATAGAGCAAGGGTGCCAAAACTATTTCAAAAAAGCAGGAACATTTGGCTTTCCCAGTAGTCCAACAGGGTTTTGGTGGATCGTCAAAAGAGATATGGCATACTATGGTAGTCCGATAATTTTTGGCATAGGTGTCGCCCAATCAAGGTTATCTCCAGCCATACCCCCCCCTATAGTAAACCAGTACTTGTACTCTCTCGGCGCGTACCTGTATACCTATATCAGTATACCTATATCATTATAAGGGATATAAAGTATATGTGCCTTTTGGCCTACTCGAATTTCAGGTTTCTACCTTTTTTCTCTCTCCAAATTGAACTTTTTTTCTTTTTTTTCCAAAAAGCCGGAACCGCCCTACTGGTCGGGGCGTTCAACTCCACGTAGCGAGGATGGAACAGGCCACAACGGACGATCTTTGAAAATCGAATAGGGGCGCG
>TARA_R100000808_G_scaffold5757_1_pt1 | contig 14152 bp, 22 predicted proteins | sample TARA_R100000808 | Tara Oceans TARA_R100000808 (sample SAMEA2622852) | marine metagenome | biome: marine biome (ENVO:00000447); feature: marine epipelagic mixed layer (ENVO:xxxxxxxxx); material: "saline water (ENVO:00002010), including plankton (ENVO:xxxxxxxx)" | depth 140 m | reverse complement strand
CAAATACTTGGCGTTGAAATAATCGCCGCCAACGTGGACGCGCATAATGTCGAATTTTTTGGGCAAACTTTTTTCAATGAGGTCGGCGCAGGAGTCCGCGCCGTTTTTTAATGCTGCACGAACTAATTCAAAATTGCTCCAAACCATTTGGCGTAACGAGGGATAGGTTGCTTCCGCACTAGCGGCGAAACATCTAAATTGCGTGTCAGGCCCATCTTGAATTTTACCCGTTTCTCTGTCTGCGCGGGATAAACAATCCTTTGCTGCGGGGCAAGTATGTCCTGCGGGGAGCGTAAATGTTTTGAGTTTTAAGCCTAGCTTTTTAACGAGCTTTTTGAGCTTGGAGTTCGGTTCTCCGAATTTTAACAGTTTGTCTTTCATGTCTTTCATTCCTACAATATAGCATACTTTTCCCATTTGTCAAGGGCTGGAGGTCATTTTTCTAAAGAACTTTTTGCTTGGCCCCAACGCCCACCACCATCACCATCGACGCAACCATGCTCTTGCTTTTGCAAGAACGCAAAACCAGCAGTTTCTTGCGCGTCGAATGGTTCTTGGTAAGGCTCATATAAAGAGTTGATTTTGATGCAGCGACCCTCACCCACTAGCGGTTCAAAACTATCATATAATTCCTTGGCGATTACTTTCGCGGTGGGCATGGCCCCGCCTTTTACTTTTTTCCATGCTACGCTTCCAGCGTCATTTAATAGCTTAAACAATGTTGCGTTTTCAATAGCTTTTAAAATTTTGTCGCGCCCTAAAACTTCTCCATCCCCACGCGCCCAAAAGGTTGCGCGAGTTGCGTTTTGCCATTCTAATTCGCCGCTTGTTGCGCCATGATTCCAAAACGAATAAAACCGTTCTGTGATTTCTTGTTGATCGTCGCCTTCTAAAACTACTGCGGTGTCTTTGCCGTGATGCTGTAACTTGGTTGTAATCATATAACAATATAGCACAAAATAGCTACTTGTCAAGGGGCCGAGGGTTTTTTTTGAAAAAAGTTTTTTTGACACTTGGCACGGAGGCTGCTGCCGCCTCGCCGCACATTGTCAAGCCTTTTTTACGAACAAGGCATAAAAAAAACCCCACCTTATTTGGCGGGGGTGATATTATTATTTATTTATTCAGTAACAACCACGGCCTCGTTTTTCTCTGGAGTCCAGAGTTTATCAAGGGCAGTCGAGTCTGTCGCCGCCTTGGTGAACAGCTTGGTGATGTTGCTGTTCAGACGCTCACTCAGAACGAAATTGTTTTCTGCAACTTCATGCGTTGTGAATTGCGTTACCGCGTTTAGCAAGTTATACAGGTTGCGGTCTTCATCTTCACCGTGAGTCGGATTGTTCCAAATCCGCGCCACACCTTCGCGGCGTGTTTCGGAAATGGTTCCTCTGTTGGTGAGGGACTGCAAAATGTTGATACCTTGCTCCTGCGATACCTCGCGGGATGCCATCAGCGTAAATGGGTTATCGGGTTGGCCCAGATTCTCAAAGGCTTGCATGGCGTCTTTAATCGCCTTGACAATGGTTTTGACGCTGAACTTGTTGGAGTGCTTGCAGGAAATGCCATGCTCTCTGTCTAGAGTGGTCATGCCATTGGTGCAAACCAAGCGCAAGGCTCCACCAATAGTGCGAATGCGATGCGACAAGTCAAAAGAGTTGTCAACATCCATACGGAAGCCCAGAGTGTCGCCTACCTTGGGAATTTTCACCACAGTGTCCTTGAACTCGTAACGAGTTTTAAAACGCGCTCCGCCTCCCATGACGTAATGCGTTTCGTTGGTTGGTTCAATGCCAAGGTCGGCAAAGACATTACGCACTGGTTCCATTACCTCGCGGTTCTGAACCACGTTGTAATCCTTGGACACTCCTACTTTGAGGATAGTCCCGTTGTCCACACGGCGCGTCATAAACGAGCCTGTATCTTTGCCCTCTGGAGTGAAGACGGGAACCTTTTCCACATCATAGTCCCAGTTGGAGTTAATTGCATGAGTTGCTGTACGAGCCATTTTTTTATCTTTCTTTTTAGGTTTCTTCTTATCGTTTAATTATAGTACAATATAGCACACATTCGGGATTTGTCAAGGGGCCGAGGTCATTTTTTTTATTTTTTTTTCTTCTGATAATTAAAGTTTTTGTTTGACAAAATTGGCGAGGCGGGAGCGGCCCCGGCGCACATTGTCAAGCACTTTTTTTAGATTTTTTTAATTATAATAGTACTTATTTGTTTAATATTTATTTACCATTTATTTGTTCATTATTTAGTCCTTATTTGTTTGTTATTTATTTGTCATTTATTTATAAGTAATTCACTTGCAAGTTAATATAAAAATACCCCCGGCAGGAACGTTACAAAACCGCCGAGGGTACTTTGTTATGGTTGGCTCCCACTCAGGAGCGCTTCTTTTTTGGACGGCCTCGTGGTCTGGCAGAGACGACAGTTACCGGATTTCCGAGTTCATCCAAAGCTTGATATCCATTCCATTCGAATTGATCGCCTACCGGAGATAGAGCACGGGTCCGCGAGGTCTCTGGCCCCAACCACGTCACTGTACCTGCTGTGCCCTCTAAGGTATCAAAGTCCTTTACGGCGACGGTGGCATTCTGGTTGCTCGGGGTATCGATCCGTGCATGCGTAGCGCCCTTCGGTGGGCGGGGAATGACTAGTTCTTTTGACATTATTTTGGTAATTTAATTTTAGTTGGCGCGGGCTTGTCAACTTGCTTGAGGTACTTTTGCCCCTTGGCGGTTAGTGCGCGTCCCGCAGTTGTAATCTCCATGAGACTCTGCTTCTGAAGATACATCTCGAAATCACGCTGCAAGCAGGACTTGGTTAATCCTGTTTTAGCGGCGAGGTAAGTCAAAGAGCAATCTTTCTTCTCGGAAAGAATCTGCAAGACTTGATGCTCGATAGGAGACAAACCCAGAGGCATAATAGCCAGAGAATGTTTCATGTTGTCCCAATCTTGTCTGGAGAAATGAGTCTTATCTTTACCAGCGAGATAGGTACGAATGTTGTTCGCCATCTTCTGAGCAGCGCGAGCATTGCCGCGCAGCACGGTGGCAATATCAGCAGTTAGACCATCATCAAAGGTGAAGTCAGCGCAGACACGGTTAACAATCTCTCCGAGTTGGTCGTAAGTATATTCCTCAAGGTCAACACGCTCACACCTGTCCATCAAGGCGTGGAAGATGTGTTGAGCTTCGGTGGTGGCGAACATGAATGTCTGCCGAGAGAAGTCAAAATCGACAGTGTAATCCTCGCAAGAGAAGGTGGTGCGATTCTCCGAATTAGGATTCAAGATAGTCAGCAACGCCATCGTCAGGTCTTTGGGCAGTTCGGATGCCTCATCAAACAAGACGGTAACTTCCTTGTGATTAATGTGAGGAATAACCACTTGGTTGAAGAACTGCTTTACGCTCTTGAGAGTCGAGCAGTTTAGCTCGATAAAAGTCTTTGTTTTTTCGCTACCACGGCGATTCAAGTGCTTGCCTGTTGCTTTGGCGAGCATGGTTTTGCCGCACCCTTTGGGGGCCACGAACATGATGTGCGGGCAGATGTTGTTGCCTTTGTAACCGTCAAGATAAAAGTCGAGTCGGCGTTTTGCCTTGTCTTGGCCCACGATGTTAGACCAGCGTTCAGTAGGATTTGTCGTCATAATTCTAATATAGCACACGCTTTAGGTTTTGTCAACCCCTTAATTTACCATTCGTCACCCAAGTCAGACACCACCAACTTCACCTCTGTCTCTGGTTCTTCAACGAGGTTTTCGATCTTGAGATCGACTTGATTAGCTAACGACTCAATATTCTTGGTCGTGGCAGCGACAGGCTCGCCAGCAAGCTGAAGTTGCTCCGCATAGCGGCGCGAAACCATTACGGTTGCGTTGGGTTTTAGAACACCATTGAGTGCGCCTAACGATACGGCGACGAAACTGACTGCTCCCTTTGTTCTTCCAGATTTTCCTTTTCTCGGCATAAGAACAATATAGCACACGCTTTACGGGTTGTCAATAGATATTTTAATTTATTTTTAAATACAATCAAATAAAATCTTTATCTGGTTTTAAGTCATTGTATATATGAATTTTTAAATAATAAGATTTAATGTCAGCAAAGGAAGGAAATTGTCCTGCACAATCTGTATCTTCTAGGAAGTCTGTTACGTGCATATCGTCTATGTGCGACTCTGCGACAATATAATAAATATCATTTTTATTGATTGCAAATATACCGCGCCCAATATATCTAATATTATTTTTATATTTTGGATAATATTGTTTTAAATGATCTATGAAGATATTCGGGTCGGGCTGACCATCTTCAAATAGTTGGCACTGATCACTGTTCCAAGTTGCCTTGGCATCAGTTAAGGTTTTGTCAGGAACCTTGTCAGTGAACACGGCGTCAACCTTATGCGTCATCGCGAGGGGGCGTCCATCCTTCGCACTGTCCAAGCTCGATGATCTCTTTCGTGACCTCGTTAGATACGCGCTCCCACGCAGCGTGGTCATCTAGGTAGCCTGTGATAATCTCTCGTTTCCACGGCGCGAGCTTATTCACTACATAATTGAACGCCTGTTCGTAGCGGGCCGCTTGGCCGGTTGGTTCAGGTAAGGTTTTTTTATTCATAACAACTCCATACTATCACACGCTTTAAAAGGCGTCAAGCCTCAAGTTTCTATTATAATATTACATTAAAATACCATAACAGAATATAAAAAACATTCTTTATTTACATTATAAGATTAAACAACAATAAAATTGATAAAAAGTCATAAAAAAACACAAAAAGGGCCGAAAATATTAATTAATTTTTATTCTTTTAATATCAGATTATTGGTGACAATGTGCAGCGGGTACAAGTTTACTCGGCGCACATTGTCGAGGGGCTTCAAAGAGGCGGTTCCGCGCAATATTTGACATTATTTTATTAGTAATTATTAATAAATATTTCGGCCAGAATCATTCACAATTAAAGCCATATTATTAGATATAAAAAAATTATTTTATTCGGCGGGTAGGCGGGATATTTTATTGAATTAATATATTTCGAGCAAATTCATTCACAATTATTTCACATTATTTCATTCACAATTATTAATAATATTTGATTCAATATCATTCACAATTATATTAATCTAATTTATCTTTGTCTTTGTATGCAAGCCAAAGGGTCGCGCCTAACATCAATGCCATCGGCGTCCCAATGAATATTAATAAAATCAATATTTCATCTTTCATTATTCATAATTACACTATCATACAATATAATATAATTACTATAAATGGCACATAAAGGTATATAATAAATTAATTAATAAAGTATTTGACAAAAATATATAAAAGTGCCACACCCATCCCACACAACGCCCCACACTCCCCCACACCACGCGCCGTATTATATATATTTAAATTTAATTATATTCCTAATCATTATTCTTTATATTCCCTATACTGAATTGATTAATAATACAAAAAAATTCCCCAAAAAATGAGGAATTTAGTCTCTATCTCTGCCTACGTTACCTAGCTCACAGGTGATCCGGTACACCAGCCAGAGTGAGAACACCCCGAACACAATGTCCATAATGTTCCTTTTCTGTCGTCATGTTGGGTTGTTTTGTTGATAAATTTCATTATATGTAAAAAGGTTTAATAATATATGTAAATAAGGTACGGCGCGATATATAAAAAAGATTTAAAAAATGACGAGGGAAAGGAGAGTAAGACAAAAAGAACCTCTCCGATCCCCCGTCTGAGCGCATCCCTACGCTTTAAAGGTAATCGCCTTCTTCTTCGTATTCGTACTCATCGTCCCACTCACCGTAGATTCCTTCTTCCAGTGGCGGGGCTTCGATGTTCTCGACATGAGCCACGACCTTGTATTTTGCTGTACGCAGCTTTTGGCATTCGCAATCCAGAGGAACGCTTACAACGTCAGCAGGGTTGATTTCCACCAGCATGAGGTTGCCGCCGCCACTAGCATAGCTCTTGGCATAATCGTAACTGCCAGCGTGGAACCCGTCAGAGCAACCAATATTGGCATCGTCACACACACTGTTTCGGCGCATCTCAAGGGTTTGACCAACAGAGTTGTCAAACTTGCGGGTGTATAAATCCTTGAAATCTTCCGAGACTCCCTTGTAAGCCACGAAATTACCAGAGGGGGTCAGAGGCATATTCTTATGCTCCAAGAACCTGTAAAGCTCATTTACGGCTCTACGAGAGGGGTTGTCGAGCAACTTGTCAAGAAACCTGACAAGAGGTTGGAACGGCAAATCTTTCCGCATAAAATCCAAGATTTTATCCACCACAACATTGTCGGTAATCTCGCCGCGATGATATATCGCGCCATCTTTGACCTCTACGTTGCCATCGGCGTAATCTTGCACGGCTTTAGCCAAGTCCAATGCGTCCATGAGCTTTTCAGTATCGCCTTGTTTCAGCGCGGCCAAAGCATTATTCCAACTTGGATGGTCTTTTTGAATTGTGTGGGCTTGCCCGTCGAGGATTACGGTCAGGGAGTGGTCGGTTAGGATATGTGGTGGTATGTTCATCTTCTTTAGTCTTTCGGTTTAGTGTTTCTCAATCGCTATATATAATATAGCATACACTTTAGAGGTTGTCAAGAGACTTTTTTAAGTTTTTTCATCGTCAGGAAGAACCAACGCGCCGTGTTCATCTCGCTCTATTGGATTTTCTTTCACTCTTTTCTGTTCTGTTTTGACAGTTTTCTTGAAATTATCCATAAAATGCTCTTTTGTTTCGGCTTTAATGAACTTTTGAATTTCTTCGCGGGAATCTTTTGAATTAAACTGACTTAAATTACTAATTGGGGTTTCTGAATCTTCTGTAATAAATACTTTGATTGATTCATCTTGTTTTAAATTCTCTTGTTCGTCACTGGCTTCTTTAACTAATTCTTTTAAATGAGATTTTACATTGATTTGATTAATTTCGGAATCAATTTCTTTAATAAAATAGTCTTTAAATGAGTCATCCCATTCCCATTCCACTAAATCCACAACCTCTGGATGCGCGGAACCAGAATAGCAAAGCCAAAAGGCTTCGCGATTCAAAAATACAGGCTTGCCAATGCCGTTGTGATAGCCCATTTTGGGCTTTTGGTCGATCCAACTTAAATCATATTCATTCATAACTTAAAAAACTTTTTCTCGCAGAGAAAAATAAATAGGTTATATTCTTTTTATTCTAATCTCTACGGAGCAGGAGTTCAATTTTTTTATCAATTAAAATATAAAGCAAAGTAAAGGGCGGCTCCAAGAAATCCTACAAACTTGGAACCGCCCCGCAGCACTAGGGTAAGCAATCCAAAAACCCAGTGCTTAATCACCCTTTAATACGCTCTTGGTCGAGGAAACGTCGATCAAGTTAATGTAATCTATGCAGGGTTGCCATGCTGGCCCGCTCTCATCACGCAGATCGCGCCGAAAGTCCCAAGCGTCAATGAGCATGAGCATCGGGTACTTTGCGTTGAGTGCGGAGGCGTAACTAGCCAAATCCCATTGAGGAGAACATTCAGTTAACATCGTGGACTTGCCTTGATAACTGCTCAAGATGTTTTGAAGCTCATCAAAGCTTTCAGACTTCTTGGCAGACTTTTGCATCTCGCGGATATGCTGATGAATAGTCGCGAAATCACCATCTTGAATTTCTACATGATCTGCGAGCTTGAACAGATTATCACGGTAAAATTCTCCTTTTCTCCAAAGCGCAAGTGCATTTTTATCTGCCAAGGACTGCTCCAGACCTTGCTCCTCACCCGCTTTCACGATAACGTCTGCAAGATAATCAAACCAATTTACCCAATTAGGATTGTTTTCTACTTTAGAGGCTTGAGCTTTTTTAATGCCGTAGATAAGCGGCTTGTCTATGTCGAGAATTTTAACTAAATCTCTGACATTCGTAATAACTTTGCGCGGTTCAATAATCGAGGGGTTTCCATTCCAATCCTTTGCTGCGGCAATGTCACGATTGTCAACGATCTTGTATCTGTCCAAGATTACATACACTCCACTATCGTTTTCAAAATCAACATCTGTTGGTTTCCAGCGATCCGACTCCTTATCCTGCCAACCTGTTTTATCGTAATCTAAAACAAAGGTTTTTGCTGTAATCGTCTTGCCAGTTCTTTGATTAGTAGTCGAACCACCGTAGTAATGACTGATTGCCTTTTTAGGCAAATCGGTAAGTAAAGGCATTGCGCCATCAAAACCCGTTTGCTTCATCCACGCCTTGCGTTTTTTCGCGTTAGAAAATTCGATGAGGTACACGGTTTTGTTTTGGTCAATAGCCAGCGGCAGTAGCTTACCCAGCACTCCACGATTTCCGTTGCCGCCATCGTTTTCAACTACAACAACATTCTTACGGCAATCAATTCTATACTGCTGTTCCAAGCGCAACCGATGACCGCGATTTGGTTTAACCAATTTAAAAAGGCGCACCCCACTGTCATCGTCAACGCAACTAAAAGAGTCGCCATCTAATGCCTTTCCTTTCCAGAGCATCATCGGTGCTAACACCTGACGCAAACCATAAAGACCAGTGCTGTAATCAAACACCTGACCGTGCAAGCACTTTGCGTCGAAAAGTGTTTTGCAGCTTTTAAAATCTTTAGCAACGACTTCGCCAAGTTCTTTGGAGACTAAACGTAGCTTATCCTTGAGGTTCTTACGAGTGAAGTCAGTCATCTGCAACTTTTCGCGAGAAGCAGAGATTTCCAAATCACCGATATTAAATCGCATCACAAGACTACCAGTTAACAGGTCGGAAAGTCCAGCGTCAGCATCTTCAGTGGTCAACTGAAGGTCAGAGTACGTTACCGGATACGCGATGTTACCCATGACAGCCATTGTTTCTCTTTGGCTATACCCATACCGTCTATCACTCGGATCATCAACCCAATCCCAGCTTTCTCCAGAGAACAAGGGAGTGTTTTTATCATACTCAAATTCCATCACGCCTTTGATTACAGGCTTGATTTTGAACCATTGAAATAAATCCTTGCCTGTTTCTGCAAACTCGCTAACATCCTCAAGGTTAACAGGAATAACGATTTCGATCCCGTCTGGTTCTTCAGTATCTTCAGCGTGAAGTTTGCTGATTTGCCCAACTTGAGAAGGGTCGATGAATGCGTTGTAAACGTGCTTCTTACCTTTAACATAAGAATTGATAACAAAATTGTCACCATAGGCGAATGCAGATTTCGAGCCGATGCCAAGCATACCCGTTTGCTCATTGGTGTTCCGCTTGGTGGATTCACCATAAAAAGCATAAATATCCGCAATGTCATCGTCAGTAAGTGCTAATCCAAAATCACGCACCTTAAAAAAGGGAGAAAGAGTATTAGGGAAAGTGACTTCGATTGGCTCATCGGGCTTGCCAGCCTCGATATGAGCGTCCATTGCGTTGGTGCTATACTCACGAATCACAGCGCGAACTTTATCAGAATAAAGCTGATTACGCAGTACGTTAAAGATGTGGGCGATTCCAGTGGATTTGATGCCAAAGGAAACAGAGTTTGTGACGCCGCTAGTTTTTAATTTGTTAGGATTCGCTTGTGTAGGTTTCATAGTAGGATTTCTTTTTTATGTCGTATGTCTGAAAACAATATAGCACGGGCTTTAGAGTTTGTCAAATACTTTTTTCATTTTTTTCTCAAAGGGTTATCATCATATCCATAACACTGATTAGAAAGACCCTTTAGTTTAGCCAGTGCGATAAATTGTATCTGTCTGATTCTCTCCCTAGTGAGGCCATGTCTCTCGCCAATTTTTTCAAGCGTTTCACTCTCTTTGTTATCCAAGCCAAAGCGATAAATGAGAATTTGTTTTTCACGGCGCGTTAATTGGCTTAAAAACTTTTCAAGCACTTCAATATCTTCAGAAAATTCATACTGGTCAGAAGGTGACTCGCTATCGTCTGGGATCATAGCCTCAAGATCGGGTGGGCTGTCGGAAACGGTGGAGTGGTTGCGTGAGGCGGGTTCTTGCAAAGAGCAAATATTCATCACCCCGCTCTCAAAAACATTTTCAACCATATTAACCGAGCATTTGGCTCCTTTAGCAATTTGCTCTCTAGTAGGTTCGTGACCATGTTCATCTTTAAATTCATTTTTAAAAGTTAGAATACGATAATAAGCGTCCCGCGCATTTTCGGGCAATGCAATCACACGGGCATCACGGGCCAGCAAACGGAGAATAGATTGGCGAATCCAAAAAGCTGCATAAGTAGAGAGTTTAGTCCCTTTTCCTAGCTGGAATTTATCAACTGCTCGCATCAATCCAATGTTTCCTTCGCTAATCAAATCATCCAAAGGAACACCGCATTTACTATAATCCCCTGCTATTTTAACAACGAGTAAAAGATTAGATGTTATTAGCTTTTCTCTTGCTTCTCGACCAATTCTACGAACTCGGCCATTGCAACCGTTTTTTAAAGCGCGAGTGTCTCTCCATTTAATAAAATCAGTAAATAGCTTTTGTTCTTCGGCGCGTTTTAATCTAGGGAATTTGCCTATTTCTTCTAGGTACATTCCTAAAGCAGTTTCGTTATCGTTATCCCAAATTTGAACGCCGTCTTTGTTCTCTTTTTCCCATTGACGTTTTTTCAGCCTTGCCGCATTAAGCTTCCTAAACCTAGAATTGGTGCTATTGCGTTTGCTTGCTGCTTCTGATTTGGTCATTTTCTTTTTCGATTGTTTTTTCATTTTAATTAATTTTTATTTAACAGCGAGAGAAGATGCCAGCAGCCTTCTCAAATTTTCCCAGCGCGGTAAAAAATAAATTAGATAATTTTTGATCGTATTTATATGTCTCGTTGACAACATACATCAAGTTCATTCTAATTTGTTTTATTTCATTTTTATTTTCACAATTCAATACGGCGCGTTCAAATTGATTTTTGCCTTTACTATCTTCGTGATAAGATTCATTACTGCCCAAGAGCATTTGCGTAAAGGCGTCTGCCGCAGCTTCGCGACCAAAGGCTTCGATCTCCAACCCGTTTGGCCCGATAACTTGGTATTTCCTGCCAAGAGATGTTTTTCCAAGGCAGCGCAGTACGGTGCGAGGATTTTCAACGAATCTCATTCATCGCCTTTCCTTCAATTTCTGCGAGGGACTCGGTAACATAGATCAGTCTTTTAGAAGTGAGGGTTAATTCAGTATATATTTCTCCTGTTTCTTTGGAGCTATCAAAGACCGAGCCGCCGTCACCTCCTTGTAAAGTTTTAGCCATTACGACATTATCCCAATTAACTAATACTTTATCTTTGCTACCGTCACGCAATGTTAATTTTATATTCATAATTTGTTAATCCTTCTCCCACCATTTTTGGTATCGGTCAACGTCTCGTAAAATTGAATCTGGAAGTTTTAACAAAACTTCGTCGGCAAAACCGCATACATGGTAAATCATATACCAATATTCTTCTTTATTATACATTCTAGGATTATCAATAAAATCATATAACGGGCCATAATAGGCTTGATCTTCTAAATCGTCCCAACCGTTTCCTTCTCGCCACTCATTTTTATTTCTTAAATCATTCAAAATCTCAAAACCACTTTTTTGTCGCAACTCTTGCTCTGAAAGTTTGGCATACTCACTTTCTAAATTAGAAAAAGGAACCATTTTTTTAAATTGTTTATGCGCGTCATTTCTTGCGTCTGCGCCATTGTCTGAACTGCTACTCCACTTTAGATTAAACTTGGCCCAAAGAACTTTGCATGGGCAACAATAACCAAACATTCTATGTAAAAGCGATGCGTAATGTACGGTAGCTTTATCATTAACATCATTTATATGATCCACTTCGGTTAATTCATCGGGACTCGGATTAAAAATGCTTACTAATGCTGTAAGTTTATGCGCCCCTATTCCAAAAGTATTAGGATATTGTTGGCGACTCGTTTTCAACTCTCCATCGTCGCCGTTTCCCATGTCTATACTATATTTGTGTCCATCTTCTCTTATGACACAGGGCAACGGGTTAGATGTTTGCCCAAACCCATCCCATCCTCCCATTTGAAGATATGCTTGATGTTGGCTTTTCTTTCTTGTTTTATGGATTTTTTCTATTACAGCTTTGGGCCACAGCCCACAATCTAATGGGTTTACGCTATTTAAAAGAGGTATTGTTTCGTAACCTTTCCACTCCGCGCCATAATAATTTTTCTTCCAAATCATTTCTATTCCTCTTTACCTAATTCTTTAGGAATTGCGGGTCGCTCTTTTTCAATTAAGTCTATAATACCTTGACAACGATCAACGTATTGATCCGTGGTTAAATGATTACCGTCTCGCGTATCGGGGCATCTATCGTAGATCGCTTTTATAATTTCATAATTTCTCATTTTAAATAATATCAAATAGTTTAAGTATAATTACAATTTGTAGAACCAACGTGCAGAGAGCTAATGTAGTCCTCATTAATTCCATCAGATGATTGCATCTGTCTAGTTTTCTTTCTATTGCTTGTAACCACTTCATAATTTTTTAATCAAATAATGCCGTTTTAATCCTTCGCCAAAACCCGATGGGTTGTCGGGTGTTGGCCCGAATGTCAGGCGTTTCCTCAATAACCTCATCGTTTTTATTCAGCCCCAATCTTTCGTAATTATCAACCACTTGGGAATCCGTTAAATCTCTATTTGCTCCCGCGCCGTACATTAAAATGCACCACAGGTCGAGTCGCTGACGCAAGGTATTGATTTGGCCTTTTGTGTATTTCATAATTATTTATGCTCGCTAAAAGGACGGTTGCGGTTGTATTCGTTGCGCTGCTCCTCCTCGTCATTTTTTTGCCATTCAGTTTCAACAAAGTCCAATGTCGCTTTAATCTTATCTTTAAGCCGCTCTTGGCCTTCGACTGTATTGATGTGCGCTTGGTTCATGTCGCGTAGATTATAGTAAACCTCATCAAGTATTTGTTTATCGGTCATAAAAATATCCTATCATAGACTTTAATTTATGTCAATGCTTTTTTCGTGCTTGAGAGCGTTTACTATCTTTCATTTTTAAATTTTTTTATATTTAATCTTCTTCAATAGTGATGCAATCCCATTCTTCGTCAAACGGAAATATGAAAGCGGGAGTAAATTCTCCAACGTATGCTCCTGTTACGTTAAATTGAAAGTATTCGATAGCTTCCCCGCAATCCATCTTATCTCTTTCCATAAGTATGTCAATACATTTTGAACTATCGTAGCAAGCCACTGGCTTTTTACCAAAAACCTCGCTAACCCCCATAAACGCCTCCTCGAAACCATCAGCTAAAAGAATGTCATCAACAAAATCTGGATAATTATCTTCTAGGTAATTGTCTATTCCTTCTTTAATACTTACTTTCATTTTTTTTTCTCCTTTTTTCAATATCCCTTTGATTGCGTTGAGTCTGCTTTTCTGATAACATACTCAAACGTAAAGCTCTTATAGCCTCCTCGCCCTCTTTGTCTGTCGGGTATCCATCTTGCGGCGGCTGGTAATCAGCGGGTAAAGGCCAACGGGAGGCCCAAGTATAATGCAGCTTTTTTTTCTTAACGCCCATTAATCTTTTATTTTTTGTGGCGGGGTGTACACAGTTGCAAAATGCCAGACCCTTCATTCATGTAGTCTTGTATTTGATATATGGCCTCAAGGTGTTTTTTATCTTCAGCGGAAAAGGCTCGTTTCTTTCTCGAAACGGTTTTCTCATACGCTCCGCTTTCCGCGAGCCTCAACACTATCTCCATTGCTTCTCTGTTAGTCATTTAATTCCAATCCCATTTCAGACAATGCTTCTGTCCAAATTTCCCTCTGCGCTTTCATAATATCATCTGCAATTTCTTCTCTTGCAAAGTCAGAGGTTAGGTTTGCTTGCTTCAACCCATAGGATTGTAACACTTTCATTATGGCTTCTTTTTCTTTAGTCATTTATGCCTCCCATTCTTCAATTTCAAGGATTTCAAAGTTAAGACTCTTTGCTCTCGCTTTATAGGCTTGATAAACCGCCGCCTCGCTTCGGTATCTCCCCGCCGTCATCTCCCAAAGCGGGTTAGCGCATCGAGGCCGCGCATTTCCTTCGCCTTTATATTCAACGAGCATTCTGTATTTTTTTAATGGTTTCATCGTTCTATCTTTTCAAAGTGTTT
>TARA_R100000808_G_scaffold24675_2_pt1 | contig 14165 bp, 10 predicted proteins | sample TARA_R100000808 | Tara Oceans TARA_R100000808 (sample SAMEA2622852) | marine metagenome | biome: marine biome (ENVO:00000447); feature: marine epipelagic mixed layer (ENVO:xxxxxxxxx); material: "saline water (ENVO:00002010), including plankton (ENVO:xxxxxxxx)" | depth 140 m | reverse complement strand
CTGGTGGCTCAACGGCAACTACATGACCCCCGTGTATCACGCACGCCGGTACATGGAGAAGCACGATCCTATGCGGCATCCAAATCAGCCGTTTACGACCGTGCAGCCTGTTGACTGCTGGTGGAACCTCTTCTGTAACAGCCGACAGCGGCAGGGAATCATTTGTCCGCAGGCGTAAGTCTGAGGTAATGATCTCTTGATAAAGAAAGGATAATGAAATGCCACTTCCATACGGTATTCCTTATCAACCCCCTGTTAGCGGTCCAACAAAGTCATTGGCAATGCCTATTATTCTTTTCGACGATTTCGTCGACGGGTGGGGCTTTGAAGGAAACGACGCAGACAACACTGGCAAGTTCTCCGAAACGGCGAACCTTGGGCAGTGGCTTGTCACGGTTGTTGATGGCGGCTCGGACAACGGCGAAGTCATCGCATGTGCGGACGACGCAGTTGGCGGTCATCTTACAATGACTACCAATGATGCCGACGACGACTCTCTCGAACTTCAAGTTAACGGCGAAGCGTGGAAACTTGAATCTGGAAAGACGCTTGCATTTGAAACCCGATTGAAGGGTGCAGACGTAAGCGAGTTCGATTGGTTTGTTGGTCTTGCTATCACGGATACTACCGTGATGACCGCATGTACTGACCGAGTTGGATTTGAGTGCCCCGATTCGACTGGCGACATTGACGCCATTACCGAAAAGGACAGCAGTCAAACCACTACCGACACTACCAAGGATCTTGCCGACGCCACGTTTGTGACGCTTCGGTTCGAGGTAGAAGGTACTAGCAAAGTCCGGTACTACGTCGATGGCGACTTGGTTGCAACGCACACTACAAATCTTCCTGATGACGAGGCTCTTACGCCTACGATTTGCATTAGGAACGACGGCGCAGCTGCAAACACCATGACCTTGGATTACATCTTGGTCATGCGGGATCGTTGATCCAAACAACTTAAGACTCCTCTCCCCTACCGGGGAGGGGAAGTCATTCAAATCTTTTCTGGAGAAGCCTAATGGCAAGCGTAAACCTATACATGAAATTTGATTACACGGACAATTCCGGCAACGTGTATTCAGACGGCAGTACGTCTACTGCCAAACAAATATCAATCGACAAAGATGAAATCTTCGATCGGACATACGCGATTGCAGGCGGGACCGCAACTGAAATTTTAAGCGATGCCAAGCTGACTGACTTTGATTTCCTTTGGATCGAATCTAATACTGCTGGAGACATTCAGTTGGTGTGCAACGAGGGCGGGCTTGTTGGCGACACTCCCCCCGGCCTTGCAAATGCTTGGGTAGTTAGGTTGACTCCCGGCATTCCATTTATCCTTCCTAACGATGACAGCATGAACCGGTCTGACGTAACTTTGGCAAGCAACTACATTTCTGAGCAAGACGCTTGGGAAACTCATTGGACCGCTGACACTATTGACCGTATTGAGTGGTATCACTCGGATCAAAGTGTTACTGCAAAAATACGTGTGTTTGCAGCAACTTAATAGGAAATTGAAATGGCTATTACATTAAGTCTAACAACGCATTTCACTGTAACTGTAGACGACGACGACAACCACACAATTTCAGGTGGAAGTACAACTGCTGCGGACACAATAACTCTTGGGTCAGAAGCCTATTTTGATCAGCGGTTTATTATTGGCGGTACTACTTTGCAAGAATTGTGGAGCGACAGTAACGCTACTGGAAACTTTGATTTCCTTTGGATTGAAGCCAACGGCGGAGTGGAATTACAATTCGTTTGTAATGAAGGCGGCGATCTTTCAAACGACAACATTGAAAACGGTTGGGTTGTCAAACTAACTGCTGGTATTCCATACATCTTGGCAAACGATGATTCCAGAAACATGGGCAATATGGCTGGTACGTTTAATGAAAGCAATTACCAATCTGAAATTGACACATGGGAAACAAACTGGGTAGCAGACACAATTGATCGCATTGAGTGTTACAACCCGACAGGCGGTGACTTGGAAGTAAGAATCTTTGTAGGAACTTAACCCGTGTCTATAACACTTGCCACACTTAAACAACATGTTCAGCACGCCCTTGGCGGATCAGTTGCGTCTCAACTAGACGAAACAACTATTGTCAACGAGGCTGGCAGGCACATGTATATGACTCCGTGGAAGTTTCGGGAACGTCCCCCAGTAACCCTGACGTTCGTTGCAAGTCAACAGTTTGTTGAACTACCCAGCGACTTTGGGGAAATTATTGCGGCAAACATGACAGATGGACTGGTCAGGTCATTTACCTTTACTACGTTCCACGACCTTGTTCAGAGGCGATCTACCAGTACAGGATCCACTAATCATTATTGGTTGGCAGTTTCACACCCCGCACCTTCAAATGACGGCGACCCGCTTCCTGCTGCTCGGCTGGAGTTGTACCCAACGCCTACGTCAGCAGATCAGATAACCATTGCGTACCGCGCAAATTGGATTCCGTTGGTTAATGATTCGGATATAGCCCTTGTCCCTGACTACGCAGAGTCAACGCTTATTGCTTTGGTTCGAGCGTTTGCCCTTGGGTACGAAGAAGAGGGGATGGAGGTTCGAGTAGGTGAAGTTGAATCAGGTGTCATGTGGCATCGTCTGAAGGAGAAAGACGGTCTTGTCCAGCCTGATTACGGACCATTGAGAAATTCAGCCCTGTCTACGTCAAGGCAGGGATACCAAATGCCGTGGGATTCTACGGCTGATCCTAGTTAAGCGGCGAGTGGGTCCGCACCTACCCACAGGCATAGGAGTAAATCATGCCAAGTCCACATCGAGTACGAGAGATCGCCCAGTATGAGGCGACACACACAACAGTAAAGGCTGTTACATCCGGCACAACAACGCTTGTCGCGGCTGATTCAGGCAAGCTGATTGCGGCTGACATTACTGGCGGAAACGTGACACTAACACTTCCGGCAGCAATAGTTGGTCTTACATATCGAATGATTGTCCACAAATCGGACACAGGGGATGATGAGTTTAACATCAATACCGCATCGTCATCATCGCACTTTAAGGGCGGCGTAAACCACTCCCACGATGGCGGGGACAACGCATCAGTAGAAGCAAATGGTACGGGTCATTACCAGTTCTCGGCTGTTGATGCCGAAGCGGGTACAGACATTACCGTAGTTTGCGACGGAACCCATTGGTATATAACTGGGGTTTCAGTGTCTACCCAACCCCCGACGTTTTCCTAATAATCTTAAAAGGCCCACCACTCTTCTTCTTCTGCTTAACGGCGGGGGAAGGATTTAAATCATGCCTAAAACCACATCTGCCAACACGGTCCAAACAATTTACAAACTCATTAGTCACCTTGGGGTGTCTACGTCTGTATCAACTGCTTTGGCAGATGAAAGTAAAACAAAGAAACGTGCAGTAAAACGACGCAGGTTTGCGGGTGCAGTTATTTACAACGACATTAACTCGTCTCAAGCCTTGACCCCTACGATCTCAATTGCAGGGCAAACTGTCACATACAAACTCGACAGGACCACAATTCAAAAGGGTGACTCAGCGGTTTGGACAGATGAAGATTTCGGAATCGAACTTGAGTCTAATCAATACGTGTCGGTTGCCGTTGCCGAGTCTTTGGGCAGCGGAGACAACCTGTACATCTTCCTGAGATTTAGAGATATTAACTAATGCCACCAGCCAAAAAGCAATCCGTTGAAATTAACTTTCCGCTCCAAGGTGTAGTTGAAGGAACGTCGCATTCTACACAGCCCCCCAACACAACATCTGACGCAAAGAACGTAATGCCGTTTGATGTTGATGAAGATCGTGCTCGTGGCGGTAGAAGAGAAGGCATTGTTAAATCAACAGATGCAGCAGTTACAACTGAGAAAATAGATTTCATTGGTGACGTAAGAGCAGAAAACACGACGACTATTAAAGCGGTTGGTGGAGTTTCTAAGTTTGATGTTGACCACGCGCTGTACCCTCAGCACGAAGGCAAAATTCACTTAAACAACATTAACGATGATCAAGAGCCAACCGAAACACAACTTGGTGGCAACTTAGGACACCCGTGGTTTTGCAGGTCAACGACAGGTATGACTTGGAACAAAACATCAACGTCCCACAACTGGAACACCCCTTCGACGACTTGGATGGTGCATTATTCACGTACTGCTGGCGTTAGCCCTTTGTACGAAACAGCAAATTATTCTAGTAATCTTGCTACTTACGCTAAATCAATGAGAATGCTGGGACACAATAGCGGTGTAATTAAAAAAACCACAGATGGTGTTCCGTATCTATCGCTTCGGCCTCACATGTGCCCAGTTCATGCGGGGTGTAATGAAGCAGGAGAGCCACTTAATAAGCATTCATGGGGGGAATGGATAGGCACGTTTGATCAAGGTAGTGATGCTCCATGTGGAACGGCTAACACTACGTTGACAAGCATGATGGGAGTATATGACAAAAGCATAGAGTTTAAGAAAATGATTTCTCTTATGCCGTTGACCGAGTTTGATCAACACCCGTGGAACTCTGATCAAGATAAAGCATACGCGACTAACCTGAAATTTAAAGCACCGATTGGGTACACCAAAGTTAACGGCGGGGTGTGGGGCGAAACTGTTAACGAGAAAAAGTATATAAAGTTTGTTAAAAGTAGCGCAGATGAAGATGTAAACGATCCTTCAAAAATCTACGACCCCTATTACGTGCAATGCCAAATAGAAAATGATGCTGATGCTATTGCTAATTGGGATGAAGACCTTCACAGAATAGGCATTAGGGATTCCACGTTTGGTGGAGGGGGCAACTATCTAGGCTTTGGATCCAAAGGGCTATATCGCTGGGGACTCGTGTTAAGAATTAACTACAGGTCTGATTATCCTACAAACACAGACATTGTTGGAACAAACTATTGGACGCAGTGGCACAACAACGATGTTGGTCACTGGACCGATAATGGAAGTGACATAGATAAAGGTGTCATTTGCATATACTTTGAAAAAGACAACTCAATGACGGTAGGCGGTCACACAACAAGTTTAAAAATTGCAGAACTGCGAGACGCTACGGGAACCGGCGCTTCGGTTCCGAGCGGTGACGGTCACCAGCCATATTACGGATTCCATGTCCAACCTATTGGGGGTTCAGGAGGCATTGTAATTGACTCAGAAGTATTTCCAAAAGAAGATACAGATATCCATACGTTGCAAATAAGAACTCAAGGTCAAGCCTTGAGTATTTACATTGACGGCGAGCACAAAATTACATATGAAGATATATCTTCTATTCTTCCAAACGTCGGTGGGTCAACAAACGCTGGACAAACAATTGATTCATATTCTCACTCAATGTTCTTTTATTGCAATGAGTATGGCGCAGTTAAACGAGGAAGTCAACCTACTAGCAATGATGCACTTCGTAAAGTCCTCCGTGCTCAACTGAAATACTACGGTACGTTTGACTGGGCGTTGGTTGGAGACACGGATGGCAATTACGTTACTGAGTCAAAGACTGGATCTGATGAGTTGCGCCTGTATAACTGGGATTGGCGAGAAGTAAACACGACGGCTGTTGGCGATGATTCTATTGTTGTTGTTTCAGACGGGAAAGTGTATGACGCCGACTCAGACAATCCTGATAATTTCCATCTTAGATCATCAACTCAAGACATTGACACAAACGCTCGACGGATAGATGGAGTATCGTACTTTCAAAAACATTACTTTGTAGATGGAAAGAACTACAAAGAATATGACTCGTCATTTAAAACCGTATCGGATTGGAACGCAGATGGGGACGTAGTTCTTCCCGGCGGCGACGGTTCGACAGGTTCGCTTGGCGCAGGAATAACTGACGGCAACGACCGATGCTCGATAATTGACAAGTTCATGGGCAGGATTGTCATGTCCGGCAAAGCGGATGAGCCACAGAACTGGTTTATGTCTGCGTTTGGCGATCCGGAAGATTGGGCAACAGACGGCGAGGTTGAGAACGGCGCTGCCGTCTCGGGGTCTAGTGGTCGTCTTGGTGAGCTGGCGGACCCTGTAACTGCTCTTGCACCCTCCGGTGACAGCAGGTTGGTTATCGGCGCATCTAACAGCATGTTTGCAATGACTGGCGATCCAGCAAACCCATCGACTCAAATCGTTACTTTGAGCAGGGACATAGGCATTGTTGGCCCAGATGCTTGGTGCTACGGTCCAAACAAGATTATGTATTTCATTAGCGAAAACGGGTTGTACGCAATCCAGCCTAACGAATACTCTGTCTTGCAAACCAATAGGCTGTCTAGCGGAAAAATTGACAAGGTGTTTAAGAACCTTGACTTTTCTTCTGTGCACACACGCCTTGTGTATGATCAGACCAACCACGGGGTTCACATATTCCTTACCCCAACCAGACAATTAAACGATGCTCAAACGCATTATTACTTTGACACGAGGACCAACTCATTCTGGCCGATGGAATACCCAGCGGTTATTGGACCAACGTATGTGTTTGATTACAAGAATCCCGATCCATCTAGTCGATCAATTATGCTTGGTGGGTTTGACGGCAACATTAGAAAGTTTGAAGCGACTGCTTTGGACGATGACGGAACAGTCATTTCATCGCACGTATGGATTGGACCTATATCAATTTCAAGTATGCAAGAAACCAAGTTGATGGAACTTCTTGCAATCCTCGACGAGCAGACGCCGGGGTTGAATTACGAAGTATACGCAGCAGACACAGTTGAGCAAGCCAAGTCAGGGACACCAGTCATAACTGGCTCTTGGGTTGGCGGAAGAAACACGTATGTAAGGTCGCGTGCCAGAGGCGCTGCAATCTTTATCAAACTATTAGACGGAACTAAGCAAGCCCCTTGGGCTTTGGAAAAACTTTCAGCAACACTTGCTGTAGCAGGCAAGGCAAGACAAAGGTAATCACAATGGGATTTTTTAGCGATCTAATTGGCGGGAAAGAAACGACGGTTCACCCTGACCCTTACGGCTTGGGTATGAAAAACTATAAGATGTACGTAAAGAACCGAAAGAAACAGTTTGAACTGTTTGCTAGACAGTATAAATATGACAGGGAAGCTCTTCAACGATCTATTGAAGAGTTGCAAACTCAACCTGTAATTCCGGGCGGCGCTTTAAAAGAGTTTGAACAGCAATCCGGCAAGCAAGAAAAAGCATTTTCGTTGGGTGCTGCAAACCGTGGGTTTTACTCGTCAACTGTCCCCGGCTCAATGGCTGGTCACGCAAGGTCTAGGGCATATACGAGCCTCATGCGTCACTATGGAGACAGGAGACAAGACAGGCTTGACAAACTTCAAATGACATATCGTGCTATGCCGGGCCAGTATACCCGAGGCTTGGGTGGCCTGCATTCTGCCATGCCATCGGGAATGGCAGGAATGCTTAAATCACGAGCGCTTATGGGCGCTGCTCCGTACTCAGTTCGTACCGGCGGGATGTTTGGCGGAGTTGGTGACGCATTGTTTGGTGCTGCTGGTTCAGCAATTGGCGGTGGCCTTTTGGGTCTTATTTAATTAAAGGTAGAAAATAAAATGGCATCAGTTTCAAATTTTGCACAGTACGGAAGTCACCTAACAAATCTTGTTCTTGGTCAGGAAAAGCACAACTATCAGTTGATCAAAGAAGATCGTGATCATCGTATGGCGCAAAAACTTAAAGAAGAAGAAATCAAGGCAAGAAGAATGAATCAGTTGCTTGGTCCGTTGGCTGGAGTTGTTGGTGCGGCTGCTGGCTCAGGTCTTATGAACCAACTGGGAAGTTTGTTTGGCGGCGGAGGATCGCCAGCAAGCGCCATGGGTTCCGATTCGTTTGGACAGCAAGCGTCAAGGAACATTCCGGGTGGATTTGGGAATCCAACATACGGCTCACAAACAAGCCCAGTGTGGCAAAACCCAAGCATTGGCAGTAATTGGAATTACATGACGGGCCAACAAAACCTTCCGTACTAATTCACATCGATAGGCAACGAGAAATGACAGCATTACCTAACACAAATAACTCAGTTGGAATTACACCTGAAGAACAGCAGGCGGTGGACAAAGAATGGTTGCAGCAGCAGGGTATGCCGTTTAAAGACCCTGTTGGTATGCTTGATATAGCGCAGAACCAAACCCCAACAGAAATGGATGATGCTCAGTTTCACGTTGATGAAGCCGAAAAAAGAGTTGCCGATATTATGCAGCAACTTCAAAACCGCAATACAACTCCAGAACAAACACAGGCGTTGCAGCGTGAGGCTATTAAGGCAAGAGGCGAACTGAAAGCAAGAGGCGTAGTTCTGGCTGAAATGGCTACGCCCAGAATGATTGATCCCGCCAAGCACGCGAAGCAGGACATGCTCCCCGGCGAGGTGTGGCGCAATCCCAATCGCGGTGCTGAGCAGCAGCGTATTGTCATCTTGCCGGGCACTGGGCAGATGGTGATGATAGACAAGGACACTGGCTGGACAGTTCAGTTGAACAAGGACCAAGCCAAGATGTTGATCACAAGCGCAGATGTTGCGCGTGGTGAGCAGATCAGGCAAGAAGAAGCAGACAACGCTCGCATCGCATACCAACGTGACACTGAATCGTTAAGATACGCCATTCAGCAAAACGAACAAACAAACAGGTTTATGATGGACGCCCGTTGGAGCGTGCTTGATTCTATGGATCCTGATGTTGCAGACAAACTTGCGCCTATCTATCAAAGGTTAGACGAGTATTTGGGCGTGCTTTCGCCGCCTGAATTTCAAGAATTTGTAGAGCAGTTGGAGTCGGTCGTTACGGATTGGGTAGGAAGCCCAGAAGAATTGGCATTATCTGAAGCAGAACAAAATCGGTTGTTTAAATCTCTGCAAGATGAAATGATCAAAGAACGACTTGATTACAATAAATTCCAAATTGACATGCTTAAGCCACAAGAGGACGCCGCTTCGGCAGAAGTAAGAATGCGGCGTAATGCACTTGAAGATTGCCAGAAAGACCTAGATAGGTATAAGAACCTCTCTAAAGAAGATAAAGAGGTTGCAAATTCACTTGGAACTGTGCAGAGTAATTTAGAAAAACGAGAACGAGATGCCCAAGAAAAGTTAGATAAAGCGCTTACAACTCTAAACGGAATTAGAGATCAAAAGTTTCAAATTCAAAACGAGGGTGTTATAGCAAAGTTAATAGCCGCAGAAGATTTGAATGAAATTGCCGAGACAAATCCAAGACGAGCGTATTCGTCAAGTGGTCCGTTCATGAGAGTTATCCAAGCAGTTGCTGAAGCAATGGGCCATGATGTGCAAAGTGAAAAGTTTGTAGCATACCTTTCAGACCCAGAATCTTTGTATCAGTTTATTGAAATGTGCAGAGATTATGCGTATCACAAGGGTGGCGCAGAAGACCCCGGAGACGCGGAGCACTGGGAAGCAACCATAGTTGGACAGCTTGCATTTACTCAACAGCAACGCGAACAGATGGCCTTGTACGCTGAGGCCAAAGCGGCACAGGACGCTGATGCGGCAAGACAGTATGTTCAAGAGCAGCAGCAGCAGCAGCAACAACAGCAGCCGACGGAAGCAACTCCGGCGGCTCCCGCTACTGCTGGCGAGTCGGTTGCGTTTGACCCCAGCAGCACAGAGTGGCTTGCGAATCCAAGTGTGACAAACGATCTAATGCAAGCCGTTGGTCCCCCCCCTCCAACTGGCGTAAATGATGTTGACTATCAAGGTAAAATTGTTTCTTGGATGATAGAAAACAATGTTCCAATTGATCAAGCAGATGAAATAAACATGTTTATCTCGCAGCAATCTACAGCCACAACTCCGTAACAAGTGAACTTAAATGCTTGAAACGCCAACGACCCAAACCGATCAAGGTGTTCCACTTGGTTCACCTGCGCCAGAAGCACAAAGTATTAACACTCTTGAGTTGGGGTTGCTTGAACACCACAGAAAAAACTTAAGAGACAAGACTTACTTTGAAAGTGATGATGGCTACATAACAACCATTAACACAATTGGCGTGACGGTTGATGGCAAGCATTACATGATCCCCGGCTATGTGAATGGCAAGATGTTGGATCATGATCAGGCGGTGGAAAATGCAAAGGCTGTAGGGTGGGGCAACTTTCCTTCATACTCAACGATGGAGGAGTTTGAAACAGCGGACAAGCGACTTCACGAGCAAATCGACAAAGACATGAAGGACTATCTTAAGTCGGTAGGACAGCCTGCTTGGATGCCTGACGTTCGTGCTGCTGCTACTGAGTTGCGGAATCAGGAAGAGAAGAGAGTCCGAGAAGAACTTGAATCACGTAGAGCCAAACGTGCTCCGAGTACTCGTCCATCCATAAAAGAGAAGGTAGAACTTAGTGGAACTGGATTGAGTGTTGTAAGTGATCCACCTGAAGTACAAGAGACAGAGCACATTCAAAACTTGCAGGAGCGTCTTGATTCTCTTGACCAGTTTGAAGATGCAGTCACAGACACACTTTCGTTGGAAAGAGAAAAGGCCGACTTTACTCTCCGGGCACAGTACGACAGAAGGAAAATGGGCCAAGAGTTGTACACGGAAGAAGACCTTGACAAGTTGTTCGAGGTGTACATTAAGGACCGTGATGTTCTTAAACTGAATCGTGTCCGAGATAAGATTGGAATGCCTCCGCTTCCGCCCGAAGCGTTTGAGCCAGCAGGTTTCACTGAGTCGTTTGCCGAAGAGGCTTACTGGCCGATCATGGGTACGATCAACGAGGCAAATTATCTAATTGATTTGTACAAAATAGCTAAACGTGTTCAGGACGGAGAGGGTACTCCGCAAGACGAGAAACGTCTTATAGAACACTGGGCAACAACAGAACAACTTAGGATTAGGGGCCGCACATTTTTAGGTGGGGCTGCTTCTATCACTGCTCAGTCTCTTCCATTCATGGCCGAGATTGTTATTACCGGTGGCATTGGCGCAGCTGGAAAGAAGGCTTTGGCTAAGGCTGGGTTTGAGGGCGGGGAAAGAATAATTGGCAAAGTAGTCAAGAACACCATCGACAAGATAACGAGTGGTGGTGTAACCAAAGTTGTCGGAGCCTTGGCTAAGAATAGGTCAGGAAGTATTGCACTTAAAACGATAGGCGGTGCAAAAGACATTGCAGTCAACGAAGCAATACGAAGCACTGCACTTGGATTTGGAACAGGCAGGATTGAAGCAGATGCCATAAGAGAAATTCTTCAGATAGATGTAAGTGAAGATGTGCTTGGCGATCTTGATTTGTTTGTAAGCGTGCCCACTTCGATTAGCGGCGAAGCATGGATGAGGGCTTGGGCTAAGAACTATGTCGAGTATGTGTCTGAAAGAACTGGCATTGTCCTGACTAAAGGTCTTGTTCCCGGTGCGAAAAAAGCAGTCAGTGCAGTTGCACCCCGTCAGATCAACGAAGTAGTTTCCAAAATGAAGAAGGCTATTGCAGCCAAGTGGATGTCAAACAATCCAAGAGCAAAACTTACAGACTTCAGTAAGTTTCTTGCTGACAGGGGTGGGTATCACGGCGTACTGGGCGAGGACTTTGAAGAGTGGATTGGTGCTGCAATGCACTACGGCATTGACGCTGCCACTATGGAAGACGCTGAAATGCACATCCCCGGTTTGGAGGAATGGCTTCAGCGCCTTGTTGGGTTTGCTATTCCTATGGGTGGGCATGTAGCAGCCGGTGCTGCTGTAACACCATTGGCACGCAGGTCTGCGGCTGGTGCGCTTGATAAAAAAAGGACTGAGGGTCGTCTTAGAGGTGTACGAAGGCAGCAGGAGGGGATACTGCGACCAGAAGAACAGCCTGCAATCGTCTCGGAATTGCAGAATGAAGTAGGGAATATCGGAGAGGTTGTAGAGGGCGAGGATGTAACCATTGCCAGAATTACAAATGAAGAGGGGGTAGTGGTAGGGGAAGTAGCAGCCAGTTCTGAGAAGGCTGAAGAGGTAGAGGAACACATCAGGACGCGGTTGGCTCCCGAAGAGTATGAGAATCTGGAAGTGTCCATGATTCCTCTGGCGGACATCCAAGCAGAGTTAGAAACACAGGCTGAGTCGGTAGAAGCAGAGGCTGCCGCTCTTGCACCGAGAGGTGGGATGGCGCGGGCTGAGGCTGCTGAGGCTGCCGAGGCTGTTGACGTTGAGATCAAGAATGAACTTGACGCAGTTGCACAATCTGCGAGCGATAAGTTTGATGACACCCACACCATCACACCGACCCCGGTGGAAGAGCAGGAACGTGGTGTACAACTTATCTCACAGGCAATGGGCAGGGCAGGGATCCGTGTTGTCCCGGTTGACATTACATCGGAAAGCGGCAGTCCAAAGATCGGCGGCGCTCAATTGCCGTCCAGACCTGACGTTGTGTTTGTTCAGGACACAAGCAAGATTACCGACCCGAAAGAAAGACGCAAGGCGTTTGCCAAGAACTTCCTTGGCATCCTTGCTCACGAGGTTACCCACAGTCTTGAGTCTATGAATGCAGGGCTATACAACTTCTTGATTCTTAGGGGCAGGAAAGAAACTGAGCGTGGCCGCAGAGATTACGCGGGTACTGAGGCTGGCGAGGCGCTCGATGCAGGATACGAGTCAGAACTTTCAGAGGGTCTTGCCACTGCTATTCAAAAAATAATTGAGTCAGGCCGTGTATCGCTGGACCCAACCGAGAAAAAAATGTGGGGTCAGTTGAAGGACTGGCTCAACGGTTGGGTGAACCGCACCGGCCTGCGTGGTTCGTTTGCTAAGGAGGCTCAGAAGTTTGTTGACAGACTCATTGCAGGCGAGAACATCGCGGAGATAGAACTGCCCGGCCAGAGGAAGGAACTTGAGCGTGCGCGTCGTGAGGGACTGCTTGCCGCTGAAGGTGTTGCGGGCAGGGAAAGGGCTGAGGCCGAGGCAAGGTTTGCTCCACTACCCGGCGTAACAAGAGAAGACATTGAGACTGAGCCTGACCTGAGTGTTCGCTTCGCACCCGCACCTGCCGTCAACACGCCTGAGTTCCGCCGCTGGTTCAAGGACTCGAAGGTGGTGGATGAACAGGGCAACCCGCTGGTTATGTACCACGGGACAGGAAAAGCAGAAGGATTTAACGAGTTTAATCCTGACATGACTGGTTTGGGATTAGATCAGTTGGGAAGTGGGTTTTATTTTACGACAGACCCAAATGAGGCTTCTCTGTACACAACTCGAATATCAGCATTGGCTAACCCAAGTGATGCAAAGTTAGGCGGTGACAGTTCTCCGGGTGTTTTGCCTGTTTACCTAAGCATACAAAATCCATTAAAAGTAAAAGGTTCTAATCTTAGAGATGTCGATATTGACTTAACTCCAAGTCAAGCAGAAGCAATAATTAGATATTCTCCTGACCTGTATCACCCTGATGATTCACCAATTGGAAACTGGTACGATATTTGGGATGGAGGTTTGCAAGATTGGATGATTACAGATGTGTCTGCAAATTACGCGGGACCGTCATTTATGTCGCTGGAAAATGACTTTTTTAGGGACAACTCGACTGCGTTTAGGCGTGCGCTATACGAAGTCTTGGGCTACGACGGAGTAGTGAAAGAGTTTGATGGTAATAAAAAACATTATGTGGCTTGGTTTCCTACCCAAATCAAATCATCTATCGGCAACACTGGATCGTTCGACCCGGCTCAAGCAGACATCCGCTTCGCACCCGCACCTGCTGCCCCGCTTGAACTAGGTGTCTTACATTCCAAGATGGAACAGGTTCTGCGTGATACCCCGCAGCGCAAGTGGACATCAGGCCAACTCCGTGCGTACCTCACCAAGCAGGGCGTGAAGCAAGAGGAGATGTTCTGGTCAGGCATGGAGGACTACCTGAAAGAGAACCCGAAGGTGGACTTGGATGAGATGGGAGACATCTTCACCAGTACCGGGTTGAGTGAGGTGGTGAAGGGGGCTGTGGATACAGAAGTGGATTTCGATGGTCCGTTTACCAGTCCCGAGGGGGATACCTATTACGAATACACTAACCAACATGGCCCGCATGAAATCAAATCAGAAGGAGGTTGGTGGAACCTTTACTCTAAGAGTGTTGGGGCAAGTAAAGAACCGTATTTCCGCTTCAAGACTCTCCCCAAAGCAAAAGATTATTTTGCCAGATCGCTGGAAACTACCGACAAGTACAGCGCC
>TARA_R100000808_G_scaffold8255_1_pt1 | contig 14203 bp, 12 predicted proteins | sample TARA_R100000808 | Tara Oceans TARA_R100000808 (sample SAMEA2622852) | marine metagenome | biome: marine biome (ENVO:00000447); feature: marine epipelagic mixed layer (ENVO:xxxxxxxxx); material: "saline water (ENVO:00002010), including plankton (ENVO:xxxxxxxx)" | depth 140 m | reverse complement strand
TGGCTGGGACCTGGTCACGCAGGTTTACAACAACTGCTCCAGCGGAGGCGACCAGCCCGACATTATCGTCTCCCCCCTCGACATTCAGAGCGACATTGAGTCGTCGCGGATGTCTGTGGGGTATACCAACCTTGTTGACGGCTCCTCGAAGTCGAACCAACTGGGAGAACCTGGCGACCCGAAATTCAAGAAGGCCGTCTGCTTCAGCGACCGCGACGTAGCGGCCGACCACATGTACCTGCTCAACACAAAGTGGCTGAAGCTGAAGGTCATGAAGCGCCTGAACTTCGCCAAGACTCCGTTCCAGCAGAACACTTTCCAGCACGCGAAGGTCGGACATGTGGTCTTCGGTGGACAGATGACGACCTCCAACCCTCGTCGCCTCGGTGTTATCACGGCGATGACCTAATCCGGTAGGCGACAATCTACCACTGGAGGAATGATGGCTCGAATTATTACAGAAGCGGTTGATAAAACCTATACTTCCACATCGTACCTGAAGATCGGGGCCCTCGGCGACCTTGCAGAAGACAGCGCCGGGAACATCTACGAGCTTGTCCTGCTTGTGGACCTCGATGGCGAGGCGGGGGACATCGTATATCCCGCCTCTACGGACGGAACGTCTGTCTCCACGGACTACACGGGAGGCTCCAGTCTTGCGGCAAAAGGCAAAGGTTTTCTTGCTGCCGCAGTAGACATCTCCGAAGCCCCCTACTGCTGGATTCAGCGCACCGGCATTGTGTCAGCACGCAGTGACGGCTCCGTGGCGGCAGGAGATGCAGTCATCGGTCACACCGTTGACGGGGAAGTCGACACGATGGCTGATGGCGAAGAAGAGCTTGTGGTCGGATTCGCCTTGGAGGCAGACAGCGGCAGTCCCGTGCGCTGCGCCATCCAGATTTCCGGATGTATCTAATGTCGTAGCCGCGGAGATACCGCTGCGATATTTTAATATCTGTTCCTACCCCCGAAAGGGAGGGAACTGTTGTGGGGGGGAGAGGTATTGCACTACTCCCGGCCTCTCCTCTCCACAAAAACCAGGGAGTGCAAAGATGAGTGACACAAGAGAAGAGAAGCGCGTCGGACGCCGCACGGACGCCGAAATCAAAGCCGAAGGGAAGGCCGAGGCGGAGGCAGAAATCGAACATCGCATGGAAGCCTTCGAGAAGCGGATGGAAAAGAAGATGGCGGCGCAGCAGCAGAACCACGATGCCCATCTCGCCACCGTCACGGCAGCGGCGAAGACGCAGGGGGCCATCCCCACACTGAAGCAGACGAACATAAACACCGGAAATGACATCGTCAGGGGCGTGGCTCACGCCACGGGAGGAGCCTCCCACGAAGATGTAGAAGACGAAAACGGGAACATGGTGCCGTGGACACCGGAGTGCCCCGACTGGGTATACTCCAACTACGGCGGCTTGGGAGGGCCAGAGTATATGGGCACCGAGGAGTACGGACGTCCGCTCACGCAGGACGGCCACCTCGCCGAATACCTCTACAAGCAGGCGTACCTCAATGACATCCGCATGACGCAGGAGATGCTGCCCGAGGCAATGGAAGCCTTCAAGGATCGCGGTGATGTGCCACGCCTGACGGCCCCACAGGCAGATAACGCTTCCCTGGCGGCAGCAGCCGTATTGTGAGCGAAGAACTTGACAGGCACCAGCAGGACCGCACCTACCTCTCAAGGTACGGGGACCGTGAGGTGCAGGGGAATGTGGACGCTGACGCCTACACGGGCGACGGCACCTTCTTGGCGTTTACGTCCATCAACATTCAGGAGCGCAGCAGCACACCCCCAAACCCACCCGAAGGGTGGATGGTGCTGTGGCTCTCCGATGGCACGGGGGCCGGGGATGATGGAGATACCATGATTACGACCACGGCGGGGGGAGCCACCAAAACCATCGCCATTCGCGACTTCTCGGCAGGGTAGCCATGACACTTGCAAAATCTCTGGAACTCATCCTTGCCCGCGTGGGCCTGAATACGACAGCCACACCCTTCAAGGACCGCGCACGTGACTACTGGAATGAGGGAGCCAAAGTGCTCTCAGGGGAGCGCCAGTGGCAGTGGCTCTTCAAGCAGTCTACGCTGACGCTGGCGGCGGGCACCCGCAATTACTCCCTCGCCTCTGACGTGTCGCGGCCACTCTCCTTCAGGCACACCACCGACGACGCCATCATGGACATCATCGACGTCCAGGAGGCCGATAGGGCCGATCCCGACAGTGACGAGAGCGGGTCGGCGAGGGCTGTATACATCACTGGCAGGGATTCCACGACGGGATACTGGAATGTGGACCTTGTGCCCACGCCGGACACCGCCTCGGAGACGGTGACATACCGATATTTCGCTGTGATTGCCGACAAGACGTCCTCTAATGACGCCGCGGATCTCCTGACGACGCTTCCCGAAGATGGGCAGTGGGCACTCATCGACTATGCCACGGGCAGGTACAAGGGCGAACTGGGAGACTCTCGGGGGGAGCAGGAGGAGATGGACGCCTACCGCATCAAGGTTGACGCCATGAAGAAGGTGGATGGGGAGACGGACGGCAACGAGTCCTTCAGGCTGCCGCGCCGCGATGCTGGATTCCCACATGTCATTCTCGACGTAAGAGGGACGATTAGCTAATGCCTATTCCTGGCAGTCCGCACACCTACGGACCCTGGAACTTCGGAGTAAACTACTCCGTCCCTCCGGACGAACTGAATCAGCAGGAAATGTCGGGGGGGCAGGATGTGCGAATCGGAAAGGGCGGCGAGGGGATGTCGCGCAAGGGCACAACGCCCTATAACGGCACAGCCATCAGCGGCGGCGCTGCCTATACGGCCTGTGGGCAGCACGACTTCAATGCCTCTACGTCGCGGGAATTTGCGGTGAATGGTGACAAATTCTACGAAGGGGCATCGGGGACGTGGACGGACAGAAGCTCCACCATGACCATCACGGCAGGCGACGACAATACCTTTAGCCACGTAGACGCCAATGGCACCCGCGTTCTGACGAATGGCGTCAGTGGCGACAACATTATGAAGTGGACGGCAGCGGGAGGCAATGCCGCAGCCCTGGATGTAGACTCGCGCTTCACGTGGGCCAAGTGGACGGAGTTCTTCGACAACAGGCTATGGATGGCTAACACCTCCACGGGAACCGACGAAATCTGGCACAGCGACATCGCAGACATTGAGACGTGGGGCGCGACATCCTTCTTCCAGATTGGGGAAATCATCACGGGAGTGAAGGCCATTGGTGACATCCTTGCCGTCCACAGCGAGAGGGCCATTACGGGGCTCATGCCGACAGGCAATGCCGTGACTCCCTACCGCAAGAAGAAGAGGGGCAATGCCGGTACCATCTCCGGCAGGTCTGTCGTCACGGTGCAGGTTCCCGCCAAGGGAGAACTCCAGGTCTACGTCCGCAAGGACGGCATCTACGCCTTCAATGGCGTGGACAGCCTCAAGATTTCGGGCCGTCTCGACGGCGATGGCTTCTGGGGTCTCGTAGACAAGACGCGCCTCAAGCAGTCCTTTGCAGAACACTACGAGGCCGAAAACGAGGTGTGGTTCTACCTTCCCGTGGCAGCGTCTGTAGGTGCCAGCCAGACCACCATGAACAGAATCCTGGTATACGACTACCTCCGGAATATCTTCTACCCCCCATGGACGGCGGGGCTTAATGAAGCGTATACGTGCTCGGGCATTGTGGACCGCGTCATATACTCCGGGGACGCCAGCGACGGGTTCCTCTACAAGCACGAAGAGGGCCTGAACGACACGAACGGCACGTCCACTACGGCGATAGACTCCAGCTTCCTCACTGCCTCAAGCCCCCCCCAGGGCCCCGAGGTGACGCTGCGGTGGCTCTATGCCCGCCACAGCTTTGACATTGAGGGCGATTACACCGTAACGGCGTCGTTTCTCAGTCCCAACATCCCTGGAGACTCCTCGACATTCAACCAAGGCGGGGGCTTCGCCAGCATAGGAGCCTTTGAAATTGGAGAAGACAAGATTGCCCCCGATACGATGGTAGCGAACCAGGATACGGACCTCAACGGGTACGACCCTACATTGCAATTTCAGTTCCGAAATCGCACGGAATCAGAGTCAATGAGCATTCGCAGTACCACCGCCATCTACAAGCCCATCGGTCGCGTGCGTAAGCATTAGGAGTAATAAATGCCAAATGTGGTAAAACACCCAGACGGCTCCGTTTGGAAGGACGGAGTGATGATCCAGGGCCCCACGGGGGTTAGGGGTACGAACATAGGACCCCACGGCCCCACAGGTGTCCCTGACGGATTTAGGCGACTGCCCGACGGGACACTGGTGCCCAAAGGTGGTGCCGCAGACCTTGGTAGCAACACCTTTGGCACTCCAGCGGCTCGGCCCACCGTCAGGACTCGGCCCACCGTCAGACACACAGATACAAACCTGCCTGTTACTACGGAGTCGCCCCAGCACGCGCAGGACGCCACCAAGGCGTATCGTGATGCTTATGATGCGGGGATTGCGGCGGGAATGACGGATAAAGAGGCCAGAGATCAAGGCTTTGCCGCTGTGACTTCTCGGAACTGGGAGACTGGGGAAGTATATGGTCAGCCGCCACCCGGAGACGGATCTACCCCTCCACCACCACCACCGGGAGATGGCTCTGAGCCGCCGCCACCACCTCCAGGAAGTGGCCTAGCAACACCGGAAGACGTACAAAGGCACTTCAGCCTGAGTCCACAGCAGTACAACAGAAATGCTCAGGCCTGGAACAGAAAGTACGAACGCGATACGGGCAGTGGCGTTGATTGGAGCGGGCCGCCACCACCCACAGGCGGAGGCCCGGGTGAGCCAGAACGCGATGCCAACGGCAATTTGATTCTTGAGGTGCGGACGACAGTAGAGGGCGGCAACAAGATCGTGGAGAAAACAGACACCAACGGCACGGTCGTGAGTAGGACTGTGACTCCCTACACCGTAAACCAAATGAACGACGGGGAGATAGACACCAGTGACGCCATTGACGGCACTGTCGATGGTGCTCCCGGTGCCCTCTCCAAGATTGCCCCCGGAGGCGGGGATGTAGACATCGCACAGGTCTCCATCGCCATCGGAAACCTTCGGCGCACCAGTTCTGACGCCCAGATACGCGCCGTGCTTAGGGATCACGGGCTCACGGAAGATCAGATAAACCAAGGCTTCCTGGTGGCGTCGGGTGCCAATATCGAAGACGTGCTGCCCCCGGATACGACTCCCCCCCCAGCCCCCGACCTCCAAGGTATGGAGGATAGCGGAGACCTGATGGCAGACCTTGAGGGGCTGCTGAGAGGCCGGATCGACACCACGGGCTTGGATGACATTGGGAAGCGCGACCTTGCAGACTTCGACGAAGCCCGCCGTCTCGGGAGAAGGCAGACGATAGAGGAGCTGAACAGGCTGGGCCTCGTAGATCTGGGCCGGGGCGCGGGGGCTTCTGCCGACGTCTTGGGGGCCTTCGATGAAGGCACGGCACGGGGACGCCTCGACATCAGCGCACAGGCGCAGGAACGTCGCGATGCAATCATTGACGACCTCTTCAAGCTGGATGCTCAGGGGACGTCGAAACTCGAGTCTGAAGCGCGCCTGAAGATGTTGCAGGACAGCATTGAGTCTCGGGACCAACAGGCGCTGTTTAACGCCGTGGTAGACATCCTCGGCCCGCAGGGACTCGGGGTTCTCGACGACGTTGGGGGAGCGGTGGTGGAAGGCGTCGGCATGCTCTTCGATCGTGGTGGCGATGACGAGTCCGCAGTGGACGAGCTTGTGAGACTCACGGGACTCGGCAGGGATGCGGCGCGGCAGATTCTGGGGACGTCGAACGCCGCTGGCGTAGACGCCGCAGGGCTGGCAAGGCTGATGGATGCTACGGGTATGAGCGAGAGCGAGGCCATTGCAGCTATCAACGCCTCTGCTGCGGCAGGCGGTGTCACGCCCACAGGTGCGGGTGCGGGAGCAGGAGCCGGTGGAGGCGCCTCAGCGGCTGTAGGTGGTTCGGGCGCTGGCCTCGGCACTGCGGCCACAGTAGCTGGATGGACAGGTCTCGCCGCCCTCTCTCTGTGGGCAGGGCACACCATGCTCACAAGCAGCAGCACCGTAACCTACAAGGGGAAACAGTACAGCCTTGACGACCCGGGCGAGATGAAAAGGTATAGTGACGCCTTCCTCGCTGATCACCCCACCTCTATAAGCCTCTACACCAAACCGGGGAATATCAACCACTTCCAGAGATATGCGAATGAAATCTCCACGGAAGACCTCACCACGCTGTTCTCAAGTCTGAGCCGAAAACTTACGGCCATGGACGCCCATCAGTTCGGCAACGGCGACTTGGGGCAGGACTTCGTCATCGCCATGGGTGAACTGCAAAGGCGGGGCGTGGACCCGAACCAGATACGGCAGGCAGCGATTCAGGACAGCCCCGCCTCTCCTGAGTGGCACCAGCACCAGACGGAGACCATGTTGCGGGCCGTTGAAGGCAGGGGGATAAACTAATGGCTTTCGGACTGAACCTATCAACACTTGCAAACCTCGGACGTGCAACGTCACGGGGTATAGAGCAAAACACCGCGCACAACAGGCGCACGGCAAACCAGCGACTCGCCAAGGCCGCCCTGAGTGCCTCCTCCAACCCGGACCCGGAGGCGGGGTCACGGCAGTTGGCAGAGGCTCTGTTAAATGCCGGTGACGCCGACGTCGAGCTTATCAACCACCTCCAGAATACACAGATACAACTCAGGGGGCTTGCGCGTCAGGCTGTCAGAGACGAGCGCGAAGAGATGCGCTTCAATCAAGAGCAGGACGACAGGAGAAAACGCCAGGATTACCTGGAGCAGCTGCAGCGGCAGGTGCTCTTAGATGTAAATCCTACGGGCGAAGACTTCTTCGAGATGGTGCGAACAACGGGCGCTGACGTGGCGGCGGGAATCGACCCCCAGAAGGCACGGTTTGAACGTGACAAGCTGGAGCGGGAGGCCCGCCAGCTTGGCAAGCGCGATTTTGGTGTGGTGCTACAGGAAGAGATGCGGCAGATAAGCAGCGACGCCTCACGCCTTGGTGATAGAATTTCGGTCGATGAGGTTAAGGCTCGGGCCTTGTCTAACTTGCTTGCCCAAGGAGGCGACCAGGCATTCTTCAATGTGCCAGAGTGGGTCGATTGGGGGGCCATACTGGATCAGAAAACGATCGATGACGCCGTAGCCCGGGCCAAGAAAGACATAGCGAATGGTGGAGCCGAAAAAGCATTCGAAACATTTACCGGGGCTACGGCGCTCACGCCGGCACAGCAGGCGGCAGTCATCAAGCGCGTGCCTGAGTTTCAGCGCATCGCAACAGAAGGGGAGTCAAGTCCGGCGGTTCCTGAAGAAATTCGCCAACTGCCCGCTGGTCTTCGTCTAAGGTATTACGCATTCGCGCTCGAAAGAGGAACTATAACCGCAGGTCAGATTATCGCGTTTGAAGGTCAGCGCATGTTTGAAGGGGTCACTGAATACCTTGGGAGGTCGGCATTGCACGGAGGCCCTGAAGGGCTCGGAGTAGTTTACTCCGAAGTTCCAGGAGTGCATCGCAGGCGAGAAACCCGGGAGAACATACTGAAAAACAAGGAATTACGGGAACAGGAGCTCCGCAAGGAGCTTGGGGATCACGGGCTCACGGAAAAGCAGATCGATAGCGCATTGTCCGTAAACCCTTAGACGCCCCCGCACAACAAGGCCAAGGTGCTGGGGGCTTAGAGCAGGCGGAATTTATGGGTGGTGTAACAGATATTACTGCGGCAAAGATCAGGGCTGGAGAACGTCCGACGCTGACGCTTCAGGATCGTAGTGTGCCCCCTCCAACATACCTAAGCCTAAACGATGACGGGACTTCCTTCCCCATCCAGCAGCCCCTCGACTTGGACCTGTCTTCTCTGGAAGGCTTCTCCTTGAATCCTGTTAATATGCGACCGGACCCGTTGCGCCCAAGATTGCCACGGGAGACACAGCACAGCGACATACCCGATGACTTAATTCTTAAGCCTGTTGATGTACGACCGGATCTTGTGCGTCCAGAAATGACACAGGAGGATGTCGAGGAAAATCTACCTGAAGACATACCAGATCCGCGTTACGTAGAGCTGCCAATGCGGAAGATTTTGGTTCGCCCCGAAACACCACTGGATATGCCTATCAATCTATCAGAACCAGCCCCGGTGGAGATTCCAAACCCCGTGGCCCTTGTTCCCGACGACATCACCGACGACATGATTGCAAGGACCGAAAGAGAAGTAGGTGGTTTGCAACAGCAGGATGGTGTCACCACGATTACAGAGAATGCATTCCGCGCTGCATTGGCAGGCCCTGCGGCAACTGGCAACAAGGTTGTAATTGATCCGAATATCAACGTGGCGCAGGTTATATCCACGGATGGGGACGTCATAGCAGAGTACCAGATCGGGACGGGCGATATCACTGGTGGTCGTTATGGGAAGAAATACTTCACACCTACCGGACTGGGAACGATCATCGACAAGCAGAAGCGCCCCGTTGGGCCTGGTGAAGAGGGCCCATACAAGCTTAGGCTGTCACTGTCGTTCTACGATAATCGCAACCCCTTCCTGTTGCACGGGCAGTACGATCCAGACGATGTCATTCGGCAGCGCGATAAATTTATCAACAAGGGATTCGTGTCGCACGGCTGCGTCAGGTTTTTCAATGACGACATGAATGACCTCGTTAAACTTGTCGGTAAGGGTTCTGTAATTGAGATTCTGGAGTATGCTGGCGAAGGCTTCGGCAAGAGAAAAGTATATGGTAGAACAAAAAGGGAAACAGCACGCTTGGGTGGACGTGTACCACAGGTTCACCTGAATACAACCGCCGCGACCTCATTGTGACGCCCAAGGGTCGATGGGCCCGAGGCCATATAAAGAGAAAATAGATGGCAAACCCCTATGACGAGATAGTCGCAAGAAATAACCAGCTATCCATAAGCCGGTATCCCTTCGATTCACCCAAGGTGAATGTGGGGCAAGCGCGTGCTGATCGTGGGGCGAGGACAGAGATTCGGCGCGGCGAGAGCAGGCTCCAGCATCGCGGGGACCTCGACCTGTTGGAGACGGAACTGGATCGAGACAGGTCTGGGCCGTTTGAAACGGCGACAAGCACCATCTTTGACTTCCTGAACCGCCCCGCAAGTGCAGTGTCGGGAGCAGCCCTGGAACTTCAGCGCAGTGGTGACCTCGGGGCCGCGATAGAAGAGGGCGGTCGCCAGTTTATCAAGAGCGACGAGCGGCGGTTCAAGGATACACCAACCTTCAGCCAAGTTCTGGCAGGGGGGCAGGATGAAGAGGCCACGGCCGCCCAGGCTGCGGCAGGCTTTGTCCTTGACATGGTCACCGATCCCTTGAACCTGGTGGGGGGATTCATCGGCAAGGCGGGACTGCGGGGCCTCTCCCAAGTGGGCGCTCTCGCAGGCAAGACAAGGTTAGGAAAGGCCGCTGGGAGAGCCGTCGTCCCCGACTTTGAACTTCGGGGGTTGGCACGCAGGGGTGACGCGTTTAATCGTGATGTCGGTGAGGGTGCCTTTAACACCGAAGCTCTCGACAAGTTCATCGCCGAGCGGACGGGAATACGGAACCTGGCTGACGCCGAAACTCGGGAGTTTGCCGAGGCCATCGCCGAACTTGAGAAGGGCCTCTCAGGAGACCAGTTGCACGCCCTGGGGCTTCTGTCAGACAGCCCCTCGGCTCTGCGTGCTGCGATAGAGCATAGGCTTCAGGGACTGCGCCCCGAAGACAAAGAGCTGATTCTCCAGAAGAGCGAGGCGTTCCTGAAGTTCTTCCGTAAGGAGGGAGAGGGCGACGTCGCGGAAGGCCTCCTGCATAAAGACTCGCTTATAAGCCTCTACGTTCCGATTCGGAGCAAGGCAGGCGAGGTCGTGCAGCCACAGATAGCACGGAACCTGTCACCTCGGGACCTGACGCGTGGAGCACAGCCCTTCCAGAAGAAGCGGAAGTTCGATACGGTAGAAGAGGCCCAGGAGCACGCGACAATGGATGTGGAGACAGACATCGCCAGGCTTGCCAAGATTCGGTCGCTGGAGTCCGTGCGGGCGCGTTCGACGAAGCGCCTCAAGGACGTGGTCTTTGATCCCGAGAACGGCATATCCTTCAAGGTCGAGGATGCGGGTCTGCTCAAGAGCATCAAGGAGTGGAAGGCTGGCATCGGCAATACCACCCCCGAAATGAAAGCAATGCTGGATAAGGGCTATGACTTCACGGAAATCGTGAAGGGTGACGGCGTCTTCTTTGCTCTGCCCAAGCCTATTGCTGACGACCTCGCGGCCGCCAACAGGCTGTGGACCAACAGTGAAGAGTTGAATTCCATGTTCGAGGGGTTCCGCAAGTGGCAATCGGTGTGGAAGGGAATGGCCGTCTTCAGCCCCGGCTTCCACGCCCGGAACATGTACGGAAACTGGTTCAACAACTGGCTTGCAGGCGTCAATGACCCCCGTGACTACGCAGAAGCCTTTGCCCAGCAGACAGCCAAGTCGGGGAAGTATTACGACTTAGCCCTTAAGAATGGCATCCTCCAGGGCGGGCAAATAACCGCAGAACTCGGCGAGTTTGCTGGCATCGAAAAGATTCCCAGCCTTGCGGGAAAGATTATAAACTCAAGACCCATGAGGGCCAACAGGGCCGCGGGGGCGTTCATAGAGAACAACGCTAAGTTGGCGCATTTCATCAATAAAATGAAAAAGGGGATGAGTGAAGAAGAGGCCCGCGCATCCGTGAACAAGTACTTGTTCGACTACACTGCTCTTACACCGTTTGAGCGGGATGTGATGAGGACCATCATCCCCTTCTACTCATGGATGCGCTTCAACATCCCCCTCCAAGTAGAAGCCATGATTGCGAACCCGCAAAAATATGGGCGCATCGCAAAACTTATCAACAACCTTGAGCAGATGTCTGCTGACCAGCGCGACCTGACGACGCCAGACTATTTCGAGGAACTACACGCCATTCGGACGCCCAAGGCGATAGGCGAAGGCTTCGCGCACCTCAACGGACAGCCTGTCCAGCCGACATTCTTCAACCCCAACCTTCCATTCCAGGACTTGAACAGGTTCAATATCAGGGATATTGCGTCAAGCATCAGTCCTCTCCCAAAATTGTTCTTTGAGAGCATCCCGAAGCGGGGGTATTCGGTGTTTCTCGACAGGCCCCTCGAAAAGTTCGAGGGTGAGCCCGATGAGGTGACAGGGTTGCGGCGCAAGTTCCAAAATGCAATGGACACGGCGCTGCCGACTGTGGGCAAGGCGCGTCGGTTGGCAAGAGAGTCTGAGCGCGGTTTCTTGTGGCAGCAACTGTTTACAGAGCTTGGTGGCCTTAAATTCATGGGCGTAGACGAAGGGCGCGTTCAACGGGGCAGCCTGTATGACAGGAGAAATGCCGTTCGCCGTGCTCTTGACGCAAGCGATAGGAGGCAATAAGTGGCGGTCTGGAACCAGAACTACACATTCGTCGCGGGGCAAGTCCCCACGGCAGCAAACTGGAATGCAAACCCGTCGTCTCTGAGTACGCTCCTGTCAGGGCAGGTGGACCGTGACAATGTAGACAGCACCTCGGCAGACGGCATTGGCGTGCTGAACGTCAATCAGACGTGGACCGGAAATCAGACACATACGGGCACCACGCAGTTGTCGAATACTCTGAAGGTGGGGGTAGACGGGACGGGCTATGACGTCCAATTATTCGGTGCTACTTCCGGGGCATATATGTTGTGGGATGAAAGCACCGACGACCTCGTCCTGGCTGGTGCCGCACAGCTATACCTCAACGATGCTGGTGGCGGTGAGCACCTGTCATCTGACGGCACGGACTTGACGATAAATTCCGGACGGAACATAAACCTGACGTGTGCCAGTGGCGATGTCGTGATTCCCGCCAACATAGGGTTGACGTTTGGCGATGCTGCCGAAAAAATTGAGGGCGACGGCACTGACCTGACGATCAGCGGAAACAATATAAAGCTGACGGCGGTGGCGGACGTGGTCGTCCCAGCGAATGTGGGAATCACGTTCGGTGATGCTGCCGAGAAGATCGAGGGCAACGGAACCGACCTCACAGTCGCGTCAAGCGGTGACCTCAACCTGACCGCCACAGGCGACGTGAACATACCCGCCGATGTAGGTGTGACCTTCGGGAATGATGCCGAGAAAATTGAGGGTGACGGCACGGACCTTACGATCTCCGGAAACAACATCAACCTCACGGCAACGGCGGATGTCGTCGTTCCCGCCAACGTGGGCATTACCTTTGGCAGCGGTGAGAAGATTGAAGGAGACGACACCGATCTTACGGTCACGTCTGGTGGGGACATAAACCTGTCTACGGGCACGGGCGCTCTGAGCATCACGGCAGGCGACATGACGCTCTACGACGACAACAATAACGCCGACGTGACAATGAAGATGGGCACAGGGTCTGCCGAGGCGCTGGAAATCGCGGTCCTCAATGGCGGGTCGAACAAGACGGCAGAAGAGGTGCGGTTTACGAGCAAGACGGCCAGTGGAACTGGCGACCACGGCAAGATCGCATTCTATGTAGACGATGCGGAGATTGGAACCTTCGATGATGGTGGACTCGATCTTGCGTCTGGGAAGGCGTTTAGCGTGGCAGGGTCTGCGCTTTCGTCTGGTACGGCGCTAACAGGCAGCACGGATAACTGGATCACTACCGTCACGGGCGCAGATGCTATTCAGGGTGAGGCAAACCTGACGTTCGACGGAAGCGTGCTAATTACGGGGGGAGGCTCCCTTAACAATGACCAGACTCAGGGTGTGCAGATTGACCAGAACACCAACGACAACTTCGCCCTGACATTTGAGAGTAGTGACGTTGGGCATGGCTTCGGGGACCTTGCAGATCCAACGATATTTGGGGCTGTCGGCAAGGCACAAGCCGATGCTGGCGGGTTGCAGATTACCGGCGTCAGGGACCCAAACTCCGTTGCTTCTGGGGCCTTGCATCTCCGAGGATTCATTGCGGAGGCGGCAGCCACGGACGACACCACAGGGTCGCAGGGCGTTGTGGACATCGAAGGCAACGTCACGGACGGGGGCGCGTCGTGGCAGGGGGCGGGGTCTACGGGCAATATTCTGACAATCGCGAATGGCTCCACGACCCGAGTGGTGTTTAAGGGCGATGGCACGGTACACGCCTCAGACACGTCATGGGCAGATTCCCTCGATGATCTCCCTGACGCCATCTCTGGGCGCTCCCTGACCACGCAACGGGCTGTAGAGTCTGGCGGGGTTCTCGCAGGCTACCAGATTCACGCTCCCGAATTGGTCGATGCACTGGAAGCGCGGGGGATCGTCACGGCAGCAGAGAAGCCGGGGGAAGGTGAGATTCCCGGTCACCGGTTCCTGAATTTACAGAAGGGCGTGAAGTTCTCATGGGATATGGCATTTCAAAATTTCTGCTGGCTTGCCCATCTGATTGAGAGGCACGTCCCCGCAGACGAGATCAAAAACTTCCCGATGGCATCCGAGCTTCAGTCGGGGCTTCGGTATTTGGAGAAGGGGAGGAACAATGGCAGTCACCTGTAATCTCAATTATCACGGTGGACAGTATACCGGGGTGAAATTCACCGTCACCTCCTGTTATCAGAAGGAGCTGGCCGCTCACGGGGATGATAAATACGCGAAGCTGGCTGTTTATACTGTGGAGGTGGAGCTTCCCGACGGGAAGATTTTCCCTGTGCCCGAATGGAAGACCGTGAAGACTACCGCGGATTTCACTAAGGCCCCCTTAACGCTGGCCGAGGCTGCGATGAAGGCGCGTCTTGCCGAGGCTGGCGCAACAAATATTCAGGACGTGTAATGGAAGATGAAATCAGAGCACGGATCGAAGAGCTTAGGGCCGAGTTGACGAAAGCGGTTGAAGCAGCAGCACAGCGAGATGGGACGTGCGTTATTCTCCAGAATAGAATCGATGAACTTGAGAGATTGAGCAGCCACATTACAGCAAAGGAATCCTGACAATGGAATGGATCACAGGGAATTGGGAATACGTGTTGGCGCTGGCCGAGGCTTCGATGAAGGCGTCTTGAAGATGCCCCGATTGGCGATAAAGTCACCGACAACGACGCATAAACGGAGGGCCTGACAATGGAATGGATCAC
>TARA_R100000808_G_scaffold6284_1_pt1 | contig 14205 bp, 7 predicted proteins | sample TARA_R100000808 | Tara Oceans TARA_R100000808 (sample SAMEA2622852) | marine metagenome | biome: marine biome (ENVO:00000447); feature: marine epipelagic mixed layer (ENVO:xxxxxxxxx); material: "saline water (ENVO:00002010), including plankton (ENVO:xxxxxxxx)" | depth 140 m | reverse complement strand
CGGTGATCGTGGCCCCTGCATTTAGACCAAAGGATGTAATGCCAGCTAGGGTTCCGCTTGTTGCCGTGATGGCGCTGCATTTAAACGGCGCAAACGAATATGTAATATTGCCCGTGGATGATCCAGTTGCGGTCGTTGTGCCGACCGCGAAAAAATCGCCGCTTTCATCCCAGCCCATAAAGCCATTATCGCCGGTAGAGCCACGTTCAAAAATAAAGCCTAAATCATTGGCGTTTGACCCAGCGCCGTTGTTCAACTCAATCAGAGGGTCAGCGATAACTTGGTTCGTCACTGAATTGGTCACAGTCGAACCATTAACCGTAAGATTTCCAGCGACTGTCAAGTTTGCCCCGACATCGATGTCAGCCGTAGTCTGGATGCTGTCAACCCACGCCTTGAGCCACCTGACACTGGTGGAACCTAAGCTGTCAGTGCTATCCGTATCGGATATAATATCACCGCCACAAGTGATGGATGAAAACGTACCCGCCGCCGCTGTCGATGCGCCGATAACCGTGCCGTTTATCCCGGTGCTTGTAATATCAACGACCTTGCTGCCACCAACTGCTACACCAACATTATCTGCACCTACCCTGTAGATGCCGGAGTTAGGATCCGAACTGAAGCTGTAGAATGGTAATGATGCCGTACCATCACTGCCCAGGTATTGGGCAGCAGAGGTTGTAGACGTTGTGAGTGCATCGCCGTCTGCGTTCCATACCAAATACGCATTGGCCACGGGCTCGGGCATCTCTTTAGATGCACCGCCGGAATAGGTCTTCGGATAGGTAAAGGCTCGGGCCAGCTCCTCGTCCAGCTCCTGTGCAATGTGGGTTAGTTTGTCGAGCGCGTCTTCGTGATCCTGGGCAGGAAAAGGATCAGCTGGTTGATAGTCGGTGCCTTGCGTCAAGGCCGTGTCTCTTAAAATCACCACAGTCTCGCCGGACGCAGGCGCAGTGACGAATGTCACATTCCCGCCGCTGGTTTCACCCACGCCGGAAACTGCGTAATTTGCTGAGCCTGTACCTTCAGCCTTGAGTGTTTCAACGCCTGCCGAGCTGCGGATGTAGACCTTCAGCTCGGTTGAAGCAAAAACTTTCCATGTGTACGCAAAAGCTGTTGTAGATCCGTTGCCCGAATAACTGGCTTTGAGAGTTGTAGTTGAAACTGTCATCGTACTGCCTCTATCGTTTCCTGAGCTGCTTGCTGTTTGGCTGCCTCAATCTTTTGGGTAGCCTCGGTTAAGAACCCGCCCCACTTGGGATGCTGTGCCATCCATATTTTGCCGTTGTCGCGTATGTCGAGTATCAGTTTTGAGATCGCCAGTTTGATTGCTTCTCCTGCCAGCGTGTCACCACCCAGCATGGCTTTTTTAAGTTGTTTATAATCGGGGTTGTTTTTGAAGTAATCTTGCAGTGCCTTAAACTGAAGCGGTCCAATGTACTTGTGGTACTCGTCACGCTCCTCGGGCGTAAACCCGATATTCTCGGTAAAGTGATCAGGGTTTGGGTTGGGAGCCCAACCTGTTGCTTTGGCAATGTCTATTAATTCACTATCTACAGCGTTGGGGTTGTGCGGAGAAAATCTATGCTCGGATATATAACGCCCCCACAAATCACGCCTTGGCTGGATGTCTTTTGATAGACCTGGAATTTTCCGCTTCCACTGTTGCAGCACCTGGCGCAGCATATTTAGGTCTTTGCTATGACGCTGCCACTGCGCCAAAACCTCACTGCCGTCTGGGTGTTCCCTCATCTGTTTGACAATTTGTTCTTCAACCGCTTTATACCATTTGGTATCCCGCTTTGATTTGGGGATGTAGGACATATGGTTATCCAGCCACTTTCTAAACTCATTCAACATCGAGCTGGCAGGAAACATCGAGGATGCATACCCCATGAAGAAGCGGTCTAAGCTGGAGTCGGGATCTTTGACGGTATCGATAAAATTGGACAACGATGCCATAAAGGTTTTATTGGTTAGGTTATAACCAATGGCACCCGCTATTGTGGTTGCAACTTCAAAGGCTGTCGCGTCATCCGTATCGGGATGCGTTGCGATCTCCATACCGTCCGTAACCAGGCCCACCAAAGTTGCCACTGGCTCGACCACATTATAAGGATACCAAGTATTTCCTGGCCGGAAGCTGTACGGCTTTATTCCCTGCCGGGCGTACAAATTTCTTATACTTCTATTAGCACTAATGCCGCCTGTAATTCTCTCATCGGAGTAGAGCAAATAGAGACTGGTTGCCACGCCCATGCCCAGATACCACTGGGTATTAGCCTTGGCTGCAGCTGCACCGCCCTGATGCTGCGCGGATCTATATCGCGATGACCAAAAGCGCGCCAAGGGGCCATGATCGTTAACCCATAAGATCGCGTTGGCTGGCGTGTTATAAAACGGGACGATCCAACGCAAAAGCCGTCCCTGTAATGCTTTTTGTATTTGCTTTGACGTTCCAACCTGTTCACTTTGCAGCGCGACATATTTAGCTTGTTCAACAGCGGTGTTATGAACCTCCGGCGTTGGGTTATGCACGGTATCAGCAATATGCTCGGATAGCTCCTCTCCGCTTAGCCCTTGCTGACGGCCACTACTGTAACCCTGCTCGTAAAGAGAACTGCGGTAGGACATTGTTTTCCAGAAACCGTCCTCCAGCATTAGCATCCTGGTAGAACCGCGCCAGAGCGTCATTACATTGCCAGACCAATCAGCAATAGTGGCCCAGGCCGACCCTTGTCTTGCGCCCCAACCTTCCGCTGACCAGGCATCGACATGCCTGTGACCGCCAGGCGCACCGCGCCCCATCTCGACCCTATACCCGCCGAGCTGATCTTCGCGCGTTTTGAATTGTCGCATCCCAACTCGAATGGCTTCATCCATAGACATGAGCTGACCAAAGACTTTGGCCCCAACATCTCCAAGAGTGACATCCGGCTTTTTACCAACCAGCGGATAAGGTACTTGCCGCATTGCGGTGCCGAGTGCAACCGCGTTGTCAACTAGCATGGTTGCCGCTACGCCAACCGTGTTTTTAACATGTGTCCACGGCCCACTTAGGATTGCATTAACATAAACTTCATATGCTGACGATACGCCTTTCTGAAAAAAGGTTCTGTCACGATTATACTTTAATTGTTTTTGCGCTGCATTGGGTTGGTTGCGAGTTCGCACAAAGTTATCCATAAACTCATTAACTCGATCTGCACCACCGTTCTCATCGAGCAGCCGCCGGACATCGATCTGCATCAAGGCTTTATCGGCACTGGCCTCGATTTTGAGCGCATTAAGCGCGCGACCCATCTCGGTCTTAGCATTGGTAAACTGCGCCTGCAGCTGATTAACCAACTCGGATTGCTGCAAAACGGCCAGACGTGCTTTATCGCTACCCGCAGCCCTAGCGTGGTCAATTAACTTATTGAGGATCTGCAGCTCATCAACCAGCATTTGCTTGGCTGCATGAACGTGTGCGCCAAGCGCACCAGGGTTATTGATGTCGATCTGAAAACCTGCAGCTAATCGCTTTCTAAGTTTTTCGCGGTTCAGGCCAATTAGATTGGCCAGCCTTTCCGTTTCATCGAGGGAAAACTGTTCCACGTTCTTAGGGTTGATCTTACGCAGGCTTTCCGTTGTCCTGTTAGCACCAGCCTCGATGAGCTGCCGGACTCCATTCTCGTCAGGGATCTTGACGTTGGCCGGATCGACTATTCCATCGACCGTTCCCTCAGCGCGTATACCGCCGCGCAACAGTCCTTGGTTGGGATCGACCACGCGCAGCGTGTCGATCCCCAGCAAACGGTCAACCTCGGCATCATCAACTTGGTATAGAGCTTGATGCGGGTCTTCAATTACCGGGGGCGGCTCTGCAACGGCTGCTGCTGGCTGCTCGATTACCGCAGGGTCTGGCTTTGCTGGCTCTCCCTGCCGCTTGTGCCCTTCAAACTCCATGCTGACACCTGCTTTCTCAGCTGCAAGCTCGGCACGCCGCTGTGCGGCCATCTTGTCCACAAACCTCTCCCAAGCGTGCATCATGGTATCGTCCCACTGCAGCTTGCGAACCATCTGCTTACCTGGTCTAAACAAGTCACTGAACCATTGACCAGCACGGCTTAAATTTGCATTACCCGCAATCTGGATTGGATCATCCGGTGGCCCTGGCTGCAGCGGCACCATGCGGCTATCCAGAGGCGTATCAAGTTCACCGTGCTGGTCTATCAGTAAAGAGTTTTGGCGATCATCAGTGAGCATGGTTTTTCCCATAAAAAAACCCGCCGTAAAGCGGGTTAGCTATAAGTTATTGTGGCCGAGATTATGTCGTTTCTTCCTCGGTTGGATTAGGATCATCCGCATCATCTAAAGGCGTTGGCACCTGGCTCAAGCCAAACAAAGCCTCGCGCAGCGTTTTCATCTCTTCAGTTTCAGCGTTTCCTTTATTTAGCAAATTTCTTTGCGGCGGCATCTAATTTCCCCCTATCCACGCCTGGCTGTTCATACCAAGGACGATCTGTTGATTTTGACACTTGAAAATCTTTCGGGATTATACCGTTTTTCTTGTTTTTAATAAAGGCTTCAAACTCTTTTGATTTGGTTAACGTCATCTTTGCGGTAGTGCCATCCGACAATGGGTATTGCGCTTCCATCCCACGCTTGCCCTGCACATAATTAAATCCAGAGCTGAACGTAGCGCGCTTGCCTTCAACAACGCCTACACCCTCGGCCTTCTTGGTTGCGACTGTTCGCAGCGTGTCATGCGCCACAACCTGCTCACCATCGATTACCCAGGTTTCCCAATGGAACCGACCAAGGCTTGCATCTTGCGGCCTTCCAACAAGGCGGTACGCTTCTCGCACATTATCAGCCAAACCGCGCTCCAGCATTTCTGTAATTAACAAACCTCTTGGGCCTCTCATAAGACCATGTAAGCCTTCCTTAGCTGTAGAGCCTGCCTTAGCATAACCATCATACACATTGAAGCCTGCAAACTGGCCGTCATCCCAGAGGTGACGCGACTGTATCCTATCCATAACCAAGAGATCATCACGACCAGAAACCAACAATGAAAAGGACACGACCTTGTTATCGATGCCTGCGTTATCCATCATCTCCATAAAGCTGCGGCGTATTTGAGGGCCAGATAGGTTTGTATTCCCCAACATTTCGTGCAAAGCCTGCAGTTTGGTTTTGCCGCCCTCGGCAGCTTGTTCACTAAGGGCCATGAGCAATTTTCCAGCAGCATTGACGTTCATGGTCACCTGACGCGCAGGTGAGCCCTCCGGCAATTTGTTGATAAATTCACCAGGTGAAACCTCATACCTGCCAAGTTGTTTTTGCCATTGTGTGAACGCTTTTTCATCGAAAGTGCCATTGATTGCCTTTTGGATAAAAGGCTGGGATTTTTTAAAGATATTCAAGAACGCTGTTTCTTGTTGTACTGGCCCTGCACCTCTGGACAAGATACCCCACAAAAACAAATTGCCTGTTGTTACCGGGGTAGCGGTTCCCGTGTGGTACATATGACGTAAACGCTTAACGTGGTCGAAACCACGATCGACCCCAAGTTTTAAATCAGGCGTGAGCTGTGCAAGTTTGTCAGCCATCGCCTGCGGATCATTGGCGTATTTAATAGCCTGGCGAGGCGGGGTGATCAGATGATCGCCGCCTAACGTAGTTTGCAAAGACCCTACCCAATCGTTCTCAGACTTTAGTGCATTTGGCACAGCTGCATGTGCAGCATCGATGTTCGCAAGATTGGCTTGTTTATTATTTGCATTAAATGCCTGGGTAACGGGCGTGGTTGCTTTTTCACCTGTACCGCCGACTAGCAGCTGATGCGGCACTCTATGCGCGCGGGTGCCTTCAGCAGCGGGTTTTAAAAGTGGTGCTTTCTGCGACCTTGCAACAAACTCTTTTTGTTGATCTGCCAGGATCGCGCGCACCTCGTCAGGATCATGTCCAAGAGACTTGGCGTTTTCCGGCGTGATTTCGCCATGACGTATGTCGTTTTCAAAAGCACCCTGCCGGATACGCATGTCAATCTGCGACGGCCTTGGCACGCTTGCGTAGACATCTGGATTGTACGCATGTTGTTCTGGATTTACATATAGCAGATCGTCTTCTGTTAGCTTTTCGCCACTGCTTGTGGTCATCTCTTCAAGCGGATCTCGCGCTGCACGCTGCTCAGCCGTTAAGCCCATCCGGCTTTGCGTTAGACGCGCCTGCGCTTCACCTGCCAGCTTTTCATACGCTTCAAACTGCGATCTTTTAGACTTAGAATGTTTTAATATTTCGCGCTGCCAATGCTCCATTTCTTTAAACGTATTGTAATGTTTGGAGCTTAAAGATTGTACAGCACTCGGAGGTTCCAGGCCGTTCATATTCGCTTTATATATATCAACGAACATATCCCACAGCGGCCCTGCAGCCATTTGTGGGTTTGACTCTTTATGTTCAATCCATTTTACTCCAGCCACTGCCTTGGTGAGGAGGTCAAAAATTTCCTCTTCATCAGATTTCGATAGTTTGAACTCTTCCGGCGATCCACCGCGTGACCATTTTTCGTAATTCTGGATGATATGCTGCGCCTCGTGCGACAGTACGCTTTTTATGGATTCGTCCTTGATGCGACCCAGATTCATCGTGTAACCGCCACCCTTTTTACGCAGATCTGGCTTTACTTTACCACTGACCGCAGCTCCTAATTCAGCGGTATCCATGTAAAACGGCACTTCGGCAAGCCAGGGGTAAGCCTTCATTACTTCGGGGCTCGAGAAAACATTGCCCAACGTACCGCCCTTTAGGGCCGCGTCCACTTTCTCCGCAGCGGCCAATACCTCGGGTTTATTTGCCAAAGCAGGAAGTTGCTTCAAGTCTTCTAATGTAAACTGACCAGAGTGACGGGGAGGACGTAACCCCATCGACTCAAACCACTTACCCTTAGAAAGATCTGAGCGGTCCACCCAGCCAGGCACAACTGCCGCACGCACCTCAATTCCAGCATTGACTAAGGTATCGACATCCGACTGGTCAAACCTGGTTTGTGCAAGCTCGTCCGACACCTCGGACATCCACTTGCCTTTTTTATCGTAGAACCACCCAGTGGATTTGCGGATCTCCTCTCGGTCGTGACCGACCTTTTTCATCTCCTTGGCAATTTCCAGTTTTCTTTTATCGGCAGTTTTCGACTGCGGTCCGACAAACATCCTCGATGTTGCACCGCCCTCACGCGCAGCCTGATCAGCGGTATCCACAATCGCCTGCCACGCCTTCTTGGCACCCTTGGCTGCTATCGGCAGCGTAGTTGTCAAAGCAGCAGTTCCTGCAGCTCCATAAATTGCGGCCTGCTTGGCTTCGTCCCAATTGATGGCCTTTTGGCCACGCATCTTTTGCACCATGATATTTTGGAACATGGCTAACGCACCGCCCTCGCCGCTCAAGATTGCCTTGCCCATCAACCCAGCGGCCAGCCGCTGCATAAACGGGTTTTTTACGCCCATTCTCCCTGCAAGCGTGCTACCTGCGGTTAACAGACCGCGCACCTGCGCCAGCCCGAGATAGGATATCGGGTCAGCAATAATTTCTTTGCCAAGCCGTATGGTGCCGTTCCAATTCATCCCCATAGGGTTATCGCGATACCAATCAGGGCTATTTGTGATTTGGTACAATGCCAGTATCGCAGCCTTTACCTCGGGCGGTGCGTCCCGCGCAGCCATATACTCCATGCCTAGTTTGGTGAACCCAAAATTAAGCCAACCGCTAACGTCTAAACCCCATTGGCTAATTTCACGCGGTGTTAATTTGGGCTTCTTTTCTATAGCAGCGGGATCTGCTTCGGCATCTTCAAACTCGGTGACGGCCTTTGTTTGCTCGGCAAGGTTTGGATTAGCTGCGGCTTGTACCCTTTCTAGGTTGGCAAACGCCTGGGCGTTTTCTTCTTGAAAATCACGCGGTTGTTCCGCGTAATCGCCCAGCTTGTGTTTCCAGTCGTAATACATTTTTGATGCGTTATAAAAAGTATAGCCGACAGAAGGCTTTTCTCCGCTGTCTGGGTTCCAGCCCTTGGCATCTGTATTGGCTAGAATATGATCATCATCGATGGACTTTTCCCCAGGCGGCTCGACCTGTGCATCCATCTCCCAGGCAATGTGCGGGTTTTGGCCATGGCTTTCCATCAGCTTGGCCGTGTCGCTGGTAGAAAAAGCCTTTCTTTCCAAACCCGTGACAAACGACCCAATGGTTGTTTGATCGTCTGTATCTACTTTTAATAGGTCAGAAAAAGTGGTCATTTCGGCATGTCCATTTTTACGCTGTCATCTCTGGGCGAGAACGCTTCACGTATTTGTTCAAAAAAACCTTTTTCGTTTTCCGCTTCAACCTTGGGATTTGGATCTTCTGGCAATGGTGACGGTACGGCTGCAGGCGGCAGATAATGCCTAAACGCTTCTGTCAGACGCTTTAGCGCAATTTCAGCTGCGTAAATCTGACGCACGCTGACACGGTCTGCCTTCGACAACCTATGTGTGCTAATATCTTGTTCCGTAAGTTTATAGGTATCGAGATCCACCCCTTTTAAGCTGTCCGGCTTCATACCAATAGCCATGCGCTTAAAGGCTTCGGTTGCGTTTATAAGTTGTTCCTTGACCTTAATTGCCTGATCCGAGGTAAAGTCTGCTGCCTCTTGGCCAGGCACTACTTTTAAATCTGGTAGCTGCGCTTTTATTTGCGGCGGTATCGTTTTAAGCGCAAAGGTAATAAAATCTTTTGTGCTTTTACCTATGGAATCACGGTACGCATTATAAAACGCCTCGATGGGCCGCTGACCCAAGTCCAGGTTGCTTTGAAATTGCATTAAGGCCGCTGCTTGTTCTGGGCCTGCCGAGACACTAATCTCGCCAACTCCCGTTTTATCAAACTTACTACTTGCCGTTCTCAGTAACGCTTTTAGCTGTTTGATTTTCATCGCCTCGGGCGTTTTACCCTTGGTTTCTCCAATACTCTTGAGCAGGCCCGACCTGGCTTTTTCACCAATTACACGATTGGTAGCATCAGCTCTAACCTGCCGCTCTATCGCATCCAGCTCTGCCTCGGTTACCGCATCGTCAATCTGGTCGTGCAGTTGGTTGACCCGCAGCGGGTTTATAATTCTTTTGGCACCTATCAATTCGTCAATTAAAGCCAAGCGGTTGCCTGGATCGAGTTGACGGTTACGTCTTAACATTTCCTCGGTTACTTCTCGGGGTTCTGGCCCACGCTCGTTTTCGGGCTTTTGCTGCCAGGTTCGATGTGCAGCAATGTCGGCAGCGTATTCGTCGTAAAGTTTTGCTTGATTGCGTTCATAATTGACATGCGTACGATTTTCTTTGGAAATCCGCTGCCGTAGTTTTTTGGTTTCCGCGCGCTCCAGATCGCCTTGAACTTGTTCTATTATCCTGAGCTTACGCTCAGGATCGATCTTATCGTACTCATTGGAGTGTTCAGCACTTATCAACCTTGCATACAGACTGTTGAGCTGCGTAACACTTCCTTGCGCGCTTATAATGTCTTGCTGTAACCGCAGCTCTTGCACCCCCCCCTCGGCACCAATGGTGTACTTGTAAACATCTGTTGCTGACCAATTACCCATGCCAGCCCATTTCTTACCATTGTCAGTGATCTTTTTTATTGCACGTTGATAGGCGTTACTTCCAGGCTGTGCTTGCGCTGCCTCAACCATCATGCCGTTTAAATCGGTTTTGGATTGAACCCTGGAATAATCCAGATACTTTTTGGTCAGATGCGGCGTTATTTTTCCCATCGTTGTTATAATGTCTTGTTGGGCTTGCGCTTTGATTGCACGCCGGAGTGTTTTATCGGTAACGCCTTTTAAAATTGTGTTTTCAAGGTAGCTGCCTAAATCGTTTTCAATATCTATCCGCTTTTGGTTAAAGGACATAATTTTATCTTTGTATGGGGGCGTGACCCAAGATTCGACCTTACCCCAGACTGCATCATGCAATGCCTTTTCCCGATATTTTCTAAACGCATCAATCGCTGCAGACTGTTCTGTCGCATGTTCAATTTTGTGGAGATGTTCACCCCATGTAAGACCTTCCTGGGTAACCATAAACCCCATCTGCATCTGGGCTGCACCAGGCGCGCCCAAAATGCTGGGGCTTGCCTGCGCCGATAACATTTGACCGCCTGTCTGTTTCGGCAGGCTGGATTGCGCGCGGTATTGAGGCACCTTCATTTGTCTGGACATTATCGACTACCTCACGTCAACATATACGCGGTTTTCGATATGCCAGCAGCGGCAGCTCCGGCAGCGCGGTAGCGCGATGCAGTCAGATACGATTTAGCATACATGCGGTTCAGATTGGCCGACAATCTCTCGTTGACACCCTTTTCATGGTATGCCTGCATCTCTGCGTAAGTATCCACCTCTCGTATTGTTTTTTCCTCATCCGCTTCTTGCGCGTTTTTCATGTAGACATCGAGGCCTGTACCTGTGAGCGTCCAACCATCGTAACGCACGCGCTGCGCCGTTGCCGCGTTCAGCTCTCGGAAGTCATCAACAAAGTTAAGGGTTTCGATATCGCCGCGCAGCTTTGTCCAATCGGCCTGGATGTCGGCACTTTTTGCATTGCGATCATTGATCGCCGCATTGTATCTCGACGCAGCTGCTTGCGCTTTTCCCTGCGCCCGTGCGCCCTGGACGCTCATATAGGTGCCTAGAATTGATGCTCCGGCGGCAACTGCTACCATTATTTTGTCCTCGCATATAAAAAGTGGTTGGCACCATCCGGCCCGTAATTCTTCATCAGGCCTTCGCGTTTAAATCCCATGAACTCGATAAATCGATGGGCCACTGGGAAGTCCTCACGCACGCTGGCCTGCAAACGCACCAGCTGGTCTTCCTCTGTAATCTTGTCGATGTACGATCTCAGGGTCTTAATCATCTTCAGCTTGTAATCTTCGATCTTGTCGCTTGGGATCAACCAGGCTTCACCATGGCCTGGCCAGATCTCGAAAATGCCGCCAGCCACAATCAAGTGACCGTTATCGATGAGCGTGAAGCTCCGGCCCTCGCGCTTCATGTTCTCGATCCAGTGCCGCTTCAAAAACTTGTGGTCAGCGGTGGCTAATGTCGTATTGAGCGTGAACAGCTCCTCTGCGTGATCAGGCTCAAAATCAATCAGCCTAATCAAAAGTCTGGGCTCTAGCGATAATCGATATAATGGTCATGGGCAGCGCGAGATCCTGCTGCACCATCACGTACCCGTCCTGATCGTAACCAGCGTTCATTTCGATATCTTTATCGCCCGTAAAGAGTGGGATCGCCACGTCCATGGCTTCCGCGCCGGATCTGAAACTTATGCGGTCGGTGTTTGAAGCGTTTGCGCCGACCAAAGCGTTAACCGTTCTAAACAGCCGGACGGTCACCTCATCGATGCGCTTGATCTTGCCTTGAGCTGTGCCGTCTGTGGCTCCGGCCTCAAGACGCATGGTTTGCAGAGTAGACGTGTAAGGCAGGCCTACGGTTGCTTTTGTAACCGAGCGGTCGAGACTAACTGCGCCGGAGGACACGGTCTTGTTATTGTGTGTCGCACCATTGCCGATTATGTGGACGCTTTCGCCTTCAAGGTGCGTCAGGCCGCTCAGGCTGGTTGCAGCGGAGCCATCGTAGCTCAGGCCGCTATCGACAAAGAACGAATCCTCAATATCGGTGCCAAAGTCCCAGGTCTTTACATACTCGATAAACCGCTTGGTCGAGCCGTTAATATTGCGCTGCACAACCATATATAACTCGTCTTCATTGGTGCCTGGTATGGTTGCGATGCTTTCCACCAAGGCATGACTTTGCGAGGTTACCGCAAGCCTGGTTGTGTCGGTGCTTTCAATCGACAAAAACCCCACGCCTGCGCGCGTTGTCTCGTAGATCGTGACCACGTTGGCCGCTGGGTTGGCCACTGTAAAATCCGCATGTGCGTTTATTCGAGTATAGATGTTGTCGGCGGTGACATTGTTGGAGGTGTTGGGCCGCCACCCTAGAGATGTATCGGCAGGGTCAGAACTCCCCGCCGCCTCGGACGTAAACACCACCTCAGTGCCATCGCTCTTCGTAATGGTCAATTTGGTTCCAATGGATATATTGGAATAGTCTGTCACCGTTACCGTGGCGGTGCCGCTGATGCCGCCTATCTTGTGCTGATGCCAGGCGATGACCTGCTCATCTCGTCGGTAGGTCATGCCGACCAGCACGCCATCGGCGCGCACACCCCAGACAATGCTATCGGGCTCTTGCTGGTAAGCCAGCTCGGTTAAACCGTTCTCGGTGATATGCTCCGAGAGGATCGTCAAGTCCGGCGCGGTGTAGCTGTCCGAATCGTAATTGTACTGCAGCTCACGCACCTTGCGCGCAGCTCGATGCAGAAATAGCACCGCGTTGCCGACCTGGACAGGCTGCACGTCAGCTGAGCCGTAGGCCGACTGCTGTTTGATCTGTGCGTTACCAGGGCTCAGCGGTTCATCTGTGCCGGACGCTCTGACCGCAAACTCGCCGCCGGATGTTCCGACAAGCAGCGATCTTGAGCTGCTCAGGTAACGTATAACATTAACCTGGTTGGATCCGATTGTGTAGGTCAGCGCGCTGTCTGGGCTTGTTCCACCTGTAAAGTTTTCGTAATCACCGCCGACACTAAAGTACAACGTCTGCGGTTGGTTGGCGGTTCCTGCGAACACCAGGCGTTGCTCGTAGAAAGCCACGCTTGATGGATAGCTGGCGATATAGAACGCACCGAGCCGCCAGTTATCATCCGCTACCAGCTTACCGACAATGGTTATCGAGGCACTTGCTGATTCGTCAGCCACGTCATCGGTCGGCGCGATCAGCAGCGTATCCTCGGTAACTTGGACTAAAAGATAGTCACCGTTGTTGCCCCCAGTGCCAGCATTGCTGACCGTGATGGTCATGCCTTTTAGAAAACCCTCTTTAACAAAGTTTTTTGCACTATCCGTAATTCGGTCGTTATGCTCCAGGCCCGTGCTGCTGGGATCTCCCTCGACAAAAGCGATAGTCGAGGCCGTGTAGCTTGGTTCCAACTCAGCCACATACAGATCGTTCTCCAATGCTGTTGCCGTGGCTGTGGTTGTATTGGTTACCGCCGTAATCTTTGCGTACCCATGGTGCAGCTTAATCAGCCTGCCGACATCAACGCCGGACGTAAACCCATCGCCGCCGTTAACGCCTGTCACCGCACTGGCCGTGATCGTGATCGAGCTGCCTGTGCGCGCACTGGCCGTCATCGTTGTGGTTGTCGTATTGGCATCGAGAAACGGGCCGCGTGCCAGTGTTACGTCTGTAATCGTCCAGGCCGTGTGCGATGTCCGGCTTATTTTTCTTACAGGATGATCAGGATGCACCACGTACATCACGTCAGCTGACTGCGCGAACTTGAGCGCATCGAGCTGCGCCGTGGTGTATGTTGTTGTTACCTCGACCGCTGCCGCAGGAGATCCGCTGGTGACCTGGCCGCCATCCTTGAAGATCCGAAAGCCGTTGTTGAAGAACTCCAAAACGTAGGCTTGGGTAACATTGAATTGGAAGCTGACCAGCCGTGACTTGGCTGCACTCGATTTGCACTCGGCCACATACCTGGAGCCTGGCCGCCTCGATGCACCACCGTGGGGATGCACCAGGAAGTTTTCCAGCTGGTTGCAACCGTTGTAGTATTTATTGAGGTCAGTACGGCCCCCCAGCCTCGGGCTCAGCTCCCCAGCTGTAAAATTGCTGAACGCGAAATTAGCTTTCGCCATCAGAGCCTCGAATTAATCAATACGTCAGATTGCAATGCGCCGGATGTTACAACGCCTGTAATGGCACCTGGCGTACCCTCGGTCGCATCCACAAAGCGTGCCTCGGAGAGTTTACTTTCATAAAGCGCAAACATATTGGCCGTCAGTGACGTGGATTGTACCAGCGCAAAGCTAATGTCAGCTGCAAGCCGTGCGGCGATAGCCTCGACCAGCAGGGCATCCCACTGGTTTGGATCCGTTACCCTGGCTAGATACACCAGGTTAATGGTGGACTCATCACAAAGGATCTTACGGCCTTCAACTCGGAAATCGATATCGAGATAGTCGAGGCGCATGACGCGCAGGCAGTAAGGATCTGTTGGGAGTGTGAACGCATAGGACCAGTCAAAGGTTGGTGCGTCTGCATCCGCA
>TARA_R100000808_G_scaffold25047_1_pt1 | contig 14279 bp, 29 predicted proteins | sample TARA_R100000808 | Tara Oceans TARA_R100000808 (sample SAMEA2622852) | marine metagenome | biome: marine biome (ENVO:00000447); feature: marine epipelagic mixed layer (ENVO:xxxxxxxxx); material: "saline water (ENVO:00002010), including plankton (ENVO:xxxxxxxx)" | depth 140 m | reverse complement strand
AAAAAATTTCTCAACATTGATATAGAACCAGCACCCCCAGAAATGGAATTAGATGTTGAATTACGTTGTAGAGAAATAATGAAAAGCAATGATGTTATTAATATCAAAAGATATTGTACGCATCTTGTAAGGCATCAATTAGAACAAGATATTTTTATGGCTTCTTTGTTAGGTAGATTAGTAGAACTAGAAGCTGATCTTGTTGTTCAAGAAGTAAGAAAGACAAAACCTAGAAATCCTATAAAGAAATTCTTTCATATTCCCTAATTTCATCATCAGTAAAATCTTTTATCAATAATTTATCAATCTTGTCAATTTCATAATTAAATTTAAGAATTGCAGTTTTTATATGATCAGCAATCCATTCTCCATCTTTGTAAATAACTTGTGCTTTGCCATTTTCTTTTATAAAAACATAATGATCTTGTCCTCTTAATTGGATATCTAATAAATTTTTCTCTAAATTTTTACGTCTAATTTCTTTTAGTCGTCTTAATTTTAAAGAATCAGTCATTTTTCGTATGTGTCAGGTGGAGTTGATATCCAATGACGAACTCCATTAATAATTTTATAATAATACGTCCCATCAAAAACTATTCTTGATTCTTTTTGTTCTTGATGGAGTTTATAATTCTGGATAAAGCCCTGCCTTGTAAACGATTTTGAATAACTTGATTCCAATTTTCCTTATCTTTTTTAAGAGCTTCATTGTACTCTTTTTCGTCAATATTGTCTTGTAAAAATTTATAGACAACATCTCGAATCCAAGAAGTAGGTTTAACTTTTAATTGTTCTCTAATGTATTTATCAAAAAGTTCTCCTCTATTTATATCTATTAAAACATGGTAATATTTCTTGTTACCACGGGGATTTTTACCAACTTCGGCCATGAATATCTTTTTAAGATAATATTATCATATTCTCATTGTATTAACTTTTATTCTTCCAAGCCTTAATTAAACGCTCAAGTTCCTCAATTCTTTGTTTTGCGGCTTCGATTTTTTGTGATGTAGTCATAGATTTAGATTCTAATAATGTTATTTAATTAAATCCCTGGGGAGAGTGGCTGAAATTGTCCCATTCTCTAAAAACACGCTCCAGTACTTTAATTTGGTGTGGGACAAGGGTATGGGACAAGTAGAATTGTCTCACGTTCCAAAAACATTGGGACAATCTATCTTGTCTCATAGTGTTGTCCCATTGAAATGTATTGGTACGACTAAGATTCTTCTAATGGGACAGGATATGCAAACGCCCCGCGTGCGAGGACTGCTTTATAAGACTTATTAGAATCCTCATCTTCGATTACTTCAATAAGCCCTTTTTTAATTAATCTTTGGAACGATTTTCTTATGGCAGCATTTTTACCATCAACCATTGGATCGTGAATCATTTGATTTATGGTATAAGTTTCGGGATGTATTTTTCTTAACTTTTGAAGAACTTTATCTTGAACTGTTGTAGGAGATTCACTATCTGAGGAAACTTCAGGGGTGTAATCAGCAATAGCGAAGGTAAGGTCATCTTTCATTTTCATTATCATTTGAGTACCCATTCTTCCAGACCTAGATTTTTCGATAGTAATGAATCTGCTATTGCGACCTACTTGACTAATTTGTTCTTGAGTTGGTTTAGATAACTTCCAAGTTTCATCAACAGCATCTCTAATAGCTGAAGTTCCTCTAAATCCGCCATTCTTATTAGCATGATGGATTATAAGAATTGTTGTTCTAGGGAAAAGAACACCATTATTTCTGGTAAGCCAATATAAAGGTTGAGCAAAGTCTGATTTGTTTTCATCAAAGGCCCTACCACCACTACAACCAATAAGGGAATCTATAACGACTAATTTTGGTGCGTAAGTCTGCATCAATTTAATAAATTGTGCATATCTCTGTAATTGCCAATCAGTTTGAATTTTCACGTTGCTATCTACAGGGAAATTTACTTCTTCTAACTGTTCTTTTAGTTGTGATAGTGGTTGATCTCCATTCAATAGCAAAACATTACCTTGTTCCACGGGAACTTTGCTACCTCTAACTAGAAAAGGTTCTCCAGTAGCGATATGTTTTGCCATAGTCCAAGCACTCATGGATTTACCATCTCCACCTGCACCGTAAATAAGAACAACTGAAGGGGTAGGAAGAATGTCAGGTATCAAGTATTCCCTCTGAATGTCTAAAGCAAAAAGATCTGCTATATCTAAAATACCTTTTTGGCTTTCATATTGAATTTGATCGACAATAAGTTTTTCTAAAGATGACTGATCTCTATATCCTGCTTTCAATGCCAAAGTATTTAACTTGTAATTCATTTCAGCAGGGTTATCCAATTCAAGAATCGTTTTGGCACGTTTTATTACATCACCAAAATCAAGAGTTGATGTTCTAACCTCTTGAATTTTCTTTTCTTCAGCTTCTTTAACGATCTTTTTATTTTCAGCAGAGAATCTATGTCTCTCAGGGTCTTCACGATCAGCTAACCAGATAAGAGTACCTAATCCGATACCACCACTTTTGAATGAATACCAAGCAGTTGTGCATGGAGTGTCATAATCTCCTGCATCCTCCCATTCAGTAGCAAAGTCAGGATCTTGAGCAGACCAGAATGACCATAGAGACAATCCAAGTTCATTAGGTAAAGCAGAATGAATTGCCATTCCAACCCTTACCCAATGTTCTCTGCTACCTAATCCTTGATGAGAAATAACTGATAAACAATCATGGATGATTTGAGCTATTTCATCTTCTGTCCTATCGCTAAAATCTAAATCTTTTTTATTTTGTACTGGTTTTGGAGGAGCTTTCATCTCAGCTAACAACCAAGCAGGAGCAACAGGAATTTTTGAAAGATCGCCAGTTAATTTATAAAATCCCTCTTTTGAACTATGTCCACCTGGGTAAGCACCGAAGATAACACCCTGCCTTCTACCCCAAAGTATTTCATAATTACCACCTTCTTCTTTACGAAGCCCATGACCCTTTACTTCACCCCATAAAGTTTCTGGAACGCTAAAAACATACTTTGCGGCATCTTTTTTTGTAGAAGTAATTTTAGGAGCACCTACCAGAGTTTCAGACCATTTTCTTTTCAAGATGGAATGGTCTTTATCAATATCAAGGATTACGATACCTTTGCCTCTGATTCCTGTATAAAGTCCGACTGCTTGTAAGTCAGGATTCTTTTCAATAGCAAGTTCTACATCATGCTTATCAAAATCCCTTTCCCATGATTCTTCTAATGGATTTTTACCAGTAGCCTTTCGGCCTGATTTCATTACTGCATCTTTTTTATATATAGGTGCGTAAACGAGGTTCTCTGGGAGAGTCTTGACGAAACTAATAATTGTCATGTATCATTCTATTAGGATAAGTGAAAACCTCTGATTTCTGTTTTGTAATTGTACAGACTTCGGAGGTTTTTTCATTTTAGGCTATTTACAAACAAGGGTCAAGCTATTAGAATGAGATTGTGCAAAGATATTTTGCCCATTGATTAAAAACGCTATTTAACAATTTCACTCTTATGAAATTTTCAGCCACTTTTGAAGAAAAAGTCAAAAAAGCAGAAGAGCAAGGGGATCGTCCGCTTGTTTCTTCATATTTAAACCCATCAAAAGTAGACCCAAAAGAACCAGTTTCTTTCGCATTATTGGAAGAGGATCCCCTAATCTTTTGGAAAATCTACGGAGAATCTGTTCATGGAGAAAAAGGTAAATCATTTAGATTTATCCAGAAACCTTCTGAAGAAGAAATTCTTACTGAAATGGGTGGTTCTTATACCAGAGGAACAAAATTCCAAAGTACAGAACCAGCAGAAGCAAAAGAAACATATGTTTGGCCTATTTATGATTACAAGAACAAAATGGTTCGTATCTTAGAGGCAGACCAATATCAAATTCTTAGCAAGATTAGAAAGCTATCCTTAAACAGAAAGTATAAAAATCTAATGGCATGGGATTTATCTCTTTCATTAGATAGAGAAGGTGGTCGTTGGAACTACGATGTTCAAATAGAGCCACAAGATGAGGACGATCAACCAGAGTTGGAAGCAGCATGGGAGAAAGTTAAGTCAAAAGGTTTCGACCTGAAAAAACTTCTTACTTATGAAGACCCATTTGGGGGATAATAAAAGAGGGTAATCTTAAGGTTTTCTGCCAGTTCAACGACTGGCAGTTTTTTTTGTGTAAATATATTGTTGCGAAGGATTATAAAATGGGTTACAATGATGTCATATATATTATTTATCATGCCTGAAAATTCTGATCCATTTGCTTTATATAGAATTTCTGTTCAAATTACCAATTCACAGTATGAATTACTTATGAAGCATAAAAAACCTGGGACTTCTATTTCTGAATTAATAAGAAGAAGTATTGACACTTACTTTGCACCTGTAATGAAACAAGAATTAGTTGAACATCAGGATAACGTCACAGTATAAATGCAACGTCTTAGTTTTATAAACCTTGAAAGTTACATTCAAGAAAAAGGATTTATAGTTTTAGATCATTGTTATAAATGCGATAAAATCAGTTACAGATCTGAAGAAGAAGCAAAAATCATTGCAGCAGATATGCGAGCAAAAGGAAAAGGTCATTCGTACGTTTATGAATGTCCGAAAGGGAAAGGATGGCATTTAACTTCGATGAAACCTCAAAGTGACAACGTAATTAAATTTAGAAAAAAAGCCCATTCATTTAGAAATAAAAAAGGTTGGTAATATGAACATTCAAGATCATTGTTCAGATATTCCTGAAAAACCAACAGAGCGTAATGTCGGGGTTTTTTTACCTAAAAAATATAGAGAAAAAACTGCTCAGAGTCATAAACATTTTTTTTATAAGAAGTTTTTTAAAAAAATTCCTAATAAATATGTTTTAAAGTTTGATTCTTATTCAGATTTAGCAATTATTCAATATGCTTTAAGTTTTATTGAATCAGGAGAAGTTGAAACTAGATCTGATTTACCGATAGAAAATGTTTATAGAGTTAAAGAGGTTATAGATACACAATTAAGTGAATATTATAAACTAACTTTAAATACTTGGGTTTCAACTGCTGAAATGGCAGAATGTCTTGAAGTTACAGAAAAACAACTTTTAGAATGGAGAAAACAAGGTTATCGACCTTTAGACAAAAAGAAAAATAAAAAACTAGCTTTAAGAGAAGATATAACTTGGAGGTTAAAGAAAAATCATACTAGAACTTATGAGTGGGATGTTATTCAGACAGCTTTTTGTGATGATGTTTTTTGGAGTGGTAGAGCTTATTTTGATTAATTTATTGTACTTAACGAAATGAAATATTTAATTTACCCCTAATTTCTGGCAAATATATATTAAAAGATACGAAAAACTTATAACTTTTATTGTTAAACAACAGATCACAGTCATAGTAAGAAATTTAAGCGAAAAATTAGTTGCTATATTAAATTTACATTTAGTTCAATCACTATGATTAATTTAATGAAGCATATATTATTCTACCCAAATGTAGAAAGTATATTGCCTCGATCTTCAACAGAAGAAGCTCTTAAAAGAGTAGAAACTTATTTACCAAAAACTAAGTTAAAAAGTTTTGATAATTTAGTTTCAATATTTTGGGAATTTGTAACTGGAGAAATAGTAGAAGAGCATAAATTTAGATATTCTCATATATGGATAGATGCCTTAGTAATACTTGCAATTAGATTTAGACCTTTTTATTTTTACGATGAATAATGACAATCTTGCAATTCAGAAGGAAAACGGATACAGTTAGAAGAAATCCTTATAAACAGATGACTCTTGCCTTACCTATAGATACGGATAGGCAAAACTTATTAGCTGGATTACGCCATTCATCTTTGGTGCGTGATGACTCAGGAAAGCACCGAGTTTATCGTGATGAAGAAGAAAGAGAATACCATTCAGTAACATCAATACTTAAACATACTGCTCCTGCGGAACAAAAAGCAGCGTTAATGAATTGGGCAAAACGACCAGGTAATTTAGAACATAGAGACATGGCCTGTAATATTGGTACTGCGGTTCATTCATATTGCGAGAAAATATTAAAAAGAGCGTCTATACTAGCTATAAATTCAGCAAACAAACGCAATGGTTGGAAAATTTATGAAGATGGTTTGGCACGACCTAGTCAATCAATCACAACATGGGCATTACAAAACGCCATTCATGGTAAAAATAAAGTCGAGGAACAATGGGCGTGTAGTGAGTACACCCGAAATATACAACCTTTTTTAGAAGATATAAAAGCAATTCATCTTAGTGAATTTAATATAAACCATTCATCAGGATATGCTGGTCAATGTGACGCTTTAATAGATACAGAAAACCCTGACGGCCATTCAGAATTAACAATAGTAGATTTTAAAACATATGGAAAAGATACAGATAAACCAGAAAAATATTTACAAGATCATTTATTACAGATAGGTGCGTATAACGAGGGATTATATGAAAAAACTGGAGTTAGAGCAAAAAGAGGATTAATATGTATAATAAGAAAGAACGGATTACAGCTTCGTTGGGTAACAGCTATGGAGTTGATAGGTTGTGGTACGTTATTTAAAGAAAAGGTAGCAGAGTTTCAAGATATGGTAAAGAACGATCAATTAGTAGCAGCTTAATAAGGTTTAGAGAAATCTTGATGGGTAATCATAATCCATTGTCCTTTACCTGTTTTTTTTGAAGGAGCGATATATGTGAAACAATCTTTTGTCTGAGGATAATAAAAAACCTGTCCATCATAAGGATTTTTAGGAAAGTTAATCCATTTATCGTTAGGCATCTTGTCTTCCATGTTGTTTTTTAGCGACTTCGCTATTGATAGTTTGAGCTAGTATGTATGGTTCGTATTCCAAGTCTAGGTCAAGAGACTCTCTGGCATATTGAAAGTCATCAATATTACCAGAGAGATAATCGTTATCTAGTGCGGAACGTTTTATTTGATATTCGTAGTATTTACCTTTAGGCATAATCTTCTCTGTTCTCCTTTAGAGCTTCAGCTAAACTATCGTAACCTAAATCTTCAGCTAAATTTTCAATATCTTCAGCTTCTAATGGGTGGGTACAGATATTATCTAAAGACCTCGAATGAGCATCTTTAAATAAAGTAATTAAGTGAGTCATGTTTGGTTCGTTAGTCATTGTTTAGCTCCTATAGTTTTGAATGTTCGCCTTTTTCTATGAACCAATCAAATTTATTTATATCTTTTTGACAATTTTGACAGCGTAATGCTGACCAAGAAAGATGATAGATAGTTTTGATTGAGTTACACTCAGGGCATTTTATTACTGCACCTGAGTATCTTTTACACCTAGAGTAACGTGTCATTGGAACGAAATTAGGCATTAGTGATTCTCCTCATAAACTTTTTTTTCTTCTTCAGTTAAGCAATCGTAACGAAAAGTCCAGTTCCAAAAGAAGTGGAGCGTAGACACTCGATACACTTGTCTCCAATATCTACTTGTTTACATTGCATAGTCATTTTTTAATCTCCATGTAAGGGGAATCGAAATCGTCATAAAGGTAGGAGTTATCTTCCCACCATTCGACTATGTAATCAGAATCAAGATAGATAAAAGTGTGATCGAAGAGATCAGGATTCTGTCTCATGTAATCGTGATACCACTCTTGAAAGTATTCATGTAAGTCTTCATGTACTTTGTAGTGTTCAGCAATTTCCTTTGCATGATAGAAACAATAGAACTCAAAGTCTTGAGCATTTTGGAGCGTTTCTTTCTCCTGCATAACTTGATTTGGTAGCGGGTTATCTATCATTAATCGTCATCTCCTTCTACTTCTATTGATTTCATAAATTGAGAGGTAAAACTATCAAGTTTTTCTCTTACTTCATATCTAGGGAAAGGGATAAGGTCATCATCTTCTCCTATGTAATCAAAGTACTTATTGATATTAGAAATCAAATCAATAAGTGCAAGTTCGTTTTTAGTGTAAGACATAATTCGCTAGTGAAATTCTCAGTTGAAAGTTATTTTTTTAAGATAAGTGTTATTTAATAGAGCTCCGATCTTCCTGCGTAATTCATCATCTTTATCTGTTTTAGCTTTGTGATAATCACGAATTAAATCTTGATAAATTTCAGATTTAATTTCAGTTTTTTGTTGTTGAAGAATAGACTCTATAGGTTCTATATCGTACATTTCTTCAACTTTGTTAATCCACTTGTAAACTGTTTTATCACTTACACAATAATCAGCAGCAAGTTTAGAAGCTATCTTTGTTTTCTTTACATTGGAACGTAGCATCTCTGCTATCGCTTCAAATGCTTCATCTCTGGACTCAGTTATATTCATAATAAGTCCTCCTCTATCCATGTCTCTCCTTCTTTTAATACACCAAACATAATCATAATTTCATCATAAGTTTGTTTTCCTGATTGAGTCAGGCATTGATAATCCCAACCTAAATCAGTTAATTTATCAAGAAGTTTTTTTCCATTAATAGTCATCAGCTCATCTCCTCAAATCGTTTTTGTACTTCTGCTATAACAAAAGGTTCTAAGGCGTTGGGAAATTCTTCTTTAACTTGTTCGTATAAGTTTTCAAGAATTTCATCATTTACTGGGTGTGACATAATAACCTCCTACCAAGATGATTGATAATAGAAGCTATCGAAACATTTACCTGTTCCTGCCATTTTGTTTTGCCAATCCAAACAGGCTTGCATACGTTTTTTAGTGTATTCAAGATCATCAAAGTAATACTTGTCATATTCTTGAGAACCAAAGAAACAACCTTCTGTATTAGGTAGATTAGCTTCTGCTTTTGCTATTTTTGTTTTTGGGTCGGGTTCAGATAAAATGTTGTTAATTTCTTCAACTAATTCTTTTATCTTTTCATCACTAACGTAACTACGATCACAGTTATCGTTACCACCCTGAACGTTTTCAACGAACCAGTTGTGAATACAATTAACTTTTCTCCAATATGCAATAGGAATATTAATTGAATAATAATTCCAGTTAGTAAACTCTACTGGAGCGTTTTCAAAGCCAATAGACTCAAGAGCAGATTCAAAGTCAGGGTTAATTCCTACGTCAACCTTCCTGTCAGTAAAAGCTCTTGTTGAAAAAGTCCCCTCGAAATACATATCTAAACCCATTAGTTGCTACCTCCTGTTTTTTGTAGGTTTTTTTGAAAATTTCTATAGTTTTGGTTCATAAATTTAGGATAAGTGAACTCCTTAGAATATTAACATATAAATAATGCCATTAGCAAGCCTATGTGATATTATTAATATGTCAACACATAAATAATTATGAGTCTCATTAAGTCTTATCTACTTTCAATCGAAGAACTAGGTTGTAACCCTTACAAGTTGAATGAATTATCCTCTAAAGAATGGGATAATCTCATTACTAAAGCCTTAAAGTCAGATAAAAAGCTATATGAAACTTTAATTCTGACTAGATGTAAATTGAAACTAGAAAAAGGGATTACTTAAATCCTTTTTTCTTAGTTTTATAATATCGAAATACTAATTCAAAAGAATAAAGCATTTCATTTTGAAAGACGCATAATTGAGTTTCGAGCCTATGCTGTTCATCAATTATATCTTCATACCTTGGTAAGAAATCAGCTTTTATCGCTGAAATTTCACAAAGTTTTGATTGGATAGTACTTAGCTCATCAAATAAATCTTTATCGTTAGAAATAACTCGATTAGATAAATTAGATAACTTTGCTAAGTCTTTTCCTGCCTGAATCATTTCAGGGTCTTCTGGTTTATAATTCATAATTTTAGAAAAATAAAGAATAAAGAAAAGGAGAGCTTATTGCTCTCCAATTACCATATCTGCTGCTTTACTAGCATTAGCTAGTGATTTGAAAAGGATTTTTGGGTCGCTTTTCAGCATTGGACACCACGCTTCCAAATATGCAGCGTGGTTCATAGTATCTAAATTAGAAATCTGTAATCTATTACAAATTAGATAAGCTCCTAATTCAGCAACTAATTCCTCATTTGCATAGGTCAAGTCTTTTCTATTAAGTCTTGATTTATGTTTTGTTGAATGAACCGCTTCATGTGCGAAAGTCGCAAGATAAGACTCATCATTCTTGAAATTATATCTTTTTGGAATGACTATCTCATCACTTGACTCTCTGTAATAAGCTCTATCTCCACCTTTTACTAAAGTATTAATTTGCTTTTCCCATTGGAATAATCTGTCGTGAGCTTCTTTAACTCTGACATCTAATTCTCTGGGCTTTGCAGTTAGAACTGCATCATCAATCAATTTTTCTAACTTAAGACTAGCTTCATCATCTAGCCCTCGAACGTCAGCAACATTAAATATTGGAACGCATTTATAGCTCATAAATTGACCCATTTTTACGTCCCCGTTTTCATCCTTTTCTTTTGTTTCAAAAGTTCTTTGAATTGGTTGTAATATGCGAGCCGAGCGTGAACCCTTTTTAATAGTGCAATTTATGGAACGAGCCTGACCTCCACCGATAAATAGAGGTAAATGCCAATTCCTAATAGAACTCTGTAAACATAAAAGAGCAGGGTTGCTTCCTTTGTAGGTGTGTCCTGATAAGACATTCCTGAAGCCGCCTTTAACAGTCCATTCTTTACGCCATAATTTTGTGTTCCCTGATTCTAATGCCTGAATTAATTCATTCACAATTAATTCTTCAGGTTTCACATAATCTTTTTTGGCTTTTCGGCCATTCATTACTGTCATAATTTTTATAGGATAAATGAAAAAGAAAAGCCTAGAATTAACTAGGCTCTAAAAATACATAAGTGCAATAATCTCCACCTAATAAATCAGGTAAATAGGATATTCCCCATTTGAAATTAATATCTTCTAAAACATTCACACAATTAGTTAACCCTAATTGCTTTAATGTTTCATCAATTAATTTTTCTTCTTGATTTTCAAGACCTGATGAGTCGCCATTCATTAGGTATGATGCCCAATAAATGGGAAGCTCTTGTTTAATTTCTTGCATAATTTTTTTTTTAAAAAAAAAGGGGAATTATTCCCCAATTTTTATAGAAATTTCAGTTGATGGAGTCTCGCCAAACAAAGGACGCATAAAGTTTTTAAATTTTTCGGCCTTATATTCTGCTAAAACTCTCAACTCGTCATGCTCAAGAATGTCATAACCTGATAAAGTCAACTCGTCAAAACACGCTCGGAGCGTGTCTTGATCGGTTGGTTCATATTTTGAAAAATCAATTTTTTTGAAAAACATTTTTAAGCTCCTAATAAATTATCTAGATAAGATTGAGAAACATTTTTAATTTTGCTCTTATCTTTTACCCATGAAAAATATTGTGTGATTTGTTTTTGGGTCGTCCTAGAATGATTTTCTTCTGTCCTGATGCAGTTCCCATTTTTTAAACGGGCTGCAACTGGTGTCTCATAAGAAACAAAAATTTCTTTATCAGAAAATTGAAGGAGCGTTTTTGACGCTCCCAGTTTTTTAATCTTCATTTTTTGAAAGCTCCTGAAATTCTGGGTCGTAAGTGATTTCTACTTTTGGAAATAGATCGAAGGTTTTCCCCCAATCTATCCCAGCAAAATAAATATCAAATTCAGTTTCAGACATTAGAAAAACCTCCTGATGAAAGATTGAAACCAATTTCTTTTTTTAATTACTTTGAAACTTGCAGGGATTGTGATTGCTTCAAATTCCTTTTTGGCAGGTTTTAATACTGTGAACTTTGGAAGTTCTACAGCCTTTACAACCTCTACACGATGGAAATAAGGCTGTCTGGTATTTAATGCCTGACAGACTGCCAACGCTTGCTGTTGTGTTCTACGCTCTGCAACCAAATTCCATCTTGGAGATTTAGTGCTGTAATCAATTCCGTTGAATTGAGTAATTTGATAAGCGAAACTCATAATTTTAAAATTAAGTTTTGGATAAGTGAACAGTAAAAGAAAAGTATTCCTTTTCTCCGTAGGCTGATCTATTACTCAGAGTCCGTGAGCCTCCCAAAATCTCAGAGCTAGAAAGTAACTAAGAGAGCATCATGAGGTTCAGGGCTGCGAGTAGATCAGCCTAGAGAGAAAAGAAAAAAAATTTGTAGCTCTGTTCTCTGTAGGCTTAGACAGTTTCTATGTATCCGCTATCTCATCTTGTGAGTTAGAGTCGGTTGGCACTTGCTTCAGATTTTAGTCGAACCTACTTCAGCAATTCTTTCGGTTGGCTTCCTTTCCTTTTGGGTCGAGATTAGTCTCTAGTGTTGACTAGGATTAGCGAGAGCCGAAAGCTTCCAACTTTCCGTTATATAAATTATATTAGCAGCATAATGGCATCATGTCAACACCCAAATTACACAAATGTTCTATCTTGTATTAAATGTTACACTAGCGTCAGAATGGCTTCAGACAGGCGGAAAATCTTGAGGTGCTATCATGCCTGAACTTTTTTTCGGCTTCTCTGGGAGGCTCTCAGGCCGTTTTGAGGCCATTTGGGGGGCGTGTTGCAAAAATTTTTATTTATATACCATGCCGAGGAACTTAAATATATATCCGTTATCTTCGTTACTAATAAAGATGTACTACTTTGTTTCTACTTTTATAGACAGTTCAGGTGCTTGAATATTGACTGTCTCTACTGACTCTCCAATAACCTTGCCTAATGAATCTAATATTTGTGCTGCTGTTTGTAATTGACCTTTTGAAACTGCCTTGTTGAATAATCTGACTCTCATTGCTTGAAGTCTTGGAAGCATATTTTCTCTATCTTTTTCCCAATCTTCATTATTCCATTGTTTTACTCGACTCCAATCGCTCCAGGCTGAAGTTTCTGCGATGCCTTCAATTTTTGCGTGTTCTAAAACTAGCTGCCTTGTTGTTTTCCCTTCTAGTTGACGAGAATACAATCTTTGACTTCTAGCTTGAATATGCTCTTTTGTATTGCAAGCAAACTTAGAACGTCTTTTTCTTTTTTCTTGTTGTTGTTTATGATCTTCTGGAACGAAACCAGACATAAAAGATTCAGCCACGGACTCAATCAGATAAGGTATTAATTGAATGATAACCTAGAAAATGTAAATTAGGCTATAAAAAGGGGGTAATAGTTGAAAAATTTGTTATTTTTTAGTGTATGCCTGTAAAAACCGCACCAGAAATCAGTTTAAGATATGCCCAAGGTCAAGTTTTCAACTGTGAAAAACGATTTCGTGTTCTTGTAGCTGGCAGAAGATTCGGAAAATCATATCTTTCTTGTATTGAATTGATTCGTGGAGCGATAAATCGACCAGGGGAGACATATTTTTACTGTGCGCCTACATATCGCATGGCAAAAGACATTGCATGGAAAGAATTAAAGAGATTAGTACCAAAAATCTGGATAAAGAGCAAAAACGAAACAGATTTACGGATTGAATTGATTAATGGGTCGACAATCGAGTTAAAAGGAACAGAAAATGCTATGGCATTGAGAGGAAGAAGTCTTTCAGGGGTAGTGTTAGATGAAGCAGCGTTTATGGATCAAGATGTATGGGCGGAAGTCATTAGGCCAGCTTTAGCAGATAAGCAGGGGTGGGCATTGTTTATTAGTACTCCTGATGGAACTGCCAGTTGGTTTTATGATATGTGGTGTTTTTGTGGAGAAACCGAGCGAGATGATTGGGAAAGATGGAGTTTTACCACGATTGAAGGGGGTAATGTCGCTCCAGAAGAAGTTGAAGCAGCTAGAGGTCAATTAGATGGGAGGACATTCAGGCAAGAATTTGAAGCTAGTTTTGAGAATCTCACTGGATTAGTAGCTGTTAGTTTTACTGATGAGAATATTGATAAGGAAGTACAGGATTTACACATGATGCCTTTATTGATTGGTTTAGATTTTAACGTAGATCCGATGGCAGGAATTTGTGCAGTAAAGCATAATGATTGTCTTTATGTGTTTGATGAAATCATGTTGACGGGTGGAGCAACAACTTGGGACTTTGCAGAAGAAGTTACAAGGCGATATGGAGTTGATCGTAGAATTATCACCTGTCCTGATCCCACTGGAAGTGCAAGGAAAACAAGTGGGGTTGGTGTTACAGACCACACAATTCTTAGAAGGTCTGGTTTTACTGTTATGAGTCCGAAAAGTCCGTGGAAAATCAGGGATAAAATTACTGCTGTTAATACTGCTTTATTGGATGCAAATGGAGATCAAAGGACATTTATTCATCCAAGATGTAAAGAATTGATAAAAGCACTTAGAACTTTAACTTATGCACCTAATACTGGCTTACCAAATAAGAATCTGGGAGTTGACCATGCTTTTGACGCATTTG